>UMFP01013902.1_pt1 | contig 42377 bp, 21 predicted proteins | sample 1965031 | NCBI WGS metagenome assembly UMFP01 (sample SAMEA4836048, study PRJEB28245) | human gut metagenome | biome: gut microbiome; material: fecal sample | place: Denmark | collected 2008
GTACGTCTCATTACCAGCTCAGCCTTTTAGTAAAGGAAAAGCAGTTATTCATCGCCTTGTTCTATGTCATCCGGTAATAAATAATCATTCGCTTTAGCTGAAGATATGACAGGACGTCCTAATTGTGATTCCAGTTGCATTCTTGCAGCCTAGGCTACACTACCACCACTTTTGGCAACCTTGGCGTTCTGATTGAATCCCTTGGCGTTCTTCTGTTTCGAGATTTCTGCCGTTGAAGCTTCAGCAAGAGTATTAAGTGCCAACTCAAGATTCGTCATGTTATCGCGGAGATTCTCTTTCTTCAATCCTTTGAATTGCTTGTATTCCTTAGTTGTTCTTCCACTCCATTCCTGAGTAATGATATCCGTTAATGAAGCATATTGAGTACCGTTGATTCCATTGCGTTGCCATTCATCCGTTAGCTCCTTGCGGACTTCCATACTCTTGATTCGCTGATTAATCCAATTATCCGAATAGCCCAAACGTTTATAATCCATCATTGCTTGATTAATGGACAGTTCCGGGTCTTGCAGTTGGTCTATACGCTCGCTGGCTACTTGTGCCATCCATTGTTTGAAAGGCTCTGCTTTGGGTGAAGGAATAGATTGGATAAGACGGAAAAGTTGCTCCGTATCTGCTACATCTGTCAATCTCATTTTACCGTCAGCAGCTTGCATTTTCAACTGGTTACAATTTGTAACCGTTTCATTACCCTCTTTTGAAAGCCTGTTTTTCAATACTTTCCAGTAATTCCTTGCAGCTTGATAATCTACACTATCAGTTAGCACCGCCACCACATCTACTATGGAAAAATACCACTTTTCCTGTTCGTCATCCCATACCGTACGAACTTCCTTGTCCTGAAACAACTTTAATGCTTCTCTTTTTGTCATTGCTATTCTATTTTTTTATTCATATTATTAATAGCTCTCTCCACCAATCGTAATCGGAACAAGCAAAGCGGGTTATTAAGTTTATGCAAAGGTAGGTATTTTATGACACAACCTACGAAGAAACATTCTTTAAAAAACAAGATAATTTTCAACGGAAGAAGGAAAATAATTATAAAAAGAGTAAGAACATATCTCCTGATTTAAGATATGCCCCTACCCTTATATTCTAAAGACAATTTACAATAGTCTGTCTTTCAACACCTGTGGCAGTTCCGGCATCGCTCCGCTCTGCGTACATACATAAGCGGAGACTTCCACCGCCAACTTATGTGCTTCGGGAACCGGCTTGCCATTCAATATAGAAGCACAGAAAGCCGCTGTGAAAGAATCGCCTGCCCCTACCGTATCAGCTACGGGAACTCTCGGAGTTTCCTGAAAAGAGACAACACCCGGAGTAAATACATAGCTGCCATTGATACCGCAAGTCAGAATCAGCATTTTCAGGTTGTACTTGGCCAATAGAATCCAGCACTTATCCTGCAAATCAATCCCCGGATAACCGAACATACGGCTGATAGTCACCAGTTCTTCATCGTTAATCTTCAAGACATTGCAACGTTGGAAAGACTCGCGCAATACTTCTTTGGTATAGAAGTCCTGACGAAGATTGATATCGAATATCTTTAATTGTCCGTCTATATCGGGCATTGTATCCAAGAAGCGGTTGATAGTGGCACGGCTTGCTTCATTGCGCTGCGCCAATGAACCAAAACAGACAGCACGGGTGTTCAGAGCCAGGCGTTTCAGTTCGTCCGTGAAAGGAATGTTATCCCAGGCGACACCCTCTTTGATTTCATAACAGGGCACACCTTCGGCGTCCAGTGTCACCTGCACCGTACCCGTAGGATAATCTACCCGTTCAATCTGAGTGTTCAGTTTCTTTTCCTTGAAGACCGACATTATCTCGTCACCCAATTCGTCATTGCCTACCGCACTGACTACACGGCTGTCAAAGCCGAATTGTGAAACATGGTAAGCAAAGTTTGCCGGAGCGCCACCTATTTTCTTTCCTTCGGGCAGCACATCCCATAGTGCTTCGCCCATTCCTACTATTATATTATTCATGATAAACAGAGTTTAATTGATTCCCAAATATAAAATTATTTTCTGATACGGAGCGTATAGAACAGCAGATAAAGCACTCCGATAGTCATAACGACAATCGCTCCGTTCTGTCCCAGTGAAGTGTCCGAAGCCAGTCCCATTGCCAACGGGAATACCGTTCCACCGAAAAGCCCCATAATCATCAAGCCGGAAACTTCGTTTTTCTTACCCGGCAGATAAAGTAATGCCTGCGAGAAGATGACAGAGAATACATTAGAATTGCCAAAACCAATCAAGGCGATGCAAGCATAGATAATTGCTTTTTCGTGGAAGATAAACAAACCTGTCATGGCAACGAGCATCATTACTACGCTGATGCCGAAGAAAGATTTCGGAGACATCTTGCGCAGAATGAAAGAACCCAGAAAACAGCCTGCCGTACGGAAGATAAAATAAAGGCTTGTCGCAAAAGCGGCATCGTCCAGTCCCATGCCGATACGTTCCATCAGAATCTTCGGGGCGGTAGTGTTTGTACCTACGTCGATGCCGACATGACACATGATGCCGATAAAGCAAAGTAAGATAAACGGTTTGCCGAGCAAGGCAAGGCACTGACCGAAAGTAGACGGTTTTCCCTCTTCCTTTTCCTCTTCAATCTGTGTGACATTGAGCAGGAGAATGGCAACGACGGCCACTATCATATAAATAGGGAAAAGAATCCGCCAACCCAAGTCGAAAGACGGAATGGCTTGCGTCGCTCCCCACATGGCTATATACGGTGCAAGGAAAGAAGCAATCGCTTTCACGAATTGACCGAAAGTTAGGCTGCTCGCCAGACGGTCACCCCGCACAATGTTGGAAAGCAACGGATTCAGGGAAGTCTGCATCAACGCATTTCCAATGCCTAACAGGGAGAAAGAAATCAGCATCAGCATATAACTGTCGCCGAAAATCGGTAGCAGTAACGAAGCGAATGTCACAAGTAGACTGAGCAATACGGTTTTCTTCTGACCGATACGGCTCATCAGCATCCCTGTCGGTACGGAGAAAATCAAGAACCAGAAGAAGACGAGTGAAGGAAAAATGTTTGCTTGTGAGTCCGACAGACCAAGGTCTGCCTTTACATAATTGGAAGCAATGCCTACCAAGTCAACGAATCCCATGGCGAAGAAACATAGCATCACCGGGATAAGTTTGGAGAGAGAAGAGTTTTTACTGTTTTCCATTGTTATATCTGTTTTTTTTAAATTCGAGAGTTATATTATCCGAATGGCTACCCCTCCTTCCGGGAAGGAGGAGAGTGGAGATAGATTCGACTTTTTAGTCAGCCCCTACAAGCTATGCAGAATGATTGCAATACTTCTATTTCTGCACCCTTACTTAGGGCTTAACTTGTCCGCCCCTACGGGAGTAAACCTGTTTGCCCCTTATCCGATTCTTGCTTCCTACCGCTATAATAGGATGGAAGCTACGATATTGTTGGTTTGTCACGGCCGTGACGAATTCTCTTCATGGCTGTGGTAGCTTCTCTTCACGCCCGTGAGAAGAATCTACCACGGCCGTGGTAAGCTGACCATACCGTAAGCTTGGCAGAAGTATACTGTTACCTTAAGTGTAGTAATCCGTAAGGGTAGATATACTCTGCCGTAGGGAATCGGGAAAAGAGCGTATAGATTGCATAGAAGAAGCCTATGGCTTCAACCGGTAAACCACAAATGAATCTACCTTATAAGCTCCGCCCTTGCTGTAAAAGTCGATGTGACTGTAAGGTTCCGACGGGAATACCTGATTGGTCATCGCGAAACGTCCACCGTCACCGAATGCTTCTACACTTGATTTGTCCACAAACAGGCGAAGTTTCAATTCGTTCCTTCCGCTTTCGATAGCCGTCCATGTCAGCATCGGGAAGTTTTCGTTGAAGCCGACATCTCCGCTTTTACGACGATCCATAGAGAATTTATTCTCTTTCATATCATATTGCATATCCACTTCTTCGCCTTTATCGTTGTAGAGACGGAAGCCGATAATGGCTGCATGTTGGTTCTTGATGCTCAGTTCTATTTCGTAAGCACCTTCGTTGCCTGGAATCATTTCTTTGACCGTGCGTGTTCCGCTTACTTTGAACGAACGTTTCTTTGAAATGTCGCGCAGTTTCAACAGTTCGGGAGAGGGAGCGGATTTGAGATAAATCCCACCGTCTACGGCAAACAGGCTCAAGTCGCGAGGAACAGAGTTCGGGCTACGGTATTGGGAAGTCGGGACGTCGTTGGCATACTGCCAGTTGCTCATCCATGCGATAGCGATACGACGGTTGTCGGGGGCATCACTCCAAGTCACGGTGGCGTAATGGTCTTTTCCCCAGTCCATCCATTTGGTAGCTTCCGGTTGGTTGTCACAGACAAATTTCTTTCCGTCAAAGCTGCCGACAAAATATTGAGTGGCAGAATCTCCGAAAGGGCCGTCACCGAGACTGCAAAGCAGTACCCATTTCTTTTCATTGGTTCCTTCCACGGGAAGTTCGAAGAGGTCGGGACATTCCCACACATTACCGTGGGCACCATATCCTTCACCGAAGCTGCTTTCAAATGTCCAGTCTTTCAAGTTTGGAGAAGAGAAGATTTGCATCTCCTGTCCTACGGCAAGCACCATAATCCAACGTTTTGTTCCTTCGTACCAAAAGACTTTCGGGTCGCGGAAATCGCGGGCTTCGGAAACCAGGACAGGATTGTTTTCATATTTGGTGAATGAACGTCCGTTGTCGGTGCTGTAAGCGATGCTTTGTACCTGGCGGTCGCCGTTTTGTGTATAGATGGCGATGATGGCGCCCGCACCGAAGCCGGCGGTATTGTTATGGTCTACTACTGCCGAGCCGCTGAATATCGTTCCGAAAGCATCGGGAGCAATGGCAACCGGACGGTGTTCCCAGTTAATCAGGTCTTTACTGATGGCGTGTCCCCAATTCATATTTCCCCATTTGGAGCCGTAAGGGTTGTATTGGTAGAACAGGTGGTATTCACCATCTTTATATACCATTCCGTTCGGGTCGTTCATCCATCCATAGAGGGGTGAGAAATGGTACAGGGGACGGAACTTTTCACGGTTAGAAGTATCGAACGTGTCGGATAGCTTCATTTCCTTGCAGCAGGCCGTGTTGTCCGGTGAAAGGTTGATGCGTACCGGGTCGTTCGAGTTCAGTTTGAATTTGAAAGAAATCAGTTGGCCGGAGTAGTCGGAAAGGTCTACCGGAACAAAGTAATCCACTTTATTGATAGCCAGCCGGACATCGAAATTCTTTACTTCTTTATTATTAACAATCATATTGATACGTACATCGGGAGACGCATCTTCTACGGGCAACAGCAGGTATTTCTGATTCGTGTTGACACGCACCAGACAATAACCTTCTCCCAAATCCTTTATTGATAAGGAAGAATCAGCCGCCCGGAGTGAGAGTGAAACAGTCATAAGCGTAAAACAAATCAGAAGAGTCTGAAGTTTTTTCAAAGGCAAAAATACATTCATGTTTTATGGTATTAAGGTTGCTACTTATTTTATGATATTACATTTCTTGTTTACAGTGCAAAGATAGGCGCAATGGAGCAGAGCGCCTATCACATTTGTTTCAAACGCTGTAAAAGATGTTACTTTCGGGTTAATAAGTACTCAGTTTTATGTCGGATACGGTGACTTCGCCATTGGAGCAGAAGACAGACCACGGATTCTTAGGCAAATCATACACCCGATTGGTGAATGCGAAAGCATCGTTAACGTATAATACACAAACTGATTGTTCCGTGTACATCTTGATGCGGTACATACCATCGGCAGATTTCTCAAAAGGAACTTCCGTGATGTCTTTCCGTTCGGTCACTTCTCCGGTCTTCTCGTCCGTCACTACTTTGGCAAGTTTCAACATATTCCATCGAGCTTCGATAAAGAGACTGTATTTCACATTACGGTCGGTGCAGTCTACAAACGAAACTCCGAATACGGCTTCACTGTTTTCGGGTGCTTTCACCGTCATTTCTATCTTATTATTATCCTGCAAACGTCCGAAGCGAACGGAAGCCCCTGCTTTCAAGGTATACGCTGAAGCATTCCCACTCACCTCTCCTATTCTTGCTTTTTCTTCCCACACGACTGCCTGTGTATATTTGGCATTAATTGCGGCGGGGACATCCAGGCTCAACGTGCCATCTGCGTTCTGTACCAGTTTATGGGCTACCAAAGCGCCTGCCCAGTCGGCATTGGCTGCATTGTCTTTTCCTTCACGAGTGGCGCACCATCCCCAAAGATAACGGTCGTTTCCGTCGCTTGCCGTCTTTCCGGCATAGAAGGAAGTACCTTCCAACTTGCCTTCACGAGGCAGATAGGCGGGATAACCGTTATCCGGCAATTCCATCAGTCCGGCCAGTGTAGGCGCAAAAAAGTATTGCACCATGCGGGTTTCGTCTTTGTCGGAGTAAATCATGTACCAGTAGTCTCCCATCTTAAATACATCCGGGCATTCGTAGAATCGTCCCCATATATTGTTGAAGAAAGGCTCCTGCACAGTCCAGTCGCGCAAGTCGGTGGAAGTAAAATGAGCGATGACGGATTTACCGTTTCTAATGGCAGATACTACCATGCGGTAGAGTCCGGCATCTTCGTCACGGAACACGTGCGGGTCGCGGAATTCGTTCGGATTATATCCTTCGGGCGCTTCGAGACGGAAAGAATGGTCTTTAGTCCATGTGCGGCAATCGGGAGAGGTAGCCAGCATCAACACTTCTTTCTTCTGGTCACCTTTGTAGTTGAACTTATGTCCGGTGTAGAAAGTATAATAAGTGCCGTCGGCATAAATCGTACCGCCGGTGCCTATGGCAGGGTCTTGTTCTGTCAATGCTCCGCAGGGAATTGCTTCACCAAAGGAAATATAAGAAGCCGCATCTTTTGTAGCGACACAATGAATGGGGTGAAAAGTAGCCGCACCGTCGCGCCAGTCCTGAAGATAAAGGATACGGAATTCCTTGCTCACCGGGTCGAAGAATGGCATCGGGTCACCTACATAGCCTACTTGCGGCTTGTAGTAAGTGAAATAACTATCCGGTTCGGAACGGGTGAAATAGGTAGTAGTCTGATCCAACTGACGGTCGGTGATGACCGGATTGTCATCATCGCTGCAAGCAGCGAACGATAACGTAAGTCCCAGTGACAATATACTGAATATCATAGTTTTCATAATAATGATGTCTTTATATAGTTTAATAGGCATTATTCACATAAATAGTCGATAGCATTCTTGGTTAACTTCTCCGTATTCGGACGGTACAGGTTGTCGCTGGTTCCGTTCTCACCATACCAGTCGTAAGAGCCCGATCCGATACAGATTACCTTACCGCTGCCATTGCGCGACGGGAATTCGGCTATTACTACCGCCTTTCTGTCTTCATCCGCATCTACATCGCCATCCGAAGCGGCAAGGTCGATACCACCTGTCTTCTCTCTCCAGTCTACCATTGTAGAGTATGCATCAGCCCAACCTTCCTTGATTTGCGTCACCCACTGTGCAGTACTGTTCGTTGTATAATATCCTTTATCAAACAGGTAAGCTACATCCAGACGTCCGTCTTTCAATGCCAGTCCGCGGAATAACGGATGGTCTTCATGTCCTTTGAATGAAACTCCCCAGGGGGCATCTGTCACAAAGGCTTCCGAGACGGAATTACCCCAACAGTTATTCGGTTCCCTGCCGTCCAAAGCAATCCCCCATTTACCTACAAACTTCGTAGCAAAACGCGTCAGCAACAAGTTGCCGCCTCTTTCGAAGTAAGAGCGCATGGCAGCAGAAACTTCATCGGCTATTGACGGGAGATTGTCATGCGGATGGAAATCTCCATGCCACCAAATAGTTGTGTAACGGCTTAAATCGACACTTCCATTCTTTACGGCTTCGAAAGATATGTATTCTGACGCTGCGACAGTGCTCTTCATCCAAGCCCATGCAGCCTTTTCGTCATCGCTTTCCAACTGGTCGGCAGAAGCAGCCGTGCCAATGAACCCTGTAAACTTAACGTCTGTCGGTACGACGGTAACGGTATAGGCAGTGATAGCAGTGCGATTGGTCACGGTAAATACGACCGGACTGGTAAAGTCGATGATGTCTCCTGATTCGGGTTCGATAGTAGCTCCCTCGCTTGCCCGGATACTTACCAACATGGCTGTGACGTCCGTAGCCAATGGTACATAGACAGTAATCTTCTTGCCTGCTTCATCAATGCTACCCAAATAAGCTCCGGCTTTAAACTCTGTGATTCGAGCCTCATCACATTCTACGGTAAGGGTATAATCAAGAAAAACATTTCCGTTCGTCACTCTTACTACGACCGGCAGTGTGAAATCAACCGGCGTACCGCTTTTCAAATTGGCTGTCGCACCTTCCGAAAGAGTGAATTCGGGAGTAAGATTGGTAATATCCGTACCTACCGGAACGTGCACTTTCACTGTTTTGGCTACCTGGTCTATCTCGCCCGCCTGTTCGCCAATCCGGAAAGAGGTAATCCACACGTCATTGTCCAGTATCAGCGAAGAAGTATTATCGTCATCGCATCCGGCAGCCAAAAGCAGCAGTGCCGACAAGAATAACATATATATTTTCTGTATCATAGTGATTCTGTTTTTTAATTATTTGATTTTATCTGTCTTACGATTACCAGCCATAATTCTGCTTATACAGGTTACCGCTGTAATTTATCTGTTTCTGCGGGATAGGCAGATATTCATTCTTGTTCTTCGTGAATACAGCTTCGCCATAATAAGAACGGCGTGCAGTCTCGGTGCGGTAATAGTTGTTTATTACTTTATCGGCAATCCCCCAACGTACCAGGTCGAAGAAGCGGCTTCCTTCCATGGCAAATTCCAGGCGGCGTTCCCACTGTAATGCTTCGCGGGCCGCTTCTTCCGATGCGAAACTAGCATACGGAGATACTTTGAAACGGGCATTGTAGTCGAAAATCAATACTGTGCTCTTGGCGGCACGGTTGCGCACTTCATTAATCAAAGGCAATGCTTCCTGGTAACGGTGAAGCTCAATCAAGGCTTCGGCACGCATCAACAGCACATCTGCATAGCGTAGCACGATATGGTTCAGCGAGTTGGCATAGAACACACCGACCTTTTTCAGACAGGTACAGTCTTTATCCACATTTTCTTTCAGCGACGCATATGTACCATAGAAAGTCTTGTTGCGGCTCCAACTTTCATCGAAAGTATATTTCTCATTATACTTATAGGGGAAACCCGGAACAGCTACCGTGTGAAACAAGCGGGGGTCTACCGGGTCTGTTGCACTGTTATAATTTTCGGTATCATAAGAACCGACCAAAGGAAATCCCTCCGCACTGGTCTTGAATGCATTCACCAGGTTTTGGCTCGGCTTGTGGAAGTCACAGCAACCTATTCCCTGCGGAGCGGTCAGTTGGTCGCCAAAGTTCAGATTACCATATTTAGTTCCGTCATTCTCCGAATATTGAACCGCCCAGATGGACTCTCTGCCATTTTCGTATTGCGGCAGAAAGTTCATGGAGTAATCCTGTTCCAGGCTGAAACCGCCCGCTTTCATTATCGCGTCGTCCGTATAAGCCAATACGGCTTTCAGGTCATCTTCGTTAATTTCCGTCACTTCATTCTTTTCATTCTGACGGTAGGCTTTGTAAAGCATTGTTTTTGCCAGATAGGCGGAAGCTGCCGCACGGGTGGGACGTCCCTTTATGGTTTGCCCGTCCTGTATCCAAGTGTCCGGCAGGTTTTGGAAAGCAAACTTAAAGTCGTCGGCAATCTTCTGCCATTGTTCGTCACTGGTATATTGCACGTTGGAAATCTTTGTGTATTGTTCTGTCGGAACCGTTTCGTCCACAATCACAATATTCTTGAACATCTCTTTAAGCATAAACATATAGTGGCCGCGCAGGAAACGCATTTCTCCGATACGTGCCTGTTTCAAAGGATAATTGGCTTCATCAATCGAGTTGAGTGAACTCAATGCCGCGTTTGCACGGGAAACACCACAATAAAAACGATACCAGATATCATCAAAAGCCCAGTTATCGGTTGTGATTCCTTTTCCTATCTCAAGGAAGTGGAAGTGTGAGCCGTCTTCGGAGTTGAGTCCGCCCTTGTATGCGTCGTCCGAACGGACATTTCCATACGGCCAAAGGCTGAACGGGGCATTCATATCTTGCCCTGTCACCATATAGGCATAAGCGGCAATAACGAGATTGTCCACATATTCGGGCGTCGTGATTTCTTCCTGCGTGAGGGAGCCTTGCAGATTCCGGTCTAGGAAATCATTACAACCGGTAGTGGTCAATAAGGAAGCTGCCAACAGCAATGATATATATAGTTTTCTCTTTTTCATATCTTCATGTATTATTGATAAGTAACTGGATTAAAAACCGATGTTGAATCCGAATGTGAGATTCATAGGAATCGGATAAGCAAAACCTTTATCCTTGTCTTCGGGGTCGAGGCCGGTAAAGTTCTTGCTCTTGATAGTCAGCAAGTTCTGCGCACTAAAGTAGAAACGCAGGCGTTCCATGCAAATCTTCTTGGAAATAGCGGCAGGCAGAGTGTAGCCCAACTGCAAATTACGAAGTTTCAGATAAGAGCCGTTTTCCACAAAGTAACTGGAGAAACGTTTTTCATCATTCAGGTCGTCAACAGATAATGCCGGAATCGTGGAAGAAGGATTCGATGGCGACCATGCATTCAGCAGACGTGTACCGCGATTGGCGTTCATGTCTCCTACCGACCAGAAATCAGTATTCTTCTTCACGTCATTGACTACATCCACTCCTTGCACACCTTGCCAGAACATGGTGAAATCAAAATTCTTATATTCCAGATAGATGTTGATACCATACGTAAAGTCGGGGTTCGGATTACCAATCCATGTACGGTCATTTTGGTCGATTACCCCATTGCCATCTACATCCCGGTAGCGAATACGGCCAATGCCTTTTCCCGTCTGGTCGGCATGATTGTCCACTTCTTCCTGTGTCTTGAAGATGCCGTCGGCAATGTATCCGGCTCTCATCTGATAGGCATGACCGATGATATTCATAGCACCGTCGCCACCGAAATCTCCGGTAGAAGCCACTTCGGCAGGCACGAAAAGAACCTTGTTACGATAGCTTCCCAAGTTGGCGCTGATGTCATAGCTTAGTCCGAATTTTGTTTTGTTACGATAGCCCAAATTGATTTCGAAACCTTTGTTTTCCATAGAGCCTGCATTTCGCCAATGTGCTCCACCTTCTCCCAATACGGCGATGTAGGATGGTTTCAGCAGTATGTCCGTTGTTTTCTTATAGAAGTATTCGGCAGAGCCGTACAGGCTTTGGTTGAAGAGTGTAAAGTCGATTCCGACGTTCGTCTGCGTTGTTGTCTCCCATTTCAGGTCGTCATTGGCCAACTGGTCGCGTTTGAAACCGGAAGGGAGAATCAGGCCGCCGTTGTTGCCGATGATGTCATAGGCAGTTCCGTATGTAGGCGGTTCGCCTGTTCCGTAATTGGAATTATACAGGGAGAAACGGCCGTTGTTCTCTATTTCCTGGTTACCGGTCTGTCCCCATGCAAAACGGATTTTCAAATCATCCACTACGCTCCGTGTCTTTTCCATGAAAGCCTCCTGGCTGATACGCCATCCTACGGAAACGGAAGGGAAGTTCGCATATTTATTGTTCTTACCGAAACGGGAAGAACCGTCACGACGAATGGTGAATGATGCGAGATATTTCTCATCATAAGAGTAGTTCAACTTGCCAAAGAAAGAAACCAGTGAGAAACCACCTGCGCCACCTGTGGCTTGTGCCAGTCCGGTACCTGCGCTGGGGTACATGTAATTGGGGTCGATGACTGCAAAGTCTTCACGATAAGATGCGAGGTCGATATCGTCTTCACGGTTCAACTCCATACCGCCCATGACGTCTCCGCGATGTTTGCCGACTTCCAGTTCGTAAGTGGCAATGGCATTCCACATCCATTTGGTGAAATGTTCCTGTTTCATGGTCACGCCGTTGGTGCTGTTTTCCAAAACGCCGTTTTTGTAGGGTAATACAAAGTTGCGCTGATATTTCTGCGCATAGTCCAGACCGAAGTTGGTGCGGATATTGAATCCTTTGAACGGGTGCAGGTTGGCATAAGCGTTACCGAAGATGCGCCAGTATGTATAACGGTTGTCTTTATTGTCATGCAGTACGCGGGCGATATTCTGACGGTCGGGCATACTTTTGTTAGGGCCGCCCCATCCCTTTCCGTCTACCGTATGCACGGGAATCATGGGAAGTGAAATCATGGCATCACTCAGCAAGTTGCCCGGTGCCTGCACTTCAGTAGTACGGTTCAGGGTAAAGTTCTCACCAATGGTAAGAAGGTCGCCGATTACCTTAAAGTCGGCATTCATGCGGGCAGAGATGCGGTCGAAGTTTGTATACTTAATCAAACCGTCGTTTTTATAATAGCCCAATGAGAAGAAATAGTTTCCCCGTTCAGTACCGTTGCTGATAGAAAGATTGTATTGCTGGATAAATCCGGTACGGGTGATTTCGTCGAACCAGTCGGTATCCCCTACGGCAATGGTATTTTCCGAATCAATGAATTTGGGTAATGACATTCCGTGAAGTACCGGAGTGCCATTGCTGTCGTATCCCCAGTTATAATTATAACCGATAGGATTGGCATTCGGATTCTTGCCGCTATTAACATTCGCCTGCCACAAGGTACGGCCGTACTGCTCGGTATTCATCATCTCTAACTTAGTCTGATACATAGAGGCCGAAACGGAAGCGTCAAAGTTTACTTTAATCTGTCCTTTTTTGCCTTGTTTGGTAGTAATAATAATCACACCGTTGGCAGCACGCGAACCGTAGATAGATGCGGAAGCAGCATCTTTCAACACTTGGATGGATTCGATGTCGTTTCCATTCAGTTCGTGCATTCCCGATTTAGTAGGTACTCCGTCGACAATGTAAAGAGGGTCGTTGTTGTTCAACGTACCGATACCGCGGATACGTACGGTAGCGGAACCGCTCGGGTTACCGTCAGTAGTGATGTTCATACCGGGAACACGACCTTGAAGGGCTTTCACGGGATTGTTCTCACCTTGTTTCTGTATATCGTCTACCTTGACTACGGAGACGGCACCGGTCAAATCGGCTTTGCGTTGGGTGGTGTAGCCGGTCACGACGACTTCGTCTACCATCTGCGTGTCTTCTTCTAATAGTACACGGATAGAAGCAGCCGCTTTCACGGTCACGGGTTTGTAGCCGATATACGAAATCTTTAAGGTTGAAGTGGCAGGAACGGAAAGGGTGAAATTACCGTCAAAGTCGGTAATCGTTCCGTTGGTCGTAGCTGTGGTTTCAATGACAGAGGCTCCGATAATCGGTTGCCCGTCTGTCTTGGAAGTAACGTTTCCCTTCACCGTAATGCCTTGCCCCCAAAGGGTAGACATGAAAGCAAACAGGAAACAAACGCTGCAAAGAAGTTTTTTGTTCTTCATAATACTGAGCACTAGTTTAATGTTATTAATTTAAAAGTACGAATTTTCTTTTTATCGATGATGCAAATTACGGTTGATTTATGTCAATCGGCTGAAAGAAATGTTTCAAAGGCTGTTATTTTTGTTGCATAGGACGCTATAATCACAGAAAACATTACCTTTGTATAGTAATAAGAACTTAAAAAATGGAGTTGATTACTGGATGCAGTCAACTGAAAAAATGAATGATATGAAAACAATCTCCAACGAACAACTTACGATTCAAGTATCTCCGCATGGAGCCGAACTTTGCAGTATCTTTGCCAATGGAAAAGAATATCTGTGGCAAGCCGATCCTTCATTTTGGAAACGCCACTCTCCTGTCCTGTTCCCTATTGTAGGAAGCGTATGGGAGAATGAATATCGGAATAACGGGATTCCTTATACTCTTACCCAACATGGGTTTGCCCGTGATATGGAATTTACGCTTGTTTCTGAAAAAGAGGATGAGGTACGTTACCGTCTTGCCAGCAATAAGGAGACTTTGCAGAAATATCCGTTTCCATTCTGTTTGGAAATAGGTTATCGTATCCAGGGGAAGCAAGTCAAGGTGATATGGGAAGTAAAGAATACGGGTGACAAAGAAATGTATTTTCAGATTGGCGCGCATCCCGCTTTTTATTGGCCGGATTTTGATGCCGCCACTTCGGAAAGAGGATTCTTCGGATTTGATAAGAAAGAAGATTTGAAATATATTCTTATTTCTGAGAAAGGGTGCGCAGACCCTTCTACTGAATATACATTAGAACTAGTAGACGGATTATTACCACTGGATATACATACTTTTGATAAAGATGCTTTGATATTGGAGAATGAACAGGTTTATAAAGTCACTTTATATAATAAGGAGAAACAGGCTTATCTAAGTCTGCACTTCAATGCTCCGGTGGTAGGTCTTTGGTCACCGCCAGCAAAGAATGCTCCTTTCGTATGCGTCGAACCCTGGTACGGACGTTGCGACCGCGCACACTATACAGGTGAATATAAAGATAAAGACTGGATGCAACATTTACAGCCGAGTGAGATATTCCAAGGGGGATACACGATTGAAATAAATGAGTAAAACACAAAAAACAAGAGCATATATAAGTTAGTTTCATCTAAATCCACTATCTTTGTTACAAATTGGTGTTAATTATAAAACAATCCATATTGTATTATGTTGAAATTAAAAAGATAAAAAAACAGGAGAAGAGGAACAATGATTACATATATAAAAATAAATGGCTTCAAATCATTCTGTGATTTTGAGATGGAATTCACTCCACTAACTATCATTGCAGGGACAAATGCAGCAGGAAAAAGTAATCTATTTGATGCTCTACAACTTTTATCAAGATTAGCTGATGCTGATAAAATACATACAGCATTCAGAGAGGAACAGAGAGGAGACATGCACGAATTATTCACACAATATGATGATAATTCCAGTGCTCCGGAAATGGAGTTTATTGTAGAAATGTTAGTTAACCGGGATGTTACAGATGCATGGGGTGCCACAGCTTCTTTAAAATATACTCGTTTACATTATGAATTAAAAATAAGACACTTCATTAATAAGAGCGGAATAGAAGATTTAGAAGTTGTATATGAAAAACTGACTACATTAAAACACCAAGAAGATAAATGGATTAAATTAGTACCCAAAAACAAAATAGAGTATTGGAGACCTAAAGTTGTTACTGGAAAAAGAGGTATCCCCTATATATACACAGAAAATCAAAACGGACTCTCAACAGTATTTGTACCTCAAGATGGGGTACGTGGAGGAAGTAAGCGTAGTTTTCCCTTACGAAATGCCACACGAACAATCCTAAGCAGCATTGATTCTGTTGATTTCAGACATATTCTAGCTGCAAAAGAAGAAATGAAAAGTTGGCGATTTTTACAATTAAATCCTGACGATTTGCGTCAACCAACTAGCAAAAAAACAGGAGAAGATATTATTAGTCCGTCGGGAAAAAACCTTGCTGCCGCTTTATTCCGAATTCAGCAAGAAGATCCTTACTCTTTGATAGAAATATCAAGAAAGCTAAATACTTTCTTGCCTAACTATACTGATGTAGCAGTAAAAGACGATACAGAAAACAAGCAATATATCATATATTTAAAGAGTGTAGATGGAAAAGAGTATTCGTCTAGAGTATTATCCGAAGGTACACTCAGACTACTCGCATTATGCATCTTAGAACAAGATAACAAACATACGGGGTTACTCTGTTTTGAAGAGCCCGAGAATGGAATTCATCCTTTTAGAATCAAAGCGATGGTAAATTTACTAAAAGATTTAACTACGGATTTCAACAATCAAAATATCCCATTACGCCAAGTGATCGTTAACTCACATTCTCCTGTTTTAGTTAGTGAAACGCAAAAATGGAAAGATGACATAAATGTTTCTATACATTTCGCTGAGATGAGGACGAGAATCATAACGACTTCTCCTGAAAAGAAAATGAGATTAAATGTATCAAAAATTGTACCTGTATCTAAAGAAGGACAACTTTCATTAAGCTTTTCAGAACAAGATATGAAATTAACAATACAAACAATAAAAGATTATCTAGAAACAGTAAAAGGAGAATGACATGGCTGTACAAGTTTTTATAGGATTAACAACCGAAGGCTCTACTGACCATCGTTTCTTGATGAGTATTGTAGAACGTACTTTTATTGATGTAGCGTTCGAATGCACCAAAGATGTGGAGCCCTATGTTAAGTTTCTAGATGTTAACAAATCAGGTTTAGGATTTATTCAATATATAGAGAAAGCATCTAAACAAGGAGTGGAAGAAATGGGAATGACAGTATTATGTGTGCATACAGATGCAGATGATGCTACTGCAGAAAAAGCATATAATAATAAAATAAATCCAGCAAAACAATTTCTTAAAACTAGCACAGAACAAGATATCTGCCAACTTTTAACTCCGATTATCCCTATTCAAATGATTGAAGCCTGGATGTTAGCAGATAAAGAACTTTTAAAAAGAGAAATAGGGACTAATAAATCAGACAACGATTTGGGTATAAATCGTCCACCTGAACAGTTTTCAGATCCCAAAGATATTATAATAAATGCAATTAGAATTGCGAGAGAAGATATAGTAAAACGCAAGCGGTGCTGCCTGGATATTAGCGATTTATACTTACCTATTGGACAAAAAATAGAACTTCGTAAGTTAGAAAATCTAAATTCTTATAAAACTTTTAAAGAAGAAGTTCGTAATACATACAAAAAATTACATTTAATCAAATGAACATATTTAGGTGAACAACAGAAATGCTTACTATAATCCCAATCTATACACGTTAAAAGAATCCACGCTGAAAGTACCGCCTTTGCTGTAAAAACACATGCGGTTATACGGTTCTGTCGGAAAGACAAGATTAGTCATTGCTATCTTTCCATCGTTCAAGAATATCTCTACCGAACACTTATCTACAAAAACGCCCAGTTTATATCGATCTTCCTTTCGGACAGGTGCCCATGTAGCTAACGCAAAATCATTAATATAATTAATGGAAATCGTTTTTCTACGCTCATGTGCTTCCATTTTATGCGGTGAGCTATTCTTGCCAAAATCCACGATTCCGCTTTTCGTACGATCCATAACCAGTTTCTTTTCAGGAAGATTGAGATAGATATCCACTTTCTCGCCCTTATCATTAAAGAGACTGAATCCCATAATCTCCGCCTTGCCGGTCACCATATCCAATGAAAGTTCATAAGCCCCTTCATTTTCTGATAACAGGGAGTCAATATGATATTCCTTTGTTACGGAGAAAGCGGGAATCTTTTTAGTTTCTTTCCGCAACGCTTTTGTATCTGCTGCCGGGGCAGCGGAAAGATAAATATCACCGTCTTGTGTATAAAGCCCCAATTCACGCGGCAATGCATTGGCAGTACGGGATTGTCCGGTCGGAACGATGTGGCAATATTGCCGGTTATTCATCCAGGGCACGATAATCGTACGTTCACCGGTATCCGAGAGACAAGCTGTGACATAATGGTCTTTTCCCCAGTCCAGCCATTTTGTGACATTCGGCTGATTGTCACAAATAAATTTCGTTCCGTCAAAGTCACCTATAAAATATTGGGTTCCGCTACCACCGAAGTAGCACCCCGGATTAACGTTGACTATCAATGCCCATTTCTTATGATTCATATCACCGTCTACGGGAAGTTCCACCATATCCGGATATTCGAATTGACAAGGTTGCGCTCCGTATCCTTCTCCGAAGCTACTCATATAGTCCCAGTCTTTCTGATTTCCGGAATCATAGAAACTTACCTCTTTACCGGCAGATACAATCATTACCCATTTATTCTCCGGCGCATACCAAAAGACTTTGGGAGCGTAGAAATCTTTCAAGTCATCGGAAAAGAGATGTTCCAATGTATCAGGGGAAATATGATGGTAAGCAGGACGGAACTTATCTGTATCGGTTGTACCGGACGCATCGCTCGTATGGCAATTAGTCAGTCCGCAGGAGACTGCCAACGCAAGTAGTACACCTTTACCTAATTTTATCCAGGGAGCTATTCTCATGGCAACAAAGTATTCAATTTAATAACGGGAACTGATTAAAATAAAACGAAGGCAAAGATAGCGGGTATCTTCACCTTCGTCTATAAACTTTGTTGCAAAGGGTATCAATTTTGATACATCTGCCTCATTCCTATCATCCTCGAACCGGCAGGCAGCTTATAATAAAACCCGACACTAAAATTATACAGCGGATATACCTTATCATAAATGATTTGTCCCGATTCATCCTTAGGTTCATAGTCAGGACGGAGAGTCGTTTCGAATTCCTCACGCGGATAAACATAAGAACCATCCTCATTCTTTTTATCCAAGTCTATATAGGTATAAAAAGCTTTATAAGGGTCACTGTCCCGCAAATTGCCATGTCCCTGCAAATGATTCCTGCCATGCTCCTGCTTGTCAATATGCGCCCTTGTCCCGGCATACATGATGATAACTTCTCCTTCCAAAGATTGCTGACAGGTCAGTACAACTTCATCTTTCTCGATAGTTATGTTTGTTATCTTCTGACGGTTGTCCGGCCGATAGTCATTCAGATATACTTCAAAACCATAATCACGGATTTTGGGCAATGTATTCACATCAAACACCAAAGGCGGCACAGGTACATGAAACTTGATACGTATCTGATTGGGCTGGCTTGCCCGCTTTATTGCCACCGGTTGTAAAGGTTTGAATTCCTTCTTTTTGATTTGTGTCTGATAATAAACCTTACCCAGCATCTCCCCGTACCAACGATAACCATTAGCATCGAGATGCCCGCCCCTGTCTGTCATCGGATAAATGGGGCCCGCACAGATTATATCCGGATTCTCATTCGCCGCTTCAAGTTGTGCCATAGAAATGGAAAGCGTATCCCGCATATATTGCGCACCAGTCTGATAGGTTATAAATACCGGTTTCTTCTTCTGTCCGTATCGTGACAATATATCATCCTGCATGTTGTTTTTCAACTGCAACAACAAAGCTTTGTATTCTTCCCTATCTGTTGTATTCGGCACATCAGCATGCATTCCCTTATCTTTATTCGGACTGTAATTAAACTCACCCTGCATCCAAAAAATAACCGGGCAATAGAGATTGCTATTCTGGTTTCGGGCAACTTCAGCACCGTAATCCAATGAACGGAGAAAGTCCTTATAATAAGAGCGTATTTCCGACTCTTTCGACAATTCTTCCACACTGGCACCACTGACGCCTACCGAAGTCGCCAGAATTTTATCCATCTTCGGTCGCTTCAAACGGATATGATTGACAGCCGCCAATAACGGGCACTCGGCTATCGTTCCTGCCGAACGGCTCTTTACATCGTTCCCGGTGCGAAAACTCGAAGCGATATTGCCTGTCAACGGATTAAACACATATTCCCGGGAATTTCCATAGTTTATCCATACCTGATTGCCAATCATATAATTACCTTCCACATTCTCCGTAGAAAGTACCGGATAAGACTGGTGCCCGGTAGACAAACTCTGCCCGTTCATTATTATATGAACATAGGTATCTTTCTTTTCCGTGCCCGGCACTACCGCCTTTTCAACAGTAACCGCTGAAACTAAAGACGGACAGTAGCCAAAGAAGACAAGGCTTCCCGCTAAAAACAAATTTCGTATTCTCATATTTTGCTCTATTTAATTCTCAAACAAGCTCAACTATACTTATTTCTTTCTATTTCTTATCGAAATTCAAACCAATCGATGTTCAAGGCACTGAGTATATGAATTTTCATCGTATGAGTGCCGGGGGATAATTGCACATTCGATACTGTAAAGTCATTATAAGTATTCCAGTTCCCCGTAGTTGTGGAAACGGCATCCAACTGCGTCCCGCCATCAAAAGAGAGAGCAAACTTACCGCCATTTTCTGCTGCCGCGCGAACCTTGACACTGGAAATTTTCTCCTGAACGTTAAACGTATATTGAATCCAGTCGCCACCGGAAGTATTACTGATATGGACAACATTATTACTTGCACTGATAGCCACCCCCTGGTCGCTCCTGTAAGATTTGAAATTGCCGGACGAACCGTTCTTGAAACTATATTGTCCTTCGTCAAAGTCCTCAGCCTGAATGACACCGGGCACCTGGCTGTGTCCCGCACCGAACTTTATCCAGTCCATGTCAATATCCCCGCCCTTAATACGGAAGTCGATATATTGCTCGCCTGTTTCCAGCTCAACAGGATATACAAAAGTCTCATTCCATACACCGGCAGAACCGCTCAAAGAAATTTCCCCCGTTTTATATACCCCATTGATGGCAATACGGAATTTACCGCCCGAACGCTTCTGAAACATTCTGCAAGTGATGCCATAACGTCCCGCTTCCCTGACATTAATCGAATAACGTACCCATTCACCGGACTTCATTCCTTTAAGATACGTAACCCCATTTTGTGTCTCCTGCTTCATTCCGCCTTCCGACGGATTCTTATGATACCCATAATGTTCACCGCCCGCATTATAGTCCTCTGCCTGAATCACCACAGACGGCGACATCTTTACTTCCACGGCCTTTCCACTGCGGGGAATTCCCCAATTCCGTACCATTTTCAACTTATTATTCTGGTCATATTCAATCGGGTCTACACAGACCGAACGTAAAGCTCCTTTTCCCGAATGATTAGCCGTATGGTAGAACGAATACCAACGCCCGTTATACTCAACAATAGAACCATGCGCCGTTTCTTCACCATGAGGATACATATATGCACCACATGGAGTATACGGGCCTAAAGGATTGTTGGACATAGAATACTGCATCCGGTTACCGCCCTGGCTAGCCGCATGATTGTCCGAATGGCTCAAATAGTACTTACCTCTATATTTATGCACCCAAGGAGCTTCATGAAAATCGGTAAAACCGGTCAGAGGACTCATTACGCCGTCCAGTTTCGTCCAGTCATCCTTACGTAATTTGGCGCCCCAACAACCTTTGCCGGCACCGCTGGTATAAATATAAGGCTGTCCGTCGTCATCGACAAATACGCAAGGGTCAATCGTAGAAGGAATACCGTCAATCACTCCTTTCACCCTGAACTTCGCGGCAGGTTCTTTGCTTGTTGCCACAAAAATACGCCATGTATTTGCGTCAATCTTATGAGGGAAATAAAAATAGTACAATTGGTCTTCCTTATTATACGCACAATCAGGAGCCCACATAAAGCCGTCAATGCCCATGCCCACGTGCGCTTTTACAGTAGCCGAGTTCATTATTTCCCCATGGTCCGTCCAGTTTTTCATATCCGTAGTAGAGAAAACATGGTACCTGTCCATGCGGTCACATCCCTGTGTCGGTTCCATGTCGTGTGAAGCATAGACATACAGTCTTCCGTCCGCCCAAACATGTGCCGAAGGGTCGGCTGTATAAAGCGTTCCCGTAAATGAGTTCTGAAACATCTGAGAGGAGAAATTGACGAACAACGGATTATGCTCATAATAGCCGTATCTGGGATATTCAAACTGGGAACCGTCCACTTTATCTCCTGTATATTCTCCGGTACGTGTAAATACGAACTTATCCAGATTGATGCTGCCCGTAGTGTACCACCTCAAGACATGCTTTCCTTCACTCAATTGCACATTCGTCACCTTGACCGAATGTGAAAAGACGCTCCAGTCATCTTCCGGCGAATCGACTATCTGACCGGCGGATTTCCCGTCCACCTCAAAATAAAAACTGGTCTTTCCGCCACCCGACACACAATATGTTTCAATAGAGTAAGCCCCTGCCTGAGTGACCTGCAATGTATAACAAAGCCAGTCACCATTATTGATATTACCAATATTAATGACCGTTCCGCTCTTGCTGATGGCAACTCCCTTTTCTGTACGATAAGCCTTGTAGTTTCCAGCCGTGCTGTTTTTGAAGTTGAAAGAGATGTCCTGTCCGCCGTCATCAAAGTCCTCGGCTTCTATCGTAGCGGGTACTCCCGAAATCACAAACAAACTATTTCCTTCCTGGTCTTTCTTAAACGGAACTCCCCGATAATTGGCCAAGTATTCCTCGCAGCTTATCCCATTATCATAACGGTCGTCCACGTACTCATATTCATCATCACTATCCCCATCTTTCCCGGAATCATCATTGATGGATGAACGTTCTTCCTTACAAGCAACATTCAAGACGACTAATCCGCTAAAGAAGAGCGGAAGAAAATATCTCAAAGCAAATAATAAATTGTGTCTCATAGTTTTTCATTTTTATCAAATAACATTTATCATATCTGTATTTGCAAAGATAAATGGAGCCGGTTTCCTACTTTATTAAAACCGGATTAACCGGAGATTAAAAAACAATTAAATCGCTTAAAATGCCGTTTTTCATCTAAAATCCACCCGGACAACAGATGGAAACCAAAATAAAAAACATTCTTGCCCACAAGTTTTTTTAGTCCCGCAAAGTTGACAACCAAACCTTGCTTTTCTTCATTATTTTGAAGAAAAACGAGCGTTTTGTGCAATTAATCACTTTTTAATCCCAGATTAATTCTTTTCCTTCCCCCTTTTTAATGCTTTTCCCTTTACTTTGCCACAAACTAATAATATCAGAAAAACTATTAATGTATAAATATGAAGAAGAATCTAATCCTATTGTGCAGTCTGCTGGCTAGTTTTACCTTACAGCCCATACAGACGAATGCACAAACAGTTACTAACGGACAAAAGTTACTTTATCCCTACCCTTTTGCTCCCAGCGAGGGCTTAGTGAATAAAACCGAGAAAGAACACCGTCAAGAAATTTGCCTGAACGGCTACTGGGATTTTCAACCTGTTGCTTTACCGAAGGACTACAAACAAGGGAAAGGAACAGCTCCCGAATTGCCACTCCCGAAAGAAGGCGACAGTTGGAGTGCGACACGCATCAAAGTTCCTTCTCCATGGAATATCAACTCTTTCGGTTATCGTGATTTAGAGGGGCCCGACCATCGCAACTATCCTTCTTACCCGAAAGAATGGGAACAGGTAAAAATGGCATGGATGAAGAAGAACATCACCATCCCCGCCAACTGGACAGGTCAGCAAATCAAACTTCACTTTGAAGCCGTCGCAGGATATTCCGAAGTCTATGTCAATAAGAAAAAGTTAGGCGAGAATTTCGATTTGTTCCTGCCTTTCAGCTTCGACATCACAGATAAAGTGACTCCCGGCGAAACTGTGGAAATACTTGTAGGAGTACGCAGCCAGTCCTTATTTGAAGACAACTCGACTATCGGTCGCCGTATCGTTCCGGGCGGTTCCATGTGGGGATACCATATCAACGGTATCTGGCAAGATGTATATCTGTTGGCATTGCCCCAAATACATATAGAAGATGTATATGTGAAACCGCTGGTTTCCAAGAATACATTGGAAATAGAAGTAACCCTGAAGAATAAAACCACCCAGAAAGCCAACATACAACTGCAAGGCAATGTAAAAGAATGGATAAACTGTGCCGGAACGGACATTAATTCCGCTCCCGTTCCTGCTTGGACATTGGGTACGGAAGCGTTACAGGTAGCTCCGCTCAAAGTTTCGCTGGCAGCCAATGAAACACAGAAAGTCACTTTACAAGTACCTGTCGGCAAGAATACGCTCCAATACTGGACTCCCGAACAACCGAACCTGTATGCCTTGTTACTTTCCATAAAAGACAAAAAACAGACTGTCGACACGAAATACGAACGCTTCGGCTGGCGTGAATGGACATTGCAAGGAACTACACAATGTCTGAACGGCGAACCTTATGCATTGCATGGAGACTCCTGGCACTTTATGGGTATCCCGCAAATGACACGCCGCTACGCATGGGCATGGTTCACTGCCATTAAGGGCATGAACGGAAACGCAGTCCGCCCGCACGCACAAGTCTATCCCCGCTTCTATATGGATATGGCCGACGAAATGGGTATCTGCGTACTGAATGAAACCGCCAACTGGGCGAGCGACGGTGGCCCGAAACTGGATTCGGAACACTTTTGGGAATCATCAAAAGAACATCTGAAACGTTTTGTCTTGCGTGACCGCAACCATGCTTCCGTCTTCGGATGGAGTGTCAGCAACGAGAACAAACCCGTTATCCTGCATGTATATAACCGTCCCGAACTAATGCCCACCCAACAAAAGGCATGGGAAGAATGGCGCGACATCGTACGCCTGTACGACCCTACCCGTCCCTGGATTTCATCTGACGGTGAAGACGACGGCAATGGCATACTACCTGTAACCGTCGGGCACTATGGAGACATCAACTCCATGAAAAACTGGATTAACATCGGAAAGCCTTGGGGTATCGGCGAACACAGCATGGCTTACTACGGAACACCGGAACAAGTATCCAAATACAATGGAGAACGTGCTTACGAATCACAGGAAGGACGTATGGAAGGACTGGCAAACGAGTGTTACAACCTGATAGCCAACCAACGCCGGATGGGTGCTTCATACACCACTGTCTTCAATATGGCATGGTATGCATTGAAACCGCTCCCACTCGGCAAGAGAGATGTAACGAAAACGCCTTCCGTGACGGAAGACGGCATATTCTTCGGCGAATACAAGGAAGGGGTTCCGGGCGTGCAACCCGAACGTGTAGGCCCTTATTGCACGACATTCAATCCCGGTTACGACCCAACCTTGCCACTCTATCAGGAATGGCCGATGTATAGCGCTCTGCGTGCCGCCAACGCTCCGGGAGAACCGGCATGGTCACCTTACGCCACAATCGACAAAGAACAATACAAGGCCCACGAAGCCACAAATGCAACCGAGAATTATAAAGAAGTAGTATACGTGGGCAATCCGGACAGCAAAGTAAAACAACTGATGGACGCACAGGGAGTAACATTCGCTTCAAAAATAACTACTCCTTCCTCACTGCTTTATATCATAGACGGTAGCCGCGCATTAGATGCCGCCACCCAAAAAGAACTGCAAAAGCAGCTTGCCAAAGGTGCAGATGCATGGATTTGGGGAATTACACCGGAAACCGTAGGAAGATACAACGAGATTCTGCCGCTTCCGGTAGCCTTAGACCCGCTGAAACGTTCTTCTTTCCTACCTGTGCAGAAAGCATGGATGCATGGACTCAACAACTCCGACTTCTATTTCTGTGAACTTCAAAAGGCGGATGCTTCCGAGTATTCACTGAAAGGCGCATTCGTAGAAGAAGGCGATGTCCTACTGAACGCCTGCAAGACAGACTGGCGCAAGTGGAACAAACGACCGGAAGAAATCAAGACAGCCGGAACAATCCGCAGTGAATACGAATGTACGTCCGCCACTCCGGTGTTTGTCAAATACCGGGAAGGCGCTTCCACTTTCTATTTGAGCACACTAACCGAGTTCGCCAATTCAGAAAAAGGATACAATACCCTGAGCACTATCTTGAAGAACGCAGGAATCCAGTCCCAAAAGCCGGAAATCGACATTAACGAAGTCTTTTTCCTGCGCGACGAGCAGATGAACTTCCCGGTAGCCACCAAAGATAAATTCGTGAAGGAGAATGACAGCCGAACATTGGAATTTTATGTATTCAGCCCGCGTCCCCTGGACGACCTGTTGATAGAGCCTAATATGCCGAAACTCTCCCTGATGTTGAAAGCGAAGAAACGCGAACTGTTCATTAATGACAAGCCTTATACAAGCGTATCGCACAATGGGCGGAATGAAATAATCTATAAAGAGCTTCCTCTATTGCAAGGCTGGAACAAGTTAGTCATAAAAATAGGAGAAGGTGACCGGAATGACTTTACCGGATTCTTCAAATGTGACAACAAACAGGATTTTCTTCCGACTTTAAAAGCTGCCTTCATCAACCCGGAAGCCAAATAAAATAGGATTAGAAACAACTAAAAATAAAAAGTAACCATGAGAATTACACATTTCTTCGCTGCCGCAACAATCGTTGCCATATTAAGCGGATGCAATGGCGGACAGTCGCAGAGCTCCAACAAGGAGCCTGTCGACTATGTCAATCCGTACATAGGTAATATCAGCCATCTGCTGGTTCCTACATTCCCTACCATCCAACTACCGAACAGTATGCTCCGCGTCTATCCCGAACGCGCCGACTATACAACCGAGTTGTTAAACGGACTGCCTCTGATTGTCACCAATCATCGCGAACGTTCCGCGTTCAACCTCAGCCCCTATCAGGGAACGGAGCTCCGCCCCATCATTACTTACAACTATGATAACGAGCGTCTCACCCCTTACTCATACGAAGTAGACCTGGACGACAATCGCATGAAAGCAGAGTATGCCCTTTCCCATCAATCCGCCCTTTACCGGATAACCTTTGAAGCGGACAAACCTGCCTATATCATTGTCAACTCCCGCAATGGCTCTATACATGTAGGTGAAAACTTTATCAGCGGACATCAGCAGTTGAGTGCCAACACCAATGTATATGTATACATCGAACCGCAGGAAAAACCGATAAGTACAGGTATCCTGAACGACGGTGTCATCGAAGCCAGCAAAGACAATGCAGAAGGCATAAACGCTTGTGCGGCATGGCGTTTCGCCGATGGAACAACAACAGTCAGCCTTCGTTACGGCATCTCTTTCATCAGCGAAGAACAGGCTGAAAAAAATATGCGCAATGAACTGAAAGACTACAACATAAAGAATCTGGCAAAAGCAGGGCGCCAACTATGGAACGAAACCTTGGGACGCATCAAGGTGGAAGGCGGTATGGAAGACGACAAGACCGTATTATATTCCTCGTTCTACCGTACTTTCGAACGTCCTATCTGCATGAGTGAAGCCGGCGGCCGCTACTTCAGCGCCTTCGACGGCAAAGTACATGACGACAACGGTACACCTTTCTATAACGACGACTGGATTTGGGACACCTACCGCGCCGCCCACCCGCTTCGCACACTCATCGACCAGAAAAAAGAAGAAGATATTATCGCTTCTTTCCTGTTGATGGCGGAACAGATGGGAACGATGTGGATGCCTACCTTCCCCGAAGTGACAGGCGACTCACGCCGTATGAACTCCAATCATGCCGTCGCCACCATAGCCGACGCCCTTGCCAAAGGCTTGAACATAGATGCGGAAAAAGCCTACGAAGCCTGCCGGAAAGGAATTGAAGAGAAAACTCTCGCCCCTTGGTCGGGAGCCGCTGCCGGATGGCTGGATGAATTCTACCGTGACAACGGATATATCCCCGCCCTTCGCCCGGACGAGAAGGAAACCGACCCGAACGTGCATCCTTTCGAGAAGCGCCAACCTGTTGCCGTCACATTAGGAACCAGTTATGACCAATGGTGCCTTTCACGCATAGCAGATGCATTAGGCAAAAAAGACGAAGCTGCCCACTATCTGCAATGTTCTTACAACTACCGGAATATCTTCAATAAAGAAACAAGTTTCTTCCATCCGAAAGATAAGGAAGGCAACTGGATTACTCCATTTGACTACCGTTATTCAGGCGGTATGGGTGCCCGTGAATATTATGGCGAAAACAACGGCTGGGTATATCGTTGGGACGTCCCCCACAATGTAGCCGACCTCGTCAACCTTATGGGCGGAAAAGAACAGTTCATCGCCAACCTCGACCGTACTTTCAGCGAACCGCTGGGACGCAGCAAATATGAATTCTATTCAAAACTCCCCGACCACACAGGCAACGTCGGACAGTTTTCCATGGCAAACGAACCGTCATTACACGTACCTTATCTTTACAACTACGCAGGTCAGCCCTGGAAAACTCAGAAATGTATCCGCCAAATGCTGAAAACCTGGTTCCGCAATGACCTTATGGGGATGCCGGGAGACGAAGACGGCGGTGGTATGACTTCATTTGTAGTCTTCTCCTCACTGGGCTTCTACCCTGTCACTCCGGGAATGCCCGCCTACAATATCGGGAGTCCTCTTTTCACCAATGCAAAGGTGACCCTCAGCAACGGTTCCGTATTTGAAATCGAGGCTCCGGACGCTTCCGAAGAAAATAAATATATCCAGTCGGCTACACTGAACGGTCAGGAATGGGAGAAACCCTGGTTCAGCCACGATGATTTGAAAAACGGTGGAAAATTAGTATTGAAAATGGGCAATAAGCCGAATAAGGCATGGGGCAGCGGAATCAATGCCGCTCCACCCTCAGCAGACAGCAAATAAGCTACAACCGGTTTATATGAAGATGTCGCAAAATAGAATTTTCATTTCCTGCATTCTATTTTGGGACATCTTCATTTTTCATAAAACGTATGATAGATAGTAATGCCAAATGTTTGTTTCAAAGTATTGCACCATAAATAACTCCCATTTCTTGGGGATATCATACAGTTTTTTGTATTTTTGCACTATAAACAGAGTACTATGAAATATCAACTGCAAATTTTGCTCTTCGTCCTGCTTTGCACGGTAGGTAAAGTGGACGCATCTTCTTTGTATGATTATGGTCTTTCTCTCAAATCCCATACAGTGCCGGGAGTAGAGAGAACCACCTTGTACTTGGATGATAACCAACCTTTCTCTATAAAAAACGATTTCATCATTTCATTCCAAATGTATGTACGAGCTAGTGAACCCGACTTCGGTTCCATTCTCCATCTGCATACAAATACGAACCAGTTTATCCGTTTTTCATTTGTCGCCGGTGAAGAAAGGCATTTCCCGGCATTGGTGCTCAACGAAGGTATCGTGAACATAAACAGCCCCATAGAACGGGAAAAATGGCTGGATGTATCTTTGCACCTACGCCTGAAAGACAACGTTATCGAAGTAGATTACGACAACAAGAAAATATCGGCAATGGCTCCCCTGCAAGGAGTGAAAAGCGTAACGGCTTCATTCGGACAGATGCAACAATACCTGGCAGACGTAGCTCCTATCGACCTGAGAAACATAACCATCACACAAGATGGAAAACAGATACGAGAATGGAAACTGTGGAAACACAATGACGATGTCTGCTATGATGAAATAGAAGAGGCCATGGCACGCGCAGTCCATCCTCTATGGCTGATAGACAATCATATCGAATGGAAACTTATCCACCAGGCTAAAATTCCGGGAAAACTGAACATAGCCTTTAACGTCCGCGACGCCTTGTTTTATATCGTCAAATCCCAGTCTATTGATATTTTAGATGAAAACGGAGTCCTTCAAAAAGAAGTAACCATACGCGGCGGTTATCCAGCTGTCGAGTCTCCCAACCATCTTATATACGATACATTAAGCAACCGGTTAGTCTCTTATTTCCCGAAAAAAGGCACAACTTCCAGCTTCTCGTTCGATACGGAGAAATGGAGCAATGAGGTACGCAATACGGAAGAAGCCTCTAACTACAACCATGCCAGGGCATTTAATCCGGCAGACTCTTCTTTCTACTTCTTCGGCGGCTATGGTTTCTACCAATACCGCAATGACCTCTATCGGATGAAGTCCGGCAGCGGCAAAGTAGAACAGATAGAATACGAACGCCCCCTCTATCCCCGCTACTCGGCAGCTATGGCGGTGGTTGGCGACGAACTGTATATTTTTGGCGGCAGAGGAAACAAGTACGGCAAGCAGGAACTAAGCACTCACTACTATTGGGGCTTATGTGCCATCAATCTGAAAACCAAGCAATCACGTATCGTCTGGCAAAAAGACAACCCCAAAGCGGATGGCACAATTATGGCTTCATCCATGTATTTCGAACCATCGGACAGTACCTTCTACGCCGTCTCGACAAATAAAGGGGGCGTATTGTGGAAGATTTCGATGAAAGACTCCGTTTACACGGAAGTCTCCAAGCCTATATATAATGAATCGACTTATCAAGACTGCGACTTCAGCCTATATACTTCTCCGTCACATGGGAAACTGTTCCTGGTATTGGATAAGATACTAAGCAACCATACACACGATGTAGCTATCTATTCCATCAATATGCCGCTCGTGAATGAAATGGATATCCGGCAGTCCACGACTGAAGAGGATACCGGCAACTGTTGGTATATCTATGTCATCGGTATCATCCTGCTTGCCCTAGGTGGTTTTGTATTCTACCGCTTGAAATGCAAGAACAAGAAGGAAGAAGCACCTTCCCCCAAGAAAATCGCAGAAAGTCCAGCTATGACAGAAACCGGAAAAGTTCCAAACCAACCGGAACCAACAGAGTATAAGACAACATCGAAAAGAGAAATAATGCAAGATACAGAACCAGTTTTCACTGAAACGATGAACTATTACGACCGTAGCCGTGCATCAATTTCTTTACTGGGTTGTTTCAACGTACGCGATAAAGATGGAAATGACATCACTTCCAACTTTACCCCCCGTTTGAAACATATGCTTATCCTGCTCATACTTCATACGGAAAAAAATGCCCAAGGCATCTTATCTTCCAAGACCACGGAAATATTATGGCCGGACAAGGAAGAAACAGCCGCCCGTAATAACCGTAACGTAAACCTGCGCAAGCTACGGGTACTCTTGGAAAGCATCGGAGATATGGAAGTAATGATAGAAAACAATTTCCTGCGTATCAAATGGGGAACTGATGTTTTCTGTGATTACCACACTCTGATTGCCTGTACCAAACAATTCGAGCAGGAGAAAAGTGAAGAACTGTTGAACCGGATTCTGGAATTACTGCTATACGGCCCTTTACTCCCCAACACGATTCTCGATTGGCTGGACGACTTTAAGGACGACTATTCCAGTTATTCCATTGACTTGCTGAAAAACTTGCTGGACATTGAAATCAGCCGGAACCATCAGGATATGATTATCCGCCTTGCCGACATCATGTTCCTGCACGACCCGCTGAATGAAGAAGCATTGGCAGCCAAGTGTTCCGTACTAGTCGCACAAGGAAAGAAAGGTATTGCCCGAAACCTGTACGACCGCTTCTGCAAAGAGTATCATGACTCCATGGGTGAAACTTATAAAGTCCCCTTTGCCGACTTATAACCCGGACGACAAGCTATTTTTTAATTAAATTTTCTCTCCCTTTTCCCTGAACCACCGATAAACTTATCAAGATTTAGAGAAAGGGGAGTTTCTTTTCATACATTCCACACCACAAGCCTGAATAAACCGAGTGATATTCCTCTTTGCTCATAACTTTATTTTCACTTAATACAAAGGGTAAGCATCTGTTTGTGAAGGATTATAAGAAAAAAAAGACTTAATTCACATTTAATTGTTTTTTAATCCCCAATTAATCGCAAACACCACGCTTTTTTTATCGGTTCACAGTTCTTTTGCTGAAAATTAATCTTAAAAACAGAACTGTATTATGAAAGAAGAAAGAACACCTTAATCTAATTCGAATGATGAAGCCTATAATAAAAACAGGTTCTCTCATCCGACTGATTCTTAAATTTAGTGATTATTCAAAAATAAATTCATGAAAAGCATGAAACAACGATTTTCTCAGCACATGAGATACTATGAAAGAAGTCTCATTTTAGTTTTAATGCTGTTCAGTGCTTCGGTGATGCAGGCGCAGAACCGGACAGTTAAAGGAACAGTATCCGATGCACAAGGTGAGCCTATTATCGGTGCTAATGTAGTGATAGTAGGTGGTACAAAAGGTGTAATAACCGACCTTGATGGTAAATACTCTATTCAAGTCCCGGAAAACGGCGCCGTGTTGAAATTCTCCTATATCGGTTTTAAGACAAAATCATTCAATGTAGTAAAAGGAAAAAATGTATTGAATGTAACCCTGGAAGAAGACGCCGTCATGTTGGAACAGACCGTAGTAACAGCTATGGACTTGCGCCGTGATGAAAAATCACTTTCCACCGCTTTCCAGAAGATGGACGTGGAAAGCATGACCGAAAACCGGGATGCCGGATTCGTAAACATGCTGGCAGGTAAAGTAGCGGGATTACAGGTTATCTCCAATGGTGCCGCCGGTTCGGCTACCGTGCGCATCCGTGGCGCCAACTCCATTTCAGGTAACAACCAGCCACTTTATGTTATCGACGGTGTACCTATTATTAATGATGTCACCGGCGGCGAAATTGACTACGGTAACCCTGCCAACAGTATCAACCCGGACGACATTGAAAACATCGTAGTCCTGAAAGGTGCGAACGCTTCCGCCCTCTACGGTTCGGATGCAGCCAACGGTGCCATCCTGATTACCACCAAGAAAGCCGGTCAAAGAAGCGGACTGGGAGTTACCTACTCCACAAACGTGCAGTTCACCGAGTTTTCCCAATACCCCATCTATCAGAATATATATGGGGGCGGACATATCAACCGTTTTGAAAACAACAAGGCTAACTCATTCAATGGTGACGTCAAAGTGCCCTACGACCCAAATCTGCCTTACGGCATCCAACGGATGGGCGGTTATGACAACTCCCGTTCATGGGGCATGCCCATGTTAGGCTTCCAAGTAGTGGGACGTAACGGAGAACTCAAATCCTACGTTCCTACCCCGGCAAACACCACCTCCATGTATCAGACTGCTTACTCCTGGACGAACAGTGTTTCCATAGAACGCGCCACCGAACATGTCTCCACCCGTATCGGCTTCACCAACCTGCGGAGTGACGACGTATTGGAAGGATTGAACAACCTTACCCGTAACGCTTTCAACGTGCGTTCCAATGTGAAACTGACAAAGTCACTGGATGTCGACCTGAACGGTCGCTATACGCACGAGAATGTAAAAAACCGTTCTTACCGTAACAATTCCGACCGTAACCCTATCTATACACTTATGGATATGCCCCGTGACCTTTCCATACAGGAAATGTATCCCTGGAAAGACGAGAACGGAAAACCGACCGCCCTTCAATTCAAAAGCCCGGTATGGATGCTGAACGAGCTTTCCAACCAGGATAAGAAAGAATGGTTGCTGGCGGACGTAACGGTCAACTACAAAATCACCAAAGACCTGAAACTGCGTTTGAAAGCCGCCCTCGACCTGAATATGAAAGAAGGATACGAATTTCGCAATATGTACACTCCGGGGGATGCCGACGGATTCTACAAGGAGTTTACCGAAAAATCACGCAACTATACTTACGAAGCCATGCTTTCTTACAACAAGACCTGGAAAGACTTCAACATATCCGCCAGTGTGGGTGCCAACTCGCAGGACTTCCTATTCAAGAAACAAAACTCGGAAATCGGCACATTGGCTACTTCCGACTTTATCTCTCTCACCAACAACGGTGCTACTGTCAAATCATGGCCGGAGTATAACGCGAAGAAAAAGCAGGCTGTCTACGGAACCGCCAGCATAGGTTACAAAGATTTCATCTACGTGGACGTAACCGGACGTAACGACTGGTCGTCTGCCCTGCCTTCCGACAACCGTTCTTATTTCTACTCTTCTTACGGTGTCAGCTTCGTACTGACGGAGCTAGTGAAGAGCATTCCTAAAGACTGGTTATCCTATGCCAAGATTCGTGGTTCTTACGCCAAGGTAGGTAACGATACCGGCTTCGACCAGTTGCTGAACGGATTCAGCTACAATACTTCTTATCTGGGAGACATGGCATGGTTTGAAAGCGAGAACAAGCGCAAGACCAACTCATTGAAACCGGAAAGCACTACATCTTTCGAGACAGGTTTGGACCTTCGTTTCCTGAAAGACCGCGCTTCCTTAAGCTTCACCTACTACAACAAGAACACCAAAAACCAAATTCTGACTTCCACCATCAACGGTGTAAGCGGCTATGGAGAAGCCTTGTTCAATGCCGGTGAAGTTAAGAACTGGGGATATGAAGTAACACTAGGTGTCGTTCCTTTCAGAAATAAAGACTGGGAATGGAAAGTAGACATCAACTGGGCTAAAAACAACTCGGAAGTGGTTTCACTGGCCAACGGTATGGACTACATGACACTGACTACCGTACAAAACAGCGTGGAACTGCGCATTGTGAAAGGTGAGCCGCTAGTCAGCCTCTACTGCCGCGAGCCGTGGAAGACCAATGACGAAGGACAAGTGTTGGTGGGAGCCAACGGCCGTCCCTTGTCAGGCGAAGCTAAATTCCTTGCCAGCGTAGAGCCGAAATGGACAGGCAGTATCCGTACTTCGCTCCGCTGGAAAGATTTGACTTTCTCCGCCATGCTCGACGTTCGTATGGGCGGACACGTATGGTCGGAAACGGCTTTCCAGTCTTCGCGAAACGCGCAATCCATCATGTCCATGGGCGGACGTACCGAACACCTGTTCTCCGACTTGATTCTGAATGAAGGCGACCAGACTGGTTACCTCGGTATTCTCGACCCTAAATACGTCCCCAATGGCAAGAACAACATCTACATGGACGCTTCGCGCCCGAAAGGCATGAATATTCCCGGAGCCGTTTATGACAGTTCCGTACCGGGATTGGCGGGACAACCTTGCCAGGCTTGGATTAAACCGATTGACTATTGGACCAACGACAGCGGTAAAAACGGCGAACTCTATCTGTACGACGCTTCTTACGTGAAACTGAAAGAAATTTCTTTAGGGTACAACATTCCCAAGAACTGGCTGAGAAAGATAGGGTTCATACAATCCATGAGAGTTTCCGCCGTAGGCAGGAACGTAGCTATTCTTCATCAGAAAACGCCGAAAGGAATTGACCCGGAAGCCACTTCTTCCATGGGAATCCAACAAGGTTTGGAACGAGGCTTCAACCTGCCCACTTCCAGTTACGGTTTCGATTTTAAAATAACTTTTTAACAGCGATGACGATGAAAAAGTACTTATATACACTATGCACTGCAGCCCTGTTGGGACTGGCTACATCTTGCGTGGATAGTTTCGACGCAACCAACCAAAACCCCAACAAGCTATATCTGGATGAGATTGACATTCAGAAGATATTTCCGGGAACTATCTACAAATCCCTGGACGTATTATCCGAAATGAACTATAACTACTACGCCTACATGGCACGTTACGTAGTTTCCTGGACAAGCCCGCAAAGTTCGGACAACGTAGGCGACAGATTCTATAACTTCTACAAGAAAGTCCTGGGCGACGTAGCCATCATGGAACAAAAATATGACCGGGATACCAACGGCAACTACTGGGCGATACTGACCACTTGGAAAGCCTACCTCTACTCCGTACTGACCGGAACCTGGGGACCTATCCCTTTGGATTCTGCCTGCAAAGAGACTTACGGAAACGTATATTACTACAACAGCGAAGCCGAAGCATATATGCAAATACTCCGCTGGCTGGATCAGGCAGTGGAAACTTTCGACCCGAACGGAACAAAAATGCTGAAAGACCCGTTCTATCCGTCTGCCGGTGGCGACAGCGACATTGAGAAATGGCGCAAATTTGCCAACTCCCTGCGTCTGGACGTAGCTATCCGCATGATGAATATGAAGAAAAGTCCCGAAGCCATCTCCATGGCACGTGAACAGATAGAAAAAGCATTGAATGAGACAAACCGCAACTACCTGTTCAGTTCCAACAGCGACAACGCAGCCGGACGCTACGGAACCGACCCCAATGCCGACGTATCCTTATATTACAACCGTATCCTGAAAGAGTTCGACCTGGGTACGAAACTAGAAACAGAGATAGGCGGCCTGACATACCCGGCAATGAACGAATACTTCTTCTGCTATATGCGTTCCTACAAAGACCCTCGTCTGAGCAAGTACGCACAAACATCACGTATCAACGAGAGCGGTGACTACCGTGCTGTAGTAAGAGATTCCCTGTGGTCCGTAGCAGAGCAGAAATATATTCAGGTATCCTACAGAGTACCGTTCCTGCCCCGTTTCGAATTGAAACAGACTCCAACCGGATGGATTGTAGGCAAGGATGAGCACAATAACAACCTCCAGAGCCTTTACTCCACAGCTTCCGTCAGCATCGAGGGATATACATACGCCTTGATTCATCGTGACTTTATCAAGCAGGACGCTACGGTGAAACTGCTGACATGGGCGGACATAAACTTCATGCTCGCCGAAATCCAATTGCGTAAAGACGAATGGGGATTGAACGTGGCATTGCCACAGAGTGCCGAACAATACTACTACAACGGTATCAGTGCTTCCATGAACGAATATGGCGTCACCAGCGGAGTATCCGAATATATCGAACGCAACGGTATCAAATGGAATACCAACGGACTGGGATGCCGCGACTACCGTGCCTTCTATAAAGCCGACATCAACGGAAAAGGCGGTTACAAGAACAATCTGGAACAGGTATGGAAGCAACGATACATCGCCGACTATTTCAACGGATTCGCCGGATGGACATTGGAACGCAGAACACGTGTGATGCAATATCCGCCTATCTTCTACAACGGAACTCCGAACAACTACGGAACCTATGGTGCCAACCAGTTTGACCCTGTACCCGAACGCCTGCAATATCCTACGGACGAACGTAACTGGAACATGAACTATTACCGTGAAGCCTGCCGTATGCTGCAATCCACTTCACTCGTACCCCGTTCCGACGGTAACTATAATGATAATTTCTTCACTCCGTTGGGCATCGGCGGTCCATACAACCAGGAAGGCTTGTACGAACGTTGGAAAGGCGGCCAGTTGATGTATAACAACGAAATGGTAGCCCATTGGTATGGCGACACAATTGAAGAGTTTGTCGAAAATGTACTCGAGGACTATCCCGAATACGCTTCCCTGCAAGGAGAAGAACGCCTGGCGGCAAGTATCAAGTGGGTACGCATAGAAGATAATAAATAATATAATAAACAGATAGACAGTTATGAAACTAATGAAATACATTACCGGATGCTCCGCAGCCTTACTACTTCTTGCAGCATGCAGCAAGGAAGAAGGTCCGAGTGTCGATGACTACTTCCTGAACTACGAGATTCCGGAAATTCCTGTCACCGAAGATTATCAGGTGGGCATCTTCTACTACAAGGGGAATGACATCACCACCAGACCGAATGGTGACGCTAATTTCACCCGTTGGGAACTTCTGACGCTGACAGACAAGGAACTGAGCGCCAAGAGCGACTACAACAACCTGACACCACAAGTAATGCCCGAATCACAAAAGGACGGCTATTTGCAACCGGACGCAGGAAGCCAGAGTTACCGCATGATACCGATGGTACAGCAGCACGTGGACGACTGCATTGAAGCAGGAGCGAACTTTATCATCCTGCCCGAAGTGGGCGCTGACTTGGGCAAGGGCCCCGGTACGGAAATCAACCAGGGAGATTCACTGTTCGTCACAATGATGCTGGGACGTTCCGGCAGAGGTGGCAAACGCCTGCCGATGCCACACCTCGGTCAACCGGGAGTAGACTTCGTAGACTTGAAAACAATGAAAATAGTAATTTCGGTCAACTGGAACAACATTGTCGATCTGCCTCCTACCCTTTCTTCAAGCAACTGCATCGAGACTGCTGCCGGAAAGGTATATGACGGTGTCACCTACACCCGCCAACAACTACTGAACAATTTCTTCAGCAAAATCGGCTGTTACTTCTCGGACGAACGTTACTACAAGCTGAACGGCACACGCCCGGTAGTTTACATCAAGAACAAGACAGGCGAAATCTATGCGCAAGAATCCAAGGCAATGTATGACGGCATCCGCAAAGCGGTGAAAGAAGCTACCGGTTACGACATTTACATCATGGTGGAAAGCGCTGATGTATGGTGCAACCAGATGCGTTACCAATACTTCTACATGGAAGGTTGCGTAGACGCCGTAGCCAGTCGCAATATGTACGACCAGTCGGAAATGAGCCGTTCCTATATGTACCCGCAGATGATAGACCAAAACTGGAAGTACAACCGTGAAACAGCGTTGCCCGCTTTCGGCGACGGCAGCATGGAGTTCGTTCCTTGCGTCGGTCCGGCATGGAACAAACTGGTGCAGGACGGCCGCGGTTCTGTCGGCAACTCTCCGATTGTGAAGAAAGACGCTGCCACCTACCGCACCATGTGCAACGTAGCCAAGATGAATGCCGGACGCAACCGGTTAATTCTTATCGACTCCTACAACAAGTACAACTTCGACTCCTTTATTGAGCCGACAGTAGAAGGGTACGGCAACGGATACGGCCGGACTTATCTGGACATCACCCGTCAGCAATTTAAGAAAAACTAAGATTGTAAACTCTTTAATGATAGAAAGAATATGAAAAATAAATATTGGAAATACATTTGTCTGCTGGGCTTGGGCGCTTTCTGCTGGACGTGCTCGGACGACAATCCGAATGACGGACCGGACGGTCCGGGTTCTGAAGGCGGACAGGGAACAGAACAGGAAATCGTACGTTCCTACAAGATAGGTACACTGGCAGGATTCGAAGGTAACCTACGCCAAAAGATGGACAAGCCCAGAACCGACGTTTCCACCATGCACAACCGTTCATTATTCTGCCGCTACGTTGCTTCCGCTTACCCGGAAGCACAGGACGACAAACCTTATCCCGGTCCGATTACCGAAGACGACTGGTGGGATAACTTCGTAGAAGAAATCGCTTACAGCGGTCAGGATTATGTTGCTATGAACTGTCGCGGTGAAGCCAACAAGGATATTGACCACGGACGTCCCGACAAGCTCCACGACCTGATGGCAGCTATCAAGCGTAAAGGTGTGGAACACGAGTTCAAAATCGCCATCTTCGACGATACGCCTGCTTCATGGTCGGCTGCGCGTAACGCGCACAAAGGCTACGGTTATGACAACAAGCCGTTCAAAAACGGTAGCCGTGTAGAAGGCTCACACTATCCGTTGCTGTTCCTCGACCCCGAAAAAGAAGATATGAAAGGGGCGAACAACGATTTCCGCAAGGAAGTGTACTACTACATCTGGGATGCAAACCTGAAACCTTCATTCGAAAACGTGCCACGCGACTACTGGTTCGAGATAGACGGACGCCCGGTTATCCTGTTCTGGAATCCTAACGGCTTCCTGCAGGACAGTTACCTCAGCGAACTGATGAAGAAAGACCCGGCAAAATACAAAAGTACGACCGGGCTTGATGAAACAAAATCGGATGCCTACAACGGCAAGTTGAGCTATATCCTGAAGTGTATCAGTGACGATTTCAACAGTACGTTCGGCGTGCGCCCGTTCCTTATCATTCAGCGCGAATGGACCGACCGCGACTTCTCACTGGTAAACTGTCCCTATCTGGACGGTATTCACAACTGGTTTGCAGTTCCCACTATGGATATGTCAGAGGAAGTGTACAACGAGAACTTAATCTACAACACCTATATCTCCGCCTATAACTTCAAAGGATTCAGCGTAGGCAGCGGATGCCCGGGCTTCGTACAGGGTGACCTCGCCCGTCCGAACTGGCAGTTTATCGACTCCGACCACGGTCGCTACGCAACCAAGATGATGGAATCGTTCTTAGCTAAAAAGCCTGACCTCGTATTCCTGGAAGGATTTACCGACCTTGCCGAGAACGCAGCCTGGTGGCGCAGTTCGGATAAAATCTACTACGACTATCCCAACCAGCGCATCAACCTGCTCCGCAAGTATAGCAACCATCCTTTCCCGACCAGACAGAAACTGGAAGCGGAAGCCTGCGACTATTGTTTCAACGGTTCGGTTTCGGGAAGCAAGATAGAGTCGCTGTTGATGGAAGTAGAAATGAACAATGCTCCCGAACAGGGCGTGGTGAAATACAGCGACGATACGAAGTACAACGGCGGTTGGCACGCCAACCTCACTTCCGGCGGTCTGAATACGCTAAGATGGAAAGAGATTCCTTTCCGAACCGGAGCATCCACCATCCGCTTCCGCTACTCCAGCAATGGTGCAGCCAGCGTACGTTGCCAGATTGGCGACACGATGACCCAAAGCGTAAGTCTCCCTGCCACAGGCGGCGCATGGGAAGAAGCCGAAGTAGCTGTTTACTCCCGTGAAGCACGCGGATATGCCGACTTCAACCTGATTGTGACTGAAGGTAACATCAGTCTGAACTACGCGGAAATTATCGCAGAGAAATAAAGAAATTAGAATAGTAAAATATGTATCAAACTAAAAATTTACCTATGATGAACAAAAGAGTATTAAACAGTTTTCTCTATGGAGCACTGTTGTTTTCATTAGGAACAGGAGTTGTTTCTTGCAAGGATTACGACTCGGATATCGAAGGTCTGAACAACCGCATCACAACGGTTGAGTCCGACATGGATAGATTCAAAGAAAAGATTGAAGCTGCGCTGAACGCAAACCTGACCGTACAAAGCTGGTATCCCAGTGAAGACCAGTCGCAATATACCATCGTATTGAGCAACGGAGACGAGTTGTATGTACAGGCTTCCAATAAAGCCACCCCTTTCTACCAGTTCAAGGTGGAAGAAGGCACATGGAGATATACCAAAGACAAAGGTGCGGGCTGGTATAAAGTGCTGACATTCGGTACCGAACAGGAAATCCCAGGAACAGACAAAGACCAACTGTATTATGACAAGAGCAACGGTTACATCTATATCCAGAAAACGGAAGGAATGGTGCAAACCACTATCACCGCAGACAAGGATACACCGATTCTAGCAGAAAACAAAGAGAATAAAACGCTCTCTGTCTATATCTACGGTGAAAACTATATTCTTCCCGTACAAGGCGGCGGTTTCAGCGGTATCAGCTCTATCCTTTTCCAGAAACAATTTGTATTCGAAGAAGACGAGTTCCTGGAAGCAGCCAGCTATACCAATACACAAGGCAAAGTAGTTACTGCCCATACAGCTACCGCCAAGTTCAAGATTCTGCCCAAAGACATTGATTTGTCCGAAGCTGACTTCCAGTGTGCGGATATTCACGAATTGAAGCTGACACGTGCGGAAGTGCCCCAATTGTTGGTAAATACAACTAAAAAGTTAGACGAAAACGGCATTTTGAGCGTAGAGTTGACTCCAAGTAACATGACTGCTCCTTACTACGGTGCAGTACTGGAAATCACATTGGACAAGACGACTACAAGTTCCAACTACTTCGTAGTGAAACCGACTTCCTACAGTGCCAACAACGGCGTGTTCGCTTATCGTGAGACACGTACGGTATATCAGAACTCGGAATCCTTGAAATTCGTCAGCACGGAAAGTCTCGACCTTGCCAGAACAATAGGCTGGGGATTCGGTGAAAACGAAGAAGTGAAGTTTGTAGACGAACTGGGATTCAGTGAACTCGCAGTTGCAACCACTTATGAATTGACAGAAAACCCGAACAATACATTCGAAGTTACTGATAAAGGTGTATTAACTGCCAAAGCTGCTAACAGGTCGGGTAAAGTCAGAATAACTTATACCGTTGCCGAAGAGGAATTCTCTAAAGAAGTATTGATTTATTCACAGGATGAAGCAACCGCTAAGAACGGTATCGAATTAAGAAGTACAACAGTATCGTTGAGTGACATTGAAAGTCTGTACAAAGGTACAAAAGTCTTCATTGTACAGAATGCCCAAACAACAATGGAAAATCTCGGTGTCACTGCGTCCAAAGCATGGAAACTGGGTACTCAAGCCAATGGCGGCAATTGGGAAGCCATCCCGATGACTACCAATCTTGCAACGATTACACAAGACACTGAGCTAGCTAATGGTGAAGTATGCCTTTACTACGATGCCGCCCAAAAGACCAGTTATCTGTTGGTAGGCCCTCAAGCTGATGGCATAGAAGGTGCTAACCTGTTCGCAATGAATGATGAAGGAACAGACAAAGCTCCTTTCACTCTCAATGAGAAAGAAGTGGGATTGTATGTAGGAAATGTAGGTACGAAATATGTAGTGGAAGCTCCGACCGCAAAAGAGGAACTGGCTATTCAAATGTATGTAAAAGCCGGTATTGACCATCCGGATACTGACCCGAATCAGAATATACGTATATTAGGCAAGAAATTGGCAATCCCCGGTGTGTATGATGAAGAACTGGGTTACCACTTCAACGAGCTGGATTTGCGCACTACCTTGTATAATTTCAAACCTGCTGACGCTGATTTCAAAATCACATTGAATAGAGACGACCAGAATGACAAGGTAAAAGAAAAATGGGGTACTAACTTCAAATGGGATGCCGACAACTATACTTTAACATTAAGTCCGGTATGGGCTCTGTATAACTTCAACTTCAACGACAAGAAAGTGAGTGATATGACAGAAGCCAATAATGGTGTCAAATTCTCTTGGACATTCGATGCCGGTAAGGGAGCAACTAACTCTAACGGAAATGAACAGTGGTACATCAAAGACCCCGTTCGCCAACCAGGTGAAAACACAATCTACATGGGACTTGACAAACAGCCAAACGCAACGGGCGTCATCAGTACAGACTATGAAATCAAAGTATCTGAAATAACGGGAGACCCGGAAAAGAAGAAATTGTCAGATTTGGAAGT
>UMFP01056866.1_pt1 | contig 41599 bp, 32 predicted proteins | sample 1965031 | NCBI WGS metagenome assembly UMFP01 (sample SAMEA4836048, study PRJEB28245) | human gut metagenome | biome: gut microbiome; material: fecal sample | place: Denmark | collected 2008
AAATCGCCCACAAAGGTAGTCGATTTATTTGTTTCTGCAAATTGCCTTTTATTACTTTTTTGTGAAAAGTGACAATTCAGTTTACGTTTTTTCGCAGTTTGTAAAGTCGGGATTGCATTTGCGGAAGATTGAGGATGGACGAACTATCTATTTGTTGCTTTGTTATTAGTAGAAAACCAAAATTTATGGAACTGAACCAAATAGATATACATTATTTAATTGCGGCAATTTGCGTTATTTCATCTGCGCTTATTTTTTATTCGATTGGTGTTTGGGGAGAACGTCTCCAAAAGAAATTGAAGTTTTGGCATATTATTTTCTTTCTTCTCGGTCTGATAGCCGATGTGGTTGGCACGAGCCTGATGGAACATATTGCAGAGTTGACTCATTTGCATGACGAGATTCATACGGTGACGGGTATGATTGCCATTCTTCTTATGTTTGTACACGCTTCATGGGCAATATGGACTTACGTGAAGGGTTCGGCACAGGCGAAACGACATTTCAATCGCTTTAGTATTGTGGTTTGGTGCATCTGGCTTATACCTTATTTCATAGGTATGTATTTGGGGATGCGTTTACATGCATGATAAGCGGTCTGAATAGAGTCTGGTATTCATAAACATTTTATTTTATGCTAATTAGCCGGCTAGAGTTGGCTAGGTGGTCAACTGGAGTCGGCTACTGTTGAACAAACATTTTCTATTCGGAATATATACACTATTTGTCTGTTCCTATAATATAGCCAATATTAGTTCTCACTATATTGTAAGATTGGAAAATACATATCTTGTGAAGGGTGTGAATAGAGGTGAATCCTGTATTTTATATGAATTGTTCACCGGAAACGTCTGTATATGAGATGATAAGATTCGTGTGAAGAAGGTGGAAGACTGATAATGAAATTAAGATTGGTAAGATTGTAGAAGGATTGTTATTGGATGTAGAATAAAATTCGTAGCTTTGCTGCATCATTTATAAAAAAGATTATGATCGAAGTTGTAGAATCAGCTTTACAAAAGGCTGCGGGTGAAGGAATGGATGAATTTATCCAGGCGTTTACAGATAAATATAAAGAGGTGATCGGTGGCGAACTGACTGCGGAGACGATGCCTTTGTTGACAGGAGAACAACATTCTTTGCTGGCTTATCAGATATTTCGTGATGAGGTGATGGCAGGGGGATTCTGCCAGTTGATTCAGAACGGTTATGGCGGATATATCTTTGATAATCCGTTTGCTAAAGTAATGCGTTTGTGGGGAGTGGATGAATTCTCGAAGCTAATCTATAAAGCAAAGAAGATATTTGATGCCAACCGGAAAGACTTGGAGAAGGAACGGACGGATGATGAATTCATGGCTATGTATGAGCAATACGAAGCTTTTGATGACTTGGAAGAGGCTTATTTAGAGATGGAAGAGCAGATTACGGCAGTGATTGCAAGTTATGTAGATGACCATTTGGAACTTTTTGCAAAAATAATAAAGTAGCGGATGCAGTATTTTTTAAGTATCTGCATTTATTAATTGTGAATTAGAATTTATATCTTTGCAAAATCTAAAAAATATGTTTATGAAACAGATGAAATTTTTCTTGGTAGCTTTGATGGCTGTGGTGATGGGTATGTCGGTTACTTCCTGTATGGATGGGGAGGAAAATACAATAGTTCCTGTAGCGGGGATTATAACTTTGAAAAGTAATTTTATACAACCGGAATTTCAAGTAGAAGGTGGCGGGGTTACTTTTATTGCAAATAATATGGTGGAAGGTTTGAGTAATGCTCAATCTGGGGATATTGTGTTCTTGAGTGCTCAATATGATACAAAAACTCAACCAGTTGACCAAAATACAACCAAGATTTATGTTGATGTTAGTTTTGCGTTCCAACTTAATACCTATGTAAGTACATATAATACAACAACAGAGAATGCTAATAATTTATCAAATCGTTCTATCATGCCTTTAAGTGAATACCAAGCTACTCCAATTATGTATGGCGCTGATTGGGTAGTCATTCCTGTTCTTTATTATACCGAAAAAGCTGAAAATAAATCGCAACATTCATTTACATTAGTTTATTTAGAAGATGAGGAAGTTAAAAACTCAACACTGAAGTTGCATTTATACCATAACTCATCAGAAGATATTGAAAAGGAAAAGGCGATAAATGTTTCTTATCTTTATGAGTCTTATAAAGCGTTTAGAATCAGTAGCTTGATTTCTAAGTTTAAAGAAAATAACAATGGTCAATCTCCCAAAAGTATAGTAGTTGTAACTCAAGAGGCTAGTGGTAAGGCTATTGAGATCAAAGAAGAAGCTACAGGATATACTGAAAGAGAATATACAGTTCAGAATTACACAGCTAAATAACATTGAACTACAAAGAACTATTTAACATAGCAATGAAACTGATTTCCTCTCCGGCCAAGGCTTGGGAGGAAATTTCTATGGAAGAGGATAGACGAAAAGTATATATGGCTTTTGTCTATCCTATGATTGGTTTATGCGGTCTGTCCGTGTTCATCGGTTCGTTATTGACGAATGGATGGGGTGGCCCGCAAAGTTTCCAGATAGCTATGACCAATTGCTGTGCCGTAGCTGTAGCCTTGTTCGGTGGCTACTTTCTGGCAGCTTATGCCATTAATGAGATGGGGACAAGAATGTTTGGCATGCATAGCAATATGTCGCTGACACAACAGTTTGCAGGATATGCACTTGTTGTACCTTTCTTGCTTCAGATTGTAACCGGACTATTACCTGATTTTAGAATTATTGCCTGGCTGCTACAGTTCTATATCGTCTATGTAGTATGGGAAGGAGTTCCTGTGCTGATGGGAGTAGAAGAAAAACAACGATTGAAATACACCCTTTTGTCGTCTGCATTGTTAATACTATGTCCGACGGTGATTCAAATTGTGTTTAACAGACTGACGGCCATACTTAATTAATGTGTGAAGATGAAACAACCCTCTGTAAATATTAAGAATAAACGGGCTACGTTTGATTACGAACTTATAGATACCTACACAGCAGGTATTGTGCTGACCGGTACGGAAATCAAATCCATTCGTTTGGGAAAAGCCAGCCTGGTAGATACGTTTTGTTATTTTGCGAAAGGCGAATTATGGGTGAAGAATATGCACATCGCCGAGTACTTCTACGGTTCGTACAATAATCATACGGCGCGTAGGGAGAGGAAGTTGTTGCTCAGTAAGAAAGAATTGGAGAAACTTCAACGGGATATGAAGAATCCCGGTTTTACGGTTGTTCCCGTACGCTTGTTTATCAATGAAAAAGGTTTGGCGAAACTGGTAATCGCTTTGGCGAAAGGTAAGAAGGAATATGATAAACGAGAATCCATTAAGGAAAAAGATGACCGTAGAGATATGGCAAGAATGTTCAAACGATGACATGATAGGATAAATGAAAAAGACTATTTCGCAGATCGTATCCGAGCGCATCCTTATTTTGGATGGGGCAATGGGTACAATGATTCAACAATATAATCTCAAAGAAGAAGATTTTCGTGGTGAACGTTTCGCGCATATTCCCGGACAGTTGAAAGGGAATAATGACTTGTTGTGTCTGACACGTCCCGATGTGATTCGGGATATTCACCGTAAATACCTGGAAGCAGGTGCGGACATTATCGAAACAAATACATTCAGTTCGACTACCGTTTCTATGGCCGATTATCACGTAGAAGAATATGTGCGTGAAATGAATCTTGCTGCAGTGAAGCTGGCCCGTGAACTAGCGGACGAATATACTGCAAAGAATCCCGACAAACCCCGTTTTGTAGCCGGCTCCGTAGGGCCTACGAACAAAACCTGCTCCATGAGCCCGGACGTGAACAATCCGGCTTACCGTGCTTTGAGCTACGACGAACTGGCCGCCGCCTATCAGCAACAGATGGAAGCAATGCTTGAGGGTGGGGTAGACGCCATTCTGATTGAAACGATATTTGATACGCTGAATGCGAAAGCGGCTATTTTTGCTGCTGAACAGGCAATGAAAGCGACAGGTGTTGAAGTACCTGTCATGTTATCAGTGACTGTATCCGATATTGGCGGACGAACTCTGTCAGGACAAACATTGGAAGCATTTCTCGCTTCCGTACAACATGCCAATATTTTCTCTGTCGGCCTGAACTGCTCGTTCGGTGCCCGTCAGTTGAAACCTTTCCTTGAGCAATTGGCAGCCCGTGCACCTTATTATATTAGCGCCTATCCGAATGCCGGATTACCGAACAGCCTCGGTAAGTACGACCAGACACCTGCGGATATGGCTCACGAAGTGAAAGAATATATTGACGAAAGATTAATCAATATTATCGGTGGTTGCTGTGGAACGACAAACGCCTATATTGCCGAATATTCAGCCCTGATAGAAGGTGCTCAACCACACGTCCCAGCTGCAAAACCGGATTGTATGTGGCTTTCCGGCCTTGAACTGCTGGAAGTGAAACCGGAAATTAATTTTGTGAATGTCGGCGAACGTTGTAACGTAGCCGGTTCACGTAAATTCCTTCGTCTTATCAATGAAAAGAAATACGATGAAGCTCTTTCCATCGCCCGCCAACAGGTAGAAGACGGAGCTTTGGTGATCGACGTCAATATGGACGACGGTCTATTGGATGCCAAGACCGAGATGACTACCTTCCTGAACCTTATCATGTCCGAACCGGAAATAGCCCGCGTCCCGGTTATGATTGATTCATCCAAATGGGAAGTGATTGTTGCCGGATTGAAATGCCTGCAAGGTAAGTCAATCGTTAACTCTATTTCTTTGAAAGAAGGGGAAGAAGTATTCCTCGAACATGCCCGGACTATCAAACAATACGGAGCTGCCGCCGTCGTAATGGCTTTTGACGAAAAAGGTCAGGCGGATACGGCCGCCCGCAAGATAGAGGTGTGCCAACGTGCATACCGCCTGTTGGTCGACAAAGTCAATTTTAATCCCCATGATATTATCTTCGACCCCAATGTGCTCGCCGTAGCTACGGGAATCGAAGAACATAACAACTATGCGGTAGACTTCATTGAAGCTACCGGATGGATTAAGAAAAACCTTCCCGGTGCGCATATCAGTGGTGGAGTAAGTAACCTTTCTTTCTCTTTCCGTGGCAATAACTATATCCGTGAAGCCATGCATGCCGTGTTCCTTTATCATGCCATTCAGCAAGGAATGGATATGGGAATTGTGAATCCGGGAACTTCCGTGCTTTATAGCGATATTCCGACAGATGTACTGGAGAAGATTGAAGATGTCGTTTTGAACCGTCGTCCCGATGCTGCGGAGCGTCTTATCGAACTGGCGGAATCTCTGAAAGCCACCATGAGCGGAGCGGCAGGACAACCGGCTGTCAAGCAGGATGCTTGGAGAGAAGGCTCTGTTCAGGAACGTTTGAAATATGCTTTGATGAAAGGGATTGGCGATTTTCTCGAACAGGATTTGGCAGAAGCACTGCCACTTTACGATAAAGCGGTCAATGTGATTGAAGGCCCGTTGATGGATGGGATGAATTATGTCGGTGAACTGTTCGGCGCAGGTAAAATGTTTCTTCCGCAAGTAGTAAAGACTGCCCGGACAATGAAGAAAGCCGTCGCTATCCTTCAGCCTGTCATTGAATCGGAGAAAACTGATGGAGCAACCTCTGCCGGAAAAATATTACTTGCTACTGTGAAAGGCGACGTGCACGATATTGGAAAGAATATCGTTGCCGTGGTGATGGCCTGCAACGGTTATGATATTGTTGACTTAGGAGTGATGGTGCCCGCAGAAACAATCGTTCAGCGTGCTATTGAAGAAAAGGTGGACATGATTGGATTGAGCGGTCTGATAACTCCTTCTCTGGAAGAAATGGCTCACGTAGCCGTCGAACTGGAAAAAGCAGGATTGGATATACCTCTTCTGATTGGTGGGGCTACCACTTCAAAGATGCATACGGCATTGAAGATCGCCCCTGTATATCATGCTCCGGTGGTGCACCTCAAAGATGCGTCATTGAATGCGGGTGTTGCCGCCAGATTACTGAATCCGCAAGCGAAAGCCGAACTGGTGAACGAATTGAAAACTGAATATGAGACACTTCGTGAAAAGAGCGGCTTGATGAAACGTGAAACTGTTTCACTGGAAGAAGCCCAGAAAAATAAGTTGAACCTATTTTAAAACATTACCACAATGAAAAAGATTTTCTCTTTCCTGTGTCTGTTCATAGCAGTAGCTGCTATGATGTCATGTTCTTCTGCAAAAGAAGAAAAAGGAACGCCCGAAACCGGAAATGCTGCATTGGATAATATCTTCGAGCGCAAAAGTGTGCGCACTTATCTGAATAAAGGAGTGGAGAAAGAGAAAATCGACTTAATGCTTCGTGCCGGAATGGCTGCGCCTTCGGGAAAGGACGTACGTCCATGGGAATTTGTCGTAGTGACCGACCGTGACAAGCTGGATTCGATGGCTGCCGCACTTCCTTATGCTAAAATGTTGACGCAGGCTCGTAATGCCATTATCGTTTGCGGGGATTCTGTACGTTCGTCTTATTGGTACTTAGACTGCTCCGCTGCCACCCAGAATATTCTGCTTGCTGCCGAAAGCCTGGGATTGGGGGCTGTATGGACGGCAGCTTATCCTTATGAAGACCGTATGCAGGTAGTACGCAAGTATACCGGGCTTCCGGAGAATATTCTTCCGCTTTGTGTCATTCCTTTCGGCTATCCGGCTACAAAAGAGAACCCGAAACAGAAATTTGACGAGAAAAAGATACATTATAATCAGTATTAGTAAACAAAAGTTTTGTCTTTTCAATAAATTCCTTACATTTGCGCCTTAATTGATTAAAATCTGATACGCAAATGTTTGGAATAGAAGACCCTTTTATCATTATGCCATACCTGCTTTCGGTGGTATGCGTGATTTTTGCTGCCTGGTTCGGGCTGAAATATTGGAATAAGGACGATGAAAAAGACGAAACACGATGAATACATTTACACTTGGACTGATTGTGATATCTTATCTGCTGTCACTTGCCTATCTTGGCTTTTTAGGATATAAGAAAACGACGTCTACCAGTGACTATTTGGTGGGGGGACGACAGATGAATCCTATTGTGATGGCACTTTCTTATGGTGCTACGTTTATTTCCGCATCTGCTATCGTGGGTTTTGGTGGTGTGGCTGCCGCTTTCGGAATGGGTATCCAGTGGTTGTGTTTCCTTAATATGTTTATCGGCGTTGTCATTGCCTTTATTTTCTTCGGGTTACGCACCCGGCGTATGGGGGCAAAACTAAACGTGAGTACTTTCCCTCAATTATTAGGGCGGCATTTCCGTTCACGTAATATACAGGTATTTATTGCCGCCGTTATTTTCATTGGGATGCCACTTTATGCGGCAGTTGTAATGAAAGGCGGAGCGGTATTTATCGAGCAGATTTTTCAGATAGACTTCAATATTTCCTTATTGATATTTACATTGGTGATTGCCGCTTATGTTATTGCCGGCGGTATGAAAGGTGTAATGTACACAGATGCTTTACAGGCAGTTATCATGTTTGGGTGTATGCTGTTTCTGTTGTTCTCTCTATATCAGGTACTTGAAATGAACTTTGTGGAGACTAATAAAGAATTGACTGCCATTGCTCCGTTAGTTCCGGAAAAGTTTAAGGCATTGGGGCATCAGGGATGGACGGCTATGCCTGTGACGGGTTCTCCACAATGGTATTCGTTGGTAACTTCTCTTATTTTAGGAGTTGGAATCGGCTGTCTTGCGCAACCGCAGCTAGTAGTTCGTTTTATGACGGTGGAGAGTAGCAAGCAGTTGAACCGTGGTGTGTTTATCGGTTGTTTCTTTCTGATTATAACGGTAGGCGCTATCTATCATGCCGGGGCATTAAGCAATCTTTTCTTCCTGAAAACAGAAGGGGCGGTTGCAACGGAAGTGGTGCAGGATATTGATAAGATTATTCCCTATTTTATTAATAAGGCAATGCCCGACTGGTTTGCCGCACTCTTTATGTTGTGTATCCTTTCAGCCAGTATGTCTACACTTAGCTCACAGTTCCATACGATGGGAGCTTCGGTAGGTTCAGATATTTACGGAACTTATAAGCCGCGCTCACGGGGTAAACTTACGAATGTAATCCGTCTTGGCGTATTATTCTCTATTTTAGTCAGCTATATTATTTGTTATATGCTGCCCCATGACATTATCGCCCGTGGAACTTCTATCTTTATGGGAATCTGTGCGGCTGCTTTCCTTCCTGCTTATTTCTGTGCTTTGTATTGGAAGAAAGCTACCAAGCAGGGTGTAATGGCAAGTCTTTGGATAGGAACAGTCGGGAGTTTGTTTGCTCTCGTATTCCTTCATCAGAAAGAATCTGCCGCATTGGGTATCTGCAAGGCTTTGTTCGGACGGGATGTATTGATTACCACTTATCCTTTTCCGGTCATTGACCCGATATTGTTTGCTCTGCCTTTATCGGTGTTGGCTATTGTCGTGGTTAGTTTGGTAACCTACAAAAATAAGTATTAAGTTACTTTCTTTACGCTTTGATTTTCTTTTTATAAGATTCATAGCGTGACATAATGTCGCGAACGAAATTGTAAGTCTCTATGCCACGGAAGTAACCGTTTTTACAAACGGGGTCGGTGAAGTATTCTTCATTGCTTTTGAGTAAGATAAAGTTTTCTACATTATTTTTCCATACCAGTTTGTTTTTTCCGTATTTCTCGGCTAGTGCCATGGCATCGTAAATATGTCCTAGACCGGCATTGTAGGAAGCGAGGATAAAGTTGAGACGTTCCTCTTTATCGGGAATCATACTAAAACTACGGTCGGTAGCAGTAATATACTTGATGGCAGCCTTAACGCTCTCTTCCGGATTTTGTTCTTTTCCTGGTGGCACTCCCATTGCCCGGGCAGTGGCGGGCATTAGTTGCATGAGTCCTTTCGCACCTGCCCAGGATACGGCAGTTGTGTCAAAATTGGATTCCGTATAAGCCAGAGACGCCAGTAAACGCCAATCCCATCCGATGTCTTTGGAATACTTCTTGAATAGATCATCATAATGGGAAATCTTTCCCTCTCTCAATGAAAGGATAGGAGAGTGGGGCATCATTTTACTATTTTCAAAGTAACGTTTCATACTGGCTGTATAAGCAGGAGAAGTCATGTTCTCCTGATGCCATTTAGTGGCGGCTGCGGCTAGTTCCGGACTGTCTTTCCGTACTGCCCAGGAAGAACGCTGGTCGAAGCTGATAGACAGGTTTATATCCAGATTGGGATAATACGTCTTATTAAGTTTTGCCAAATCATTGTCGGCCACCGTGTATGGTATTTTACCTTGCGCCACTTGTGTGATCAAGTCCTCAATAGTGATACTGTCATTGTTCACTTCATGGATTTGGATGCCGCCGCCCAGTTCGTTGTTCAGGTTGACAAGGCGGTCATAATACTTTCCGGGTTTCACATAGACATCTTTTCCAATCAGTTCGGTGACATCTTTCAAAGGTTTCTGCTTGCCTCTCCCTTGTTGAACAATAACCTGATGGGTAATCACGTCTTCGCCACAATAAAGGAGGCTGTCTTTCCATTCTTTGGTGATAGGCAGATTGTAGGCAATCATGTCTCCCTCGCCTGCCAGCAATTTCCGAATCAGTTCGTCAACGCTGTTAGCTACTTCGATTCTGAGCTTTAATCCCAGGCTTTTGGCAAATTGCTCGCTGAGTTCATACTGGAAACCCATTTCCTGTCCCCGGTATATGAAATAGGAAGTGGAACTGTATAATGTCAATACAACCAATTCACCGCTATCTTTTATCTGTGGAAGATCACGGGCGGATTCGTCCGTCTTACTATGCTGCTTGTTCCGGCATCCGATTACGCAACAGAATAACACAAGGAATAAAGGGATACTCAGTGTCCTGGCATTCATATCTGACATTTTGTTTTTAACTTTCAACTCTCCATTCTCAACTCTTCAAGTGTTTCTTGATATACATGGTCAGTATATCAATAGCCACTTTATTGCTGCCGCCTTCCGGTACGATAAGGTCGGCATAGCGTTTGCATGGTTCGATGAATTGTTGGTGCATTGGTTTCAGAACCCGTGTGTAGCGTTCCATTACAGCTTCGGCGGTACGTCCGCGTTCTACAACGTCTCTTTGGATAACGCGTATCAGCCGTTCATCGGGATCGGCATCTACGAATATTTTAAGATCCATCATATTACGTAGTTTCTTGTCACACAAGGCAAGAATACCTTCGATGATAACTACTTCGCGCGGCTCGATATGAATCGTTTCGGGTTGGCGGGTGCATGTCAGATAGGAATAGGTGGGCTGTTCGATACTCTTTCCTTCTTTCAGCGTCATGACATGTTTGGAGAGCAGGCTCCATTCAAATGCGTCCGGATGGTCAAAATTAATATTCTGGCGCTCTTCGACAGGGACATGACTACTGTCTTTGTAGTATGAATCCTGAGGTAATAATACTACTTCTCCTGCGGGGAGACTTTCTACGATTTTTCGTACGACGGTGGTCTTTCCGGAGCCAGTTCCACCTGCAATTCCTATAATTAACATCTCTTTAAGTGTATATTTAAACCAAATAGAGTAAATTTGCATTGTTTATGCAAAGTATTAACAAGACAAATATAGAAACAATTCATTAAAATAACAACGTAATGGTAAAACACATTGTATTATTTAAGTTAAAAGACGAAGTTTCTGCCGAAGAGAAGCGGGCAGTTATGACAAAATTCAAGGAAGCAATAGAAGCGCTTCCTGCTAAAATCTCCGTGATCCGGAAAGTGGAAGTCGGATTGAACATGAATCCCGGAGAAACGTGGAATATAGCTCTTTATAGTGAGTTTGATACTCTGGAAGACGTGAAATACTATGCGACGCATCCCGACCATGTGGCTGCCGGTAAGATTCTGGCTGATACAAAGGAAAGCCGTGCGTGTGTAGATTATGAATTATAACCCCCCAATTATTAAAATGAAAAAGTTTGTATCTTTTCTGCTTTTAAGCTTTGTAGTCTATGCCTTGCAGGCACAGATTAAAGATCCGGTAAAGTTCAAAACTGAGTTGAACACTCTTTCTGATACCGAAGCGGAGATTGTATTTACCGCCACCATTGATAACGGATGGCATGTTTATTCTACTGAACTTGGAGATGGCGGACCTATTTCTGCGACATTCAATGTCGATAAGAAGAGTGGACTGGAGCTTGCCGGTAAATTGAAGCCGGTTGGTAAGGAAGTGGCTACTTTCGACAAGTTGTTTGAAATGAAAGTGCGCTACTTTGAGAATACTGCGAAGTTTATCCAGAAAGTAAAACTTACGGGGGGGGCTTATGAAATAGAAGGTTACTTGGAATATGGCGCTTGTGACGATGAAAGTTGTCTTCCGCCTACTGAAGTTCCGTTCAAATTCTCCGGAGTAGCGAAAGCCGCAAGTGCTGTCGCAGCTAAAACGGAGCAGCCGGAGAAAAAAGAACCGGAGAAAAAGGAAGAGCCTGCTCCGGCTTCTGCTGAAGTGAAGGATACTGCTGCCATGATGGAATTGGTTCCCGCTACTCCGGTGGATGCTGCTACGGATGTTCAGTCGGCAGTTAGTTCCAGTGAGCTTTGGAAACCGGTTATCAGTGACCTGCAAGCGTTAGGCGAAGAACATGGTCAGGAAGATATGTCCTGGATTTATATTTTTATAACAGGTTTCCTCGGTGGATTAATCGCTTTGTTCACTCCTTGTGTGTGGCCGATTATCCCTATGACAGTCAGTTTCTTCCTGAAACGTAGTAAAGATAAAAAGAAAGGTATCCGGGATGCGTGGACATATGGTGCGTCCATCGTTGTGATTTATGTAGTGCTGGGATTGGCTATTACGTTGATTTTCGGTGCTAGCGCGTTAAATGCTTTGTCTACCAATGCCATCTTTAATATCCTCTTCTTCCTGATGCTGGTGATTTTCGCTGCTTCATTCTTTGGAGCATTCGAGATCAGACTGCCGTCGAAGTGGGGGAATGCAGTAGATAGCAAAGCGGAATCCACCACCGGATTATTGAGTATTTTCCTGATGGCTTTCACCCTTTCATTGGTATCTTTCTCTTGTACAGGCCCGATTATCGGATTTTTGCTTGTACAGGTATCCACAACAGGAAGTGTCGTTGCTCCTGCAATCGGTATGCTGGGCTTCGCCATTGCACTGGCTTTGCCGTTTACCCTGTTTGCCCTGTTCCCGTCATGGCTGAAATCTATGCCGAAATCGGGCGGATGGATGAATGTAATTAAGGTAACGCTGGGTTTCCTTGAACTGGCATTCGCGCTTAAATTCTTATCAGTAGCCGACCTGGCTTATGGATGGAGACTGCTTGACCGTGAAACATTCCTTGCTTTATGGATTGTTATTTTTGCTTTGCTCGGATTCTATCTGTTGGGTAAGATTAAGTTCCCGCATGATGACGATGATAATAAGGTGGGAGTTACCCGCTTCTTTTTGGCACTCGTCTCTTTGGCATTTGCCGTATATATGGTTCCCGGTTTGTGGGGAGCACCTTTGAAAGCGGTAAGTGCATTTGCTCCGCCTATGCAGACGCAGGACTTCAATTTATATAAGAACGACGTGCATGCAAAATTCGATGACTATGATTTGGGTATGGAATATGCGCGTCTGAATGGAAAACCTGTTATGCTCGACTTTACCGGATATGGTTGCGTAAACTGCCGTAAGATGGAAGCAGCAGTATGGACTGACCCGAAAGTAAGTGATTTGATTAATAACGATTATGTATTGATTACCCTTTATGTAGATAACAAAACTCCTTTGAGCGAACCCGTGAAAATCGTAGAAAACGGTACGGAACGTACTTTGCGTACGGTTGGTGATAAATGGAGTTATCTGCAGCGTGTGAAGTTTGGCGCTAATGCCCAGCCTTTCTATGTGTTGCTGGATAATCAGGGCAAGCCGGTGAACAAGTCATATGCTTACAACGAGGATATTCCTAAGTACATTGAGTTCTTGCAGACAGGATTGGAAAACTATAAGAAAGGGAAATAACAGTTGTTTCCCTGATAGACTGATAATAGAAAAGCGGCCTCATCCTTTCGGTGAGGTCGCTTTTTGAATGGAATAGATTGAAATACGGATGAAATTACATCGGTACTTCCATTAGCAGAAGTTGGGTTCCTTTTGATATATGTATCGGGAATGATTTAGTATCCCAGATACCGATACCGTCACGCTTTGACAGACGTTCTTCCGCCACAGTGATTTCTCCTTCGATGACGAAGATATATGCTCCGTTTCCTTCCTGGTGCATCTTGTACTCTATCGTTTTCTCCATATCGAAATTTCCCATAGAGAACCATGCATCCTGTTTGATGGAAGCAGGCGTCTTACCGTTAGGAGAAAGAATCAGTGACAGTTCGTTCTGTTTCAGCAACGGGCGGATATCGAAGTTATTATACTCCGGCTTCGTGTTTTCAACTCGTGGAAATACCCATATTTGCAGGAATTCCAGTTGTTCCTTGTCACTTCCGTTGTATTCACTATGATAGATTCCGCTACCCGTACTCATCACCTGAATGTCGCCCGGAGTAATGGTTTTTGTGTTTTGTACACTGTCACCATGCTTCAGGTATCCTTTCAGAGGAATGGAAATAACTTCCATATTTTTATGCGGATGTGTATCAAATCCCATTGAGGGGTCTACACTATCATCATTCAGCACTCTCAATGCTCCGAAATGAATTCTTTCCGGATTGTAATAGTTGGCAAAGCTGAATGTGTGATGAGTCTTGAGCCAGCCGTGGTTAAAATAGCCTCTTGACGAAGCCCTATCGATTACTTTTTTCATAATCTTCCTTTCTTTTTTATAGAATTTAGTTGTGCGGTTTGTTTGCATTTTACTACTACAATAACAATGGAAAAGTATATAAAGTTCTCAATGGTGATTGAATTGAATAGACTCTCCGTTTTTCAGATTTATTTCAGTATCATGATTTTTCTTTGCCGGAGATAATTTGCTATCTTTGCAACTTTAACCCGATAATCAATGAGTGGAATATTATTAAATATCAGAATTCGGCTATTTGTTTTATTAGTTGGAATAGTGTCTTCCGTGTGGGCGCAGAGTGATGATTTCACAACTTGGACCAAGTTTAAGGTTAATCATAAGATAGATTCACGGTTTTCTGTCTCCGGTGATTTGGAATTGCGTACGAAAGATGATATGAGCAGGATGGATCGTTGGGGATTAACCGTTGGCGGAGTTTACCATGCATATTCTTTCTTGAATTTCGGTGTCGGATATGAAACTCATTTTCGTAATTTGGGAGATTCGGACTGGAAGTTAAGACATCGTTATCATATCAGTGCAGTTGCAAGTTTCCGTTATCAGTGGTTGAAAGTCTCCTTGCGGGAAAGGTTTCAGCAGACTTTTGACCGTGGAGATTCGGAAACCCGTTTGCGTTCCCGTTTAAAATTAGCTTATGCACCCGCAAAAGGGATTGTTTCGCCTTACTTCTCTCTCGAGATTTATCAAAGTCTGGATGATGCTTCTTTTTGGAGGGCGGCTCGAATGCGCTATCGTCCGGGAGTAGAAATTGATTTGGCCAAACGCTGGTCGCTGGATGCGTTTTATTGTTACCAGTATGAATCTTCACGGGGGAAACATATTGTCGGTATAGAAGTGGTTTATTCTTTCTGAAAATGGTTGTTTTCTTATATAATAAGGTCTGACTTTAAGTTGGTTAAATATATGTAGATTTCTAAGTTGTTGATTATTCGTTAGTTAAAAATATAGATAAAGATTTCTTAATTAAAATATAGCTAGTTTCAACTATAATATGTACTTTCGCTTCCGCATTTCAAAATGGAATGCTGAAATTAACGATTCTACAGTGACAACAGACGTGTTGTATAATGTCTCATAACCGAAGCTAACACTTCCTTTTATGTCATTCTTCTGCTCAATCAGAGATTTCTTGTTTGAACTAATAAATACTAAAAATGAAAACATGTCATGGCCTATTTGTGGGAGTAGGTTTGTTTATTCTGTGTTCTGTTTCGTTGACAGCTTGTGTAAATCGCATTTCAGAAGAAGAGGGGGAAATAATCAATAATGGAGATATTCCATTGAAATTTATTGCTGATATTCACGAAATAGTCAATACTCGTGTGGCAAATAATAATTTTGAAGAAGGGGATGAGGTTGGCTTGTTCGCACTTGCGGGGAATACTACAATGCAGGAAGAACGTTATGCAGATAATCTTCATTTTGTACGTTCTTCCAATGGTGAATTTGTATCAGACGAGTCGGTTTATTATCCGGACGATGGAGTGACATTGAATTTAATCAGTTATTATCCATACCAGGAAAAAGGAGTACCAATGGGCGAAAGCACCATGCAAGTATCGGTTGCTACAAGTCAGAATAAGCCTGAAGATTATTCACATTCGGATTTTCTGGTTGCTTCTAAAGAAGATGTATTGGCTAGTAAAGAAGCTGTGCCCCTGACTTATAATCATCAATTTTTCCGTTTAAAGATAACTCTTGTTCCCGGTGAAGGAGAAAATGTAGAAGATATGTTATCTGCCAAGCCGACACTTTCTGTCAGTGGCTTTTATACTAAGGCTATTTACGATTTTCAAAAAAATACTTTCTCTGCTTATTCCGAAGAAAAGGAAATTACTCCTGCGGGCGAATGGGAAATAAAAGGCGGTCGGTTGGTAGGAAAAGAACTTATTCTGATACCGCAGGAAGCGACGGTTGGATACCAGTATATAGCATTGGAAGCCGGAGGAAAGCCATATACTAGCCTGTTGCCTGCCTCTTTACAATTGAAAAGTGGTAAACAGAGAGAATTGGAAATAACATTTGTAGCGGATGAAGATATATTAATGAGCAAAGTCAGTGGAGAAATCGGCGATTGGGACGGAACTGAAGTAGATCAGAGTGAATCGGTAACTCTTCATAAATATGTAGATGTATCAAAACTGACTTTTGAAAAATCGAATATATATAAGATACTAAATTCAGGAAAACAAGTTGCTGAAATATGTAAGGAGTATTTGGTTACTCCAGAACTTTCTTCCCAGGCGATTGTTGCTTATCCGATGAAAGAAGATGGAAGTGTTGATTTATCACAAGGAATTGTGGCTCAACTATTAGGTAAATCAGGTAAGGTTCATGGTGGAAGTGTTTCATGGAATGTGGAAGATAATTCTTTGACTTATACTGTCGGGAACTTGGCGGCTCGTAATAATGTTTATGTGCTGGCAGATGGAAAAATTTCATTGTCGGTAGCAGTAGCAGATAATGTATTATCTGTATTGGCATTAGAAGACGTTGCCCGCGATGTACGTGGCGGGATGATTCATAATTATCCATTGGTGAAGATTGGAACTCAATATTGGATGCGGGATAATTTGGAAACTGCCTTGTACGTGAATGGTGACGAACTTCCTAAGTTAGATGCTGTGACTGAAAATGCTGTCGGGTATTTGCAATCCGGTGCGGAACATCATTTTTATACAGCTAGTGTTGCGTTATCAGCTAATTTCTTACCTGCACATTGGAACATACCGAATAAAGGGGATTGGGATCTTTTGAATACTTATCTAAAAGGGGATGCTTCTTTACTGAAATCAGGAACCTGGTTACCACTTAAAACAGGAGAGACAGCACAACCGGCTAATAATTTGTCAGGTTTCAATGCAGCTCCTATAGGCATGTGGGTTGAACCGAATCAGAATATATTTGCAGGCAAGCATTTGGCATATTGGACATTGGATGATACAAATACAGCAATAGCCGATGATATCTTTTACCTGAAAAGTGATGAAAATACGATTGGAAAGTCTGCTCCGGGTGTCGAGAAAAAAGCTTTTGCAATTCGTTGTATCCGAAAGTAAATTAGCGGAAATCATTCTTCCTTTTCATATTTTGCTTATATTTGGGAAGAAAAACTAAAAAAGAGAGAACCATGAAGAAGATAATAAATCCCTGGAAAGGTTTGGAAGGGTACAACTGTTTCGGCTGTGCACCAAATAATGAAGCCGGAGTGAGAATGGAATTTTACGAAGACGGTGATGAAATCGTGAGCATCTGGAAACCCCGTCCTGAATATCAGGGGTGGATTGATACATTGCACGGTGGTATTCAAGCTGTTTTGTTGGATGAGATTTGCGCATGGGTGATACTTCGTAAGTTACAGACAACAGGGGTCACTTCGAAAATGGAGACTCGCTACCGGAAGCCAATTGATACGAAAGATTCTCATGTCGTGTTGCGTGCATCCATTAAAGAAATAAAGCGGAACATTGTTATTATTGAGGCGAAGCTATATAACAAGGATGGTGAAGTATGTACGGAAGCCCTTTGTACTTACTTTACATTCTCACAGGAAAAGGCGAAAAGTGAAATGCATTTTCTGAAATGTGATGTTGAACCGGAAGAGATATTACCTTTAATTTGAAATGAAAACTCAAGTTTTTGTGATAAATGTTTGGTAGTATCAAACAAATACTTTACTTTTGTCGCAGTTAATAAAAGAAATATGAAATATACAGCTACACATCATCATCATCATTTTCCTAACGAATAACTCGGTGGGCGTAGATGATATTGTGTATACTCTATATAACGATAACGAAGGCTTGCCGAATACGGTAAGCCTTTTTTTATTTTCTCATTCGGATAGTAATTAATAATAAATAATTAAATAAGATCATGTTAAGAATCGCAGTACAAGCCAAAGGACGTCTCTTCGAAGAGACAATGGCACTTTTAGAAGAATCGGATATCAAGTTGAGCACTACCAAACGTACTTTATTAGTGCAATCTCCTAATTTCCCCATCGAAGTTCTTTTTCTTCGTGATGACGATATACCACAGACGGTAGCTACCGGAGTGGCTGATTTGGGGATTGTCGGTGAGAACGAATTTATGGAAAAAGAAGAAGACGCGGAAATCATCAAACGTTTGGGATTCAGTAAGTGCCGTTTGTCATTGGCAATGCCGAAAGATTTGGAATATCCCGGCCTGTCATGGTTCAACGGAAAGAAGATTGCGACCTCATATCCTGTTATCCTTCGCAACTTCTTGAAAAAGAATGGTGTGAATGCAGAAATCCATGTCATTACCGGTTCGGTGGAAGTGTCTCCGGGCATCGGATTGGCTGATGCTATTTTTGATATTGTAAGTTCCGGTTCTACTTTAGTCAGCAATCGCCTGAAAGAAGTAGAGGTAGTGATGAAATCGGAAGCTTTGTTGATTGGTAACAAAAACATGAGCGATGAGAAAAAAGCAGTGTTGGAAGAACTCTTGTTCCGTATGAACGCTGTAAAAACTGCCGAAGATAAAAAATACGTATTGATGAATGCCCCGAAAGACAAACTGGAAGAAATTATCGCTGTATTGCCGGGTATGAAGAGCCCTACCGTAATGCCATTGGCACAAGAAGGCTGGTGTTCCGTTCATACAGTACTTGACGAAAAACGTTTTTGGGAAATTATCGGAAAACTCAAAGCACTGGGAGCAGAAGGCATTTTGGTACTGCCGATTGAAAAGATGATTGTATAAATATATATAGGCACGGATTACACAGATTACGCGGTATCTGAGGTTAGTGACTGCATTATCTGTGTTATCCGTGAAATCTGTGCCTAATAAAATATAAACTATGAAATTAATTAAGTATCCATCAAAAGAGCAATGGGCAGAACTCTTGAAACGTCCGGCACTGAATACGGAGAACCTGTTCGATACGGTTCGTACCATTATAAGTAAGGTAAGGGCAGAGGGTGACAAAGCTGTACTGGAATATGAAGCCGCCTTTGATAAAGTTACTTTGTCTGCGCTTGCAGTGACTCCTGAAGAAGTGCAGGTTGCCGAAACATTAGTAAGTGATGAACTGAAAGCCGCCATCTCCCTGGCAAAACAAAATATTGAAACCTTTCACTCTTCCCAACGTTTTGTGGGAAAGAAGGTGGAAACGATGAATGGCGTAACCTGTTGGCAAAAAGCCGTGGGCATTGAAAAGGTCGGGCTATACATTCCGGGAGGAACAGCCCCGCTGTTCTCAACCGTATTGATGCTCGCTGTTCCTGCCAAAATAGCAGGATGCAAGGAAATCGTACTTTGTACTCCCCCCGATAAAAATGGGAATATCCACCCTGCCATTCTCTTTGCCGCCCAACTGGCAGGAGTTAGTAAAATCTTCAAGGCAGGTGGTGTACAAGCGATTGCTGCCATGGCTTACGGAACAGAAAGCGTGCCAAAAGTCTATAAAATCTTTGGCCCCGGAAATCAGTATGTGACAGCAGCAAAGCAATTGGTAAGTCTACGTGATGTTGCCATTGATATGCCTGCCGGCCCTTCCGAAGTAGAAGTATTGGCTGACGCATCCGCAAATCCGGTTTTCGTGGCAGCAGATTTACTGTCTCAGGCAGAGCACGGAGTCGACAGCCAGGCCATGTTGATAACAACTTCCGAGGAACTCCAAACAGAAGTGATGGTAGAAGTGGAACGTCAACTGGCAGAATTACCCCGTCGTGAGATAGCTGCAAAATCGTTGGAAAACAGCAAACTAATCTTAGTGAAGGATTTGGATGAAGCACTGGAATTAACCAATGCTTATGCGCCCGAACACTTAATCATCGAGACAGAAAACTATTTGGAAGTGGCAGAACGTGTCACCAATGCCGGTTCTGTATTCCTCGGCTCATTAACTCCCGAAAGTGCAGGTGATTATGCTTCGGGTACTAACCATACTTTGCCGACCAACGGATATGCCAAAGCATATAGCGGTGTAAGCCTCGATAGTTTCATCCGCAAGATTACATTCCAGGAAATTCTTCCGGCAGGAATAAAAGCCATTGGTCCGGCTATTGAAGAAATGGCAGCTAACGAACTTTTGGATGCGCATAAGAACGCAGTTACTGTCCGTCTCAAAGCTATTCAGAACTCATAACTTAAAAAATCAAAGAAGTGAAAACGTTACAAGAACTAACCCGCCCGAACATTTGGAAACTAAAACCATACTCTTCGGCCCGTGATGAATATAAAGGAGTGACAGCTTCTGTCTTTTTGGATGCCAATGAGAATCCGTACAATACGCCTCATAACCGTTATCCGGATCCTATGCAATGCGAACTGAAAACGCTGCTGTCGAAAATCAAGAAAGTATCTCCCGAACATATTTTCTTGGGAAATGGTAGCGACGAAGCCATTGATTTGGTCTTTCGTGCTTTCTGCGAACCGGGCAAGGATAATGTAGTGGCTATCGACCCTACTTATGGGATGTATCAGGTTTGTGCAGATGTGAACAACGTTGAATACCGGAAAGTGCTATTGGATGATGACTTCCAGTTCTCTGCTGATAAGTTAATGGCTGCTACAGACGAACATACCAAACTTATTTTTCTTTGCTCGCCCAATAATCCGACAGGAAACGACCTGCTTCGTTCCGAAATAGAAAAGATTCTGAATCGGTTTGAAGGACTGGTGATGCTGGATGAGGCTTACAATGATTTCTCCAAAGCCCCCTCTTTTCTGGAAGAGTTGGATAAATATCCTAATCTTGTTGTATTCCAGACATTCTCCAAAGCTTGGGGATGTGCTGCTATCCGTTTGGGGATGGCTTTTGCATCCGAAGATATCATTGGCATTTTGAGTAAAATCAAATATCCCTATAACGTTAACCAACTCACTCAACAGCAGGCTATCAGTATGCTTCATAAGCATTATGAGATAGAACGTTGGGTAAAGACATTGAATGAAGAACGCGATTATTTGGAAGAAGAGTTTGAAAAACTTCCATGTACCATTAAGTTATTTCCATCCGATGCTAATTTCTTTTTGGCTAAAGTGACGGATGCAGTGAAAATCTATAATTATTTGGTAGGCGAGGGGATTATTGTCCGCAATCGTCATACCGTTTCACTCTGCTGCAACTGTTTGCGTGTGACGGTTGGTACTCGTACAGAGAATAACACCCTATTGGAAGCCCTTAAAAAATACCCGGGATAGATTATGAAGAAAAAAGTTTTATTTATAGACAGAGACGGAACGCTGGTTATTGAGCCGCCAGTTGACTATCAACTCGACTCTTTGGAGAAATTGGAATTCTATCCGAAAGTATTCCGTAATTTGGGCTTTATCCGTAGTAAACTCGATTTTGAATTTGCAATGGTCACCAATCAGGACGGACTGGGTACATCATCCTTTCCGGAAGAAACATTCTGGCCTGCCCATAACCTGATGCTTAAAACATTGGAAGGCGAGGGAATTACTTTTGATGAAATACTGATAGACCGTAGTTTCCCTGAAGATAATGCGCCGACACGTAAACCACGTACCGGAATGTTGACGAAATATCTGAATAATCCTGAATACGATCTGCCCGGCAGTTTTGTTATCGGTGACCGTCCTACAGATGTGGAACTTGCCAAAAATCTGGGCTGCCGTGCCATCTATCTACAAGATTCAACAGAAAGTCTGAAAGAAAAAGGACTGGAAGACGTTTGCGCTCTCGCCACAACAGACTGGGATCAGATAGCCGAATTCCTGTTTGCCGGTGAGCGGAAAGCGGAAGTACGTCGCACAACTAAAGAGACGGATATATATGTAGCTCTGAACCTTGATGGAAACGGTACTTGCGATATTTCCACCGGTCTTGGCTTCTTCGACCATATGCTCGAACAGATTGGAAAACACTCCGGTATGGATTTAACGATTCGTGTAAAAGGAGACTTGGAAGTAGACGAACATCATACTATTGAAGATACTGCTATTGCTTTGGGAGACTGTATCTACCAGGCTTTAGGCAGCAAACGGGGAATTGAACGTTATGGATATGCTTTGCCGATGGACGATTGTCTTTGCCAAGTATGCCTGGATTTTGGTGGCCGCCCCTGGTTGGTATGGGATGCGGAGTTCAAACGCGAGAAGATAGGGGAGATGCCGACTGAAATGTTCCTACATTTCTTCAAGTCATTGAGTGATGTCGCAAAAATGAATCTGAACATCAAGGCTGAAGGGCAGAATGAACATCATAAGATAGAAGGAATTTTTAAAGCATTAGCCCGTGCTTTAAAAATGGCACTCAAAAGAGATATCTATCATTTTGAGCTTCCATCCAGTAAAGGTGTGCTTTGAGTAAATACGAAAATTTATGCAGAAACGAATCTTGTTGATCCTGTTTTTAGGAATCATTTTCTCTGTCTCTGTTTTCAGCCAAAACCTGAAAGCAGAGAAGGTTATTCTTCCTGATAGTGAACTGGCCAATTTGTATAAGATAGATTCGGGAGTATATCGTTCGGAACAGCCTTCATCTGTTGATTTTAAAGCTCTTGAAAAATATGGAATCAAAGAGTCCCTAAATCTCCGTAACAGGCATAGTGACGATGATGAAGCGGCAGGTACAGCCGTGAAACTTCATCGGGTAAAGATGAAGGCGCATTCAGTCAGTGAGGAGCAATTAATAAGGGCATTGCGTATCATAAAGAACCGTAAAGCGCCAATTGTAATCCATTGTCATCATGGTTCCGACCGTACAGGAGCTGTTTGTGCGCTCTATCGCATTGTATTTCAGAATGTCTCCAAAGAAGATGCAATTCACGAAATGACTGAAGGAGGTTTTGGTTTTCACCGTATTTATAAAAATATAATTCGAAGAATCAAAGAAGCGGATATAGAGCGAATAAAAAAAGAGGTGATGCAATAATTCAATTGACTGTATGATTTAGTCGAATCATAAGGAAGAATTAGAAACTTCTATGGCATGAATTAATGTTTTCTCCTCATCTATTAGCTAATTCAACAGCTAGTATTATCCTGTTGTACTTGTGCAACGGTGCAAATGGACTTGAGTAACTAGCCGGACAGACTTGTGTAACTCTTCAGTTGCACAAGTCTGTCCGGCTAGTTATTCATAAAAGATGGTAATGCTCTGTAATATAGTATGTTATATGAAAAATGCAGTTTTTCTTTCCAAAAAGTCAAAAACAACCGCATGTTTTTTGTAAACTTTCCTTAAAATGAGCATGTTTTTAGACTTAAATACTTGATATATAGCGCTGCAACATTTTTGTTTTCCCCCTATAATACTTAAAATAAATACAAAAATGTCGCAAACAAAAATGCCTGCCCCAATAAGCTGTCTATCAAGAAGATTATAAGTTCTCTATTTCTTTAAGCCACATAGCTGAACTGGCATCACTCGGCATTCGCCAATCCCCTCTCGGACTGATAGAAATACTACCAACTTTCGGCCCGTCAGGCAGGCATGAACGTTTGAACTGCTGATTGAAGAAACGACGGAAGAAAATGGATAACCATTTCTTAATTGTCTCTTCGTCATAACTGTCTTTGAATGCGGCACTTGCCAGGTAATAAATCTTGGAAGGACGGAAACCGAAACGCAGGAAATAATAAAGAAAGAAGTCATGCAGTTCGTAAGGGCCTACCAAATCCTCGGTCTTTTGCTTGATTTCTCCATTTTCATCTGCCGGAATAAGTTCCGGGCTGATAGGAGTGTCTACTATATCAAGTAGTGTAGCTTTAGAATCCTCATCCACACCATTTTCTGCCACCCATTGTACCAGATATTTCACGAGCGTTTTAGGTACGCTTGCATTGACACCGTACATAGACATATGGTCACCATTGTAAGTCGCCCATCCCAAAGCGAGTTCCGATAAGTCTCCTGTACCTATTACCATTCCCCAAGTCTGGTTGGCAACATCCATTAAAATTTGCGTACGTTCGCGTGCCTGCGAGTTTTCATAAGTGACATCATGTACGTTTACATCATGGTCTATATCTTTGAAATGCTGGATACAGGCATCTTTGATACTGATTTCACGGATAGATATGCCTAATGACTTCATCAAGTCAATAGCATTATGATAAGTCCGGTCAGTCGTTCCGAAGCCGGGCATTGTAATTCCGAGAATCCCTTTTCTTGATAATCCCAGTTTGTCGAAAGTCTTCACGCAGACTAGTAAAGCCAATGTTGAATCCAGTCCGCCGGAAATGCCTACTACAGCAGTCTTGGCTCCGGTATGGACGAGCCGTTGTGCCAGTCCTGCCACTTGAATGGAAAAAACTTCTTCACAATGTTCATTTAACTCATTGCCCTGCGGTACAAAAGGATGAGCATTGAAGTTCCGGGTTAAAGTCAGCTCTTTACTATTCACAAATTCCGTTGCGATAGAAACCGCCTTTTTGTCTTCTAAATTAGCTTGGTTGGCAGCGAAAGTCGTATTGATTCTACGTTCTGCGCGTATGCGTTCCACATCAATCTCGCTGATTATAAGTTGTTCTTCCATACTGAAACGCTCGCTGCGTGCAAGAAGGCTGCCATTTTCGTAAATCAATCCGTTTCCGGCAAAGACTACATCTGTAGTAGACTCTCCGAAACCGCAAGATGAAAATACATATCCTGCGATACAGCGTGCAGATTGCTGGCTGATAAGAGAACACAGATAATTATGTTTTCCGATACCCTCATTATCTGCCGACATATTAAATAAGATTTCCGCTCCTTGCAATGCAAGTGAAGAGCTGGGTGGAATTGTAGCCCAGAGATCTTCACAAACTTCAATTCCGAAAGTAGTATCTGAAGTTTCAAAAAGCAGGTTAGCCCCTATAGGAACAATCTGTCCGCACAAACGTACATTATCAGTTGTAAGCTGAAGGGCGGATGTGAACCAACGTTGTTCATAGAACTCTTTATAGTTGGGCAAATAAGTCTTGGCTGCAACACCCAATACTTTTCCTTTCTGAATAACTACCGCACTATTGATAACCGTAGAATTGGCAACTACTGGCATACCGACAATAGAAATGATGTCCAATTGGCGTGTATTATTCAGGATCTGCATTAATCCCATTTCAGCCTCTTCCAACAAAAGTTGCTGACCGAATAAGTCACCGCAAGTATATCCGGTAATACTCATTTCCGGGAAAATAATGATTTGCACTCCTTTTCCTTCAGCCACTGCAATCAGACTTTCTATTCTCTCTACATTGAATTTACAGTCAGCCACTTTTATATGTGGCACGGCCGCTGCTACTTTCACGAATCCGTAGTTCATCTTATACCTTATTTATATATAGTGGGTGCAAAAATAGGAAAATAGTTTTGAATATTTATCTTTTCTATAGTGAATCCTTTCTATAGGGTATTTTGCATCACTAATGCTACTGTTGTTTAAACAATTAAATGAATTGTCAAAATGAAAGTTAATATTCTATTTATTGAATAATTATTCTTTTGCTTGTTCCTTAATTGATTTATATGTATTTAAATATGTGACAAAAAGATATATGTGGAAATTTAGTATAAAATATGCGACATTTTGCTTCTTTTATTTAACTATAATATTTATATTTGTAGCGAAAAAGAACATATTTAGAAATATATAGCACTTAAACAGGACAAGTAATATTAGTGTTTAATTTATAACTTAGGAGAGCAGATGGTCATACATTTAATTCACACAGCGGTAACACGAAAAATCTATTTGGATATTTGGCGTAATATTAAGAATTTGCCAAGTTAGTATTCCCTATTTTGTTTTTAGAGAAAATATCCTGCCCAAGGTCAAAAAAAGTTATGCTTTGAGAGTTGACCTGTGGGGGAGGAGCGTATTATTATTTCTTGAGTGAAAATGGAATACGCGTATTTCACTTGTAGACAAATCTATAAAATAAATCAATTTCATTAATTTTAATTTAAGTATCAAAGATGAGAAAATCAATTCTCTTGTTTGTACTCTTTACTCTGACGAATATCCCCCTGTTGCTTTTCGCACAGGGCGGATATCAGGTAAAAGGACACATCATTTCGGCAGAAGATAACCAGCCGATGATCGGTGTGTCCGTTTTGGAGAAAGGTACAACAAACGGAGTAATTACCGATATAGATGGTAATTATACTCTTGAGATTAAGGGGACAGCAAGTGTTACTTTGTTGTTTTCTTATGTCGGTATGCAATCTCAACAACATGTGGTCAATGCTAACACTGGCACGTTAAACATTCGTTTGGTTTCAGACGCAGCGTTAATAGACGAAGTGGTGGTGGTAGCGTATGGTACACGTAAGAAAGGAACGATTGCCGGTGCCGTATCTACTGTAAAGGCTGAAAAAATGGAAAATGTACCTGCGGCCGGTTTTGATCAGTCGTTGCAAGGACAGACTCCCGGGTTAACGGTAATCTCTAATTCGGGAGAACCAAGTAAGGCAGCTGTTTTTCAGCTTCGAGGTACCAATTCTATCAATTCGGGTACATCTCCGTTGTTTATATTGGATGGTGTACCTATTTCCAGCGCTGATTTTAATACAATCAGTCCGGGCGATATAGAGTCTATCTCTGTGTTGAAAGATGCTTCATCAACCTCTATTTACGGTGCCCGTGCAGCGAACGGTGTGGTAGTAATTACTTCCAAACGTGGTTTGGCTATTGACAAGGCAAAAGTAACCATGCGTGCGCAATGGGGTTTTTCACAATTGGCTTCAGATGACAATTGGGTAGTGATGAATACTCCGGAACGTATCCAGTTTGAAAAAGAAATAGGTTTAGATACGGGAAAGGATTATAACTTGTTGTCTCGTACGGATGTAAATTGGCTAGATGAAGTATTTAATGATCGTGCTCCTTTGCAGAGTTATGAATTGTCAGTTAATCGCGCCACCGACCGCTTGAATTATTTTGTTTCCGGAGGATTCTATGATCAGGAAGGTATTGCACAAAGCTCAAATTTTCGTCGCTATAATATGCGTGCCAATGCGGAAGTGAAAGCTAGCAACTGGTTAAAAATAGGCACTAATACGATGATGGCATACGAAGAAATAGCACAGGCTGAAGAGGGAGAACCGGCGCTTTATACACCTATTTCCGGCTCTCGTTTTATGTTGCCTTACTGGAATCCTTATAATGCTGACGGCTCTTTGGCTTCCGAAAACGATGGAACCTGGACAGGAACCGGACAGAACCCGATAGAATGGATGGCGAATAATCCTGTAAAATATGAAAAATACAAATTATTGTCTACTGTTTTCGCAGAAGTTACTCCGATTAGGGATTTAACCATTCGTGCACAGTTTGCTGCAGATTATGCACATTCTACAGCTTTCATGCAATCTTTCCCGAGTTACATAATTAATAATAAATCAGGTAAGGCCGGACGTAGTTCATCTGATATTCTTAGTTTGAGTGAAACTCTTACAGCCAATTACCGATGGGCTTTGAATGACAATCATTCATTGAACTTTTTGTTGGGACAAGAAGGTATAGACTATCGTTCAACCGGATTTCAGGTAACTACACAAGGACAGAATAATGACCGTCTTACCAACCTGCTTTCCGGAACTCGTGCTATCTCGTGGCTGGATTCAAATAGTGCTTATTCATACTTGTCTTTTTTCTTTCGTGGAGAGTATAACTATAAAGAGTTATATTATGCGGAAGTTGCTGCACGTACAGATGCTTCTTCCCGTTTTGGTAAAGACCACCGTTGGGGAATGTTCTGGTCGTTAGGTTTTATGTGGAATATCAAGAATGAGGCTTTCCTTAAAGACATAGAATGGCTCACGACCGCACAGATTAAGTTAAGCACAGGTACTTCAGGTAATTCGGAAATTCCTTATTATGATCATTTGGCGCTGGTTTCCGGTAATGCTAACTATAATGATGAAGCCGGTATATATCCTACACAAAGTGGGAATGAAGAATTAAGCTGGGAACAAACTTGGGCAAACAATATCGGTTTAAGTTTGAGCTTTTTCAATAGAGCCAATTTGAACGTCGATTTTTATCATAAAAAGACTACTAATATGTTGATGTTAGTTCCTCAATCGTATGCTATTACTGGTGTCGGTAATCGTTGGGACAACATTGGCGCTATGATGAATCGAGGAGTGGAAATTGCAATTGACGGAGATGTAATACGTACAAAAGACTTCACCTGGAATCTGAGCGCAAACGTATCCTACAATAAGAATAAACTATTGGAACTGTATAATGGCGTGGAAGAATATGTAAATTCCACTACCGGATTGAAATACGTAGTAGGACATCCCGTTCATGAGTATTTCATGAACCGTTATGCAGGAGTGAATCCGGCCAATGGGGACGCTTTGTGGTACACAGCGGATGGAGAACTGACAACAGAATATCGTGAAGAAGACAAAGTAATGACTGGTAAAACTTTCGACTCCCCTTGGGCAGGCGGCTTTGGCACAACCCTAATGTGGAAAGGGCTTTCATTATCAGCTCAGTTCAGTTGGATGGCTAAAAGATATGTGATGAATAATGACCGCTTCTTCGAAGAAAGTAACGGACTTTATAGTGCTTACAATCAATCAAGAAGACTATTGTATGATCGTTGGAAAAAACCGGGCGACATTACGGATATTCCCCGTTACGGAGTGACGGCTCAACTTGATGACCGTTTTCTTGAGAACTCTTCATTCCTTCGTTTAAAAAACTTGACGCTAGCTTATGCGCTTCCGCAATCATTGTTGAGCAAAACTCATTTCTTCACGTCAGCACGTGTTTATTTGCAGGGACAGAATTTGTTTACTTGGACAGGTTTTACAGGACTTGATCCGGAAGTGGCATCTAATGTGTATAGAGCACAATATCCAGCTTCACGTCAGTTTACTTTAGGTATTGACATTTCATTCTAATAGTATAATAAAGAAAGATGATTAAGAAATTTAAATTATATATCCTGATGGCTGCTGTGGCTCTTTCCGCCACTTCCTGTTTGGATAAGATGCCGGAGGACTCTATACCTTTTGATGATGCCATTCAAACGGTGGATGATGTAAATCTGGCAGTTATCGGTATTTACGACGCATTTAAGAATAGTGCTCTGTATTCCGGTAATCTCACCATACTTCCTGATTTGCAGACCGATCTTGTGTATGGTATCAACGGAAATACGAATACATACGGAGATATTTGGCGCTGGAAAGACATTCTGGCAACAAATACAAGTATCGAGGCTGTTTATGCCGGACTTTATGATGTGATCAATCGTTGTAACTTTATGCTCGACCGTGTAGACGGAGTGAGAAATAACACAACCGATGATAATGATTTGGACAAGCTCGACCAGTATTGTGGTGAAGCTTATTTTGCCCGTGCGCTTGCTTACTCTGAATTGGTGAAGCTTTTTTGTAAAGCCTATGAAAGTGATGAAGATGCTGCTAATCAGTTAGGGGTTATCTTGACGAAACATTATCAAGGCGACGAAGAAATGAAACGTTCTTCGTTGAAAGCTTCATATGAGTTTATTCTTGAAGATCTTGACCGGGCAGCTAAGTTGCTGGAGTTGGATAAAGATTATGATCCGTCTGTTGATGTGGCTTTGTTTAATAATGCTACATACTTTAATGAATATACTGTATATGCTTTACGTGCACGTGTCGCTCTTTATATGAGGAAGTGGGATGAAGCTATCAAGTACTCCAGTAAAGTTATAGATAGCGGATACTATCTGTTGGCTAGTTGTACTCGTGCAATTTCATCCGGAGTCAGTTATTATAAGTATATGTGGACAAATGACATGTCTACAGAAGCTATTTGGAAAGTGGGTTTCACCGTCAATTCTTATGGAGGCAAACTGGGATTGATTTTCTTAAATTACGATCATGTGAATTATCGTCCGGACTATGTTCCGGCCAGTTGGGTGCTCAGTGCTTATAATATGAATGATTTGCGTGCCTCTACTTTCTTCGAATCGCATACTACCAGTTTTAGCCATCATCTTTCATGGCCTTTGCTGGTCAAGTATGCCGGCAATAAGGATTTTATTGCTGCTAATATTCTTCATGTTTCCATGCCTAAAGTTTTGCGCCTGTCAGAACAATATCTGATACGTGCTGAGGCTTACGTACAAAAGGAACAGCCTGACTATAACCGTGCAGGAAAAGATATCACAACACTGCGTACCGCTCGATATTCCTCTTATGGCGGATCAACCCCAATGAGTGAGTCTAATGCAATGGAGGTCATCGAATCCGAACGCGTGAAAGAACTTTATATGGAAGGTTTCCGTCTTCATGATTTGAAACGCTGGCACAAAGGATTCGAGCGCAAGCCGCAAGACCAGTCTTTGTCAACTGGTGACAGATTGAAGGTAGAAGCGGACGATCCCTTATTTGTGTGGCCGATACCGCAACATGAATTGGATGCTCCCGGATCGCAAATAGAGCCGAATGAAAGTAATAAATAAGATTAAAACATACGATAATGAAGAAATTATTAATAGGATGTATGGCAGCCGTTGCTGCTCTGATAGCTTTCTCCGGATGCGATCAGGACAAGGTGGTGTACAGCGGGCCCAATTATCTTATGTTTTCTGACACGCTTTATACTTATGCCGTGCAAGAAACCAATGAGATATTCAATGTGCCTGTTTCTGCCACTGTGCCTGCCGACTATGACCGCACTTTCGGTGTCGAAGTCATAGATAAGGAGAGTAATGCTGTTGAAGGAAAGCACTACAAAATCTTGTCGAATACCGTTACTATAAAAGCGGGTGAAATGAGTGCTGATATTAAGGTACAAGGTCTTTATAAGAGTATAGGTATTACAGATTCGCTAGGATTCGCTTTGCGGTTGGTAATCCCTGATACTGAACAATGGGGTTTGTACAAGAACGAAACAAAAGTCGTGATGCAAAAGATTTGTCCGTTTGATATCAAAAACTTTAGGGGGTATTGCAAAATGACTTCCAGCTATTTGTCTTCAGACTACTATCCGAAGAAAGCAGATTTGCGACTGGTGACTTCTGATATTGTGGAAGGTAAAGAAAACACGATTGTAGTTCATGGACTCTATTTTGACGGTTATGATATGGAAATAAAGTTCAATAGGAAAGATGTTTTAGAACCTCTTGTTGAAATGGAAGAACAGATTTGTGGCTCTACCGGAGAGGCGTTCAATACGATTCATGGCGATGGTAAGTTACGGTTAAATCAGCCTACAGCTTATACTTCTTTCTATAGTACAAATGAGAATTTTATCTTGCAGTATGTTACTATGAGTGTAAATAATAAAGACGGCTCATACTACGGTACAGTAGGAACGTTCGTCAATATACTCGAGTGGATAAGCGAAGCGGAAGCTGAAAAATTAAAAGAACAAGGATATTAAAAAATAGCAATAGATAAAGATATGAAAAAGTTTAGTTTAAAACCACTAGGAGATTCGTGCATGAAGACATTATGCAAGAGTGGGCTCTTTATTGGCTTACTTATGGCTTTCTGCCTTGCGGCATGTTCGGATGACGATGACAATGCAGTGACTCCGATATTTCCGGAGAAACAGAATCTCATCTGCAATTCTAATGATACAAGAGAGTTTACTTTTGTTGCTAATACGAACTGGAGTTTATCTTCTTCTGCCATTTGGTGTAAGTTCAAAACTGATGATGAAGAAGAATTTGTTCTGTCCGGTACGGCTGGTACGCAGACGGTAACTCTTGTGATCACTGATGATAATATGCAGGTGGGTAACATTAGTGTAGCTAAATTGGAGCTGACAATGGGTGGTCAGACGATTGTAATCGGTGAAGTGACCCGTTCGGAAGTAGATTATAAACTGAAGATATATGATAAGGAAGGTAATGATATCACTGAAAACGGAGTTCTTAAAGTAGGTTATCAGGAATATTTCTGTTTTGATGTGGAAGCAAACTTCCGCTTTGCTGCCACCAATTTGCCGGGATGGGTTGAATTGGAAGGTGGATCCCTTGTAGGTGCAGTTAATAAGAAAGTACAAGGTGGTTTGAGAATAATCGAGAACGAAAGTCGTGAAAAATATCCGGTTTCGGCTAGTGATGAAAACGTGATAACATTCTCTGATGAAGAGGGAAGATCATTCTATACTATCAGACTAGCTTATGAGGGTATGACACCAGGAAAGATGGAACTGAAACGCCCCTCAAGTTATGCTACAGATTGGGTTGTATCAATGGATGGAAAAACATTTACCCAAAAAAGTACAGGTGGTAGTACAGGTGAAGTAGTGGTGAAGAAGAGAATGCCATTTACAGTTAAGACTCTAAAAGATGATTTTGAAATTGTATTTCTAAGTGAAGGATGGGACGGTAATATCCATTTAAAAGGTTCTATGTACGATTTCTTTACTTATGAATGGGTACATTGTGAAAAGGATGAAGGAAATTTAAACTTAACTGTTGATGACTACATTCCGAACGCAATGAATGGTGACCCTGATGAAAGGAGTGGATATGTTCTAGCATTTTCACGCGCAGAATATGAAAAGATAAAAGATAATCTAGAGGAAGCTATTGTTGTAAATGGAGAAATAGATTATAAGTATGAGCAGAACAATCTTTTAATTGGATTTACTCAAAAAGAAGTGAAAGAAGAGCCTCAAAATAACAGTTTCAAGATAAAGAAAGGTGGTTGGGAAGAAGTCTCTCCAAGTAAAACTACAGAACAGTCTATTTTGGATTTCCTTCAAGGAAACTATATGCTTGATGAGGTTTATTCTATTTCAGCTAATGCAGGTGACTATTATTCAATTTATCCGTTGCTGTCCGAGAGCGAATGGGCAGGTGAAGCTTATGTTATTAATAAGAGAGATGAAGAAGTTACTGCATCGGTTGAAGTGTCAATGGATGGAGATGGAATGTATTTTGGGATCACTGTACCTGCTACCTTTAATGAAGAAATAATTATTGTTTTTAAAGGAACTGATTACTTCTTTAAAAAAGCGTTAGTTATTACTCCTGCCAATTAATTAACATAGCTATTTTAATAAATGAATCTACAAAAATTATACTCAATATACCTCTTACCCCTTATCGTCAGTATACTGACGATAGGGTTGGTAACTGGTTGTTCCGACGATGATGAGGCATTGCAAAGCCAGTATGGTTATGTGCAGTTCCGACTTTTCAAAAGCGCGTCGTTTGAAGGAACAACTACTCGTGCGACGGACAAACTCGAATCGCTGTCGAACGCACAGAAGATAAAGGTGGTAATGGAGCATAACGGTACAACCGTTTCGCAGACTTTACCTTTGAACGCATACAATGAAAACAATGCAGAATATGGTATGCGTAGTGAAAAATTGCAGTTGGTTGTCGGTACTTATAAAATTATCGGTTATTATCTGTATGACAAACTGGATGAAGTGCTGTTGGCGGGTCCTGGTGGAGATGATAATGAACTGAACGTTGTCAGTGGAGGCTTACAGGAAAAAGCATTGGTAGTAGACGCTGTTTCTCGCGGAACAGTAACTTTTAAGCTGACAAAAGAAGGATTGACTACTCGTGCGGCAGGTGAATACTTGTTTAGTGATATTCGTTTCATCAAAGTCACAGTGATGAATACCTTCAACCGTGTCACTACCGAACTGAAGGATATGAAAGTCACCTATAAAGAAGATTCTAAGGAACATGAGAATCCTGATAACCCTAATGACAAGTATATGGATATAGGGGTAGCGACCTGCGACTCTGCCGTATGGCTTCCTGCCGGAACTTATCAGGTAGTAGCTTACACCACTTATACAAAAAGCGGTAGTACAAAAAAGGAACTGGAAACGCAGCCCGTCAGAGGTGAACCTTTCATTGTGAAAGATAATGAGTTGACAGAAGATGCTAATGTGCCTATCCAATTGAAGGAAACTGCAGAGTATATCAAAGACTATAAAGCACTGAAAGAAATTTGGAAAGCTTTAGATGGTGAAAACTGGAAATATTATGGCGGTACAGTAGATAATTCTGTACGTAGTACGAATTGGAATTTCAATAAAGAAATAGACATGTGGGGTGACCAGCCCGGCGTTGACTTGGATAGCAATGGACGTGTTACCGGACTTTCAATCGCTGGATTCGGAGCCAAAGGCATTGTGCCTGATGCTATCGGACAGTTAACGGAACTAAGAACTCTGTCTTTTGGAACACATAGCGAAACGTTGAGCGGGAGATTGTTTGGCGAAGACGAGCTGACTCCGAATATGAGTGACGAACAGAAACAGCGGATACGTATGCATTATAAGAGGACATTCCTTGATTACGATCCGCGTCTGAATATGTCGCAACTTATACAAGATGCTATCAATAGGAATCCGAAAATGAAACCTATCAAGAAAAACAGTCGTATTACATTGAAGGATACACAAATAGGAACCTTAACAAACAATATTACGTTTGTTTCGAAAGCTATTATGCGATTGACTAAATTGCAGGCGCTGTTTTTTGCCAATTCGCCTTTCACTCAGGATGAAATTGCAACCGAATGGGCAGACAAGGATTCCGAATATGCCAAACAATATATGAATGAGGATCTGAGTTGGAGCAAAATGGAGTCATTGACGGATGTGGAACTGTATAATTGTCGTAATATGACCCGCCTCCCGGAATTTATATTTGATCTTCCAGATTTGCAGTTACTGAACATCGCTTGCAACAGAGGTATTGAAGCTTCCGATATATTGGCTGATTGGCAAAAACTGGCGGACGATGAAGATACAGGTCCGAAGATTCAGATTTTATATATGGGGTACAACAATCTGGAAGCATTCCCGCCACATGAGTCATTGAAGAAGATGGTGAAACTCGGCTTGCTGGATTGTGTTCACAATAATATCAGTACATTGAATCCGTTCGGTACGGAAATTAAACTGACAACTCTTAAGTTGGATTACAATCAAATAGAAGAAGTTCCGGATGATTTCTGTGCGTTTACCGATCAGGTGGAAGGTTTGGGATTTTCACATAACAAGCTGAAGTATATTCCGAATATATTCAATGCCAAATCGGTATATGTAATGGGATCTGTGGATTTCTCGTACAATGAAATTGGTTCGGAAGGCAAAAACATAAATTGTGAAATGAGTGAGTTTAAGGGTATCAATGCCAGTACGATTACCTTATCCTATAATCAGATAGAGAAATTCCCGACAGAATTGTTTGCGTCAGGATCTCCTATTTCTACTATTGATTTAAGTAATAATAAAATGACATCGATTCCGAAAAATTCACTTAAACCGAAAGAAGGGAATTATAAGAATACGTATATGCTCACTACTATTGATTTACGTTTTAATAAGTTGACTAGTTTGTCTGATGATTTTCGGGCGACCACTTTGCCTTACTTGAGCAATATGGACGTGGGGTTCAACTGTTTCTCGAAGTTCCCGACACAACCGTTGAATAGTAGTCAGTTGCAGGCTTTCGGTATCCGTCATCAACGTGATGCAGAAGGTAACCGTACTTTGCGTGAATGGCCTACGGGTATTACTTCTTGTCCGAGCTTGATTCAATTACAAATCGGTTCGAATGACATCCGTAAAGTAACCGAAAAGCTGACCTCGAAACTTTGGATTTTAGATATTGCGGACAATCCGAATATATCTATTGATGTGACAAGTGTATGTCCTAATATTGAAGCTGGTATGTATGCACTTATATATGATAAGACGCAGGATATTCGCGGTTGTGATGCTTTGGGTATTGAACGATAATATAAAAGATACTATTAATGAAATATTTTAATAAAATAATATTAGGACTGAGTCTTTGCACTGGATTCGTTTTATCGTGCAAGGATGATGATGAAACGGGAATCAATGGTATTTCGATAGATAAGGAAGAGATTACTATCGGTGCCGAAGGAGGAACAGAGAAGATATCCGTTTCATCTAATGAACAATGGGTGGCACGTGTGTCTGACCCTTGGATTGCTGTTTCACCGGCAAATGGGCTAGGCTCGGCAGATTGCGTTCTTGCCATAGACTCTACACTGGAAAATACTGCGCGCACGGCAAAGATACGCTTTTCTATGGACGGACGTGAATCTAAGTTGGTTACAGTTACGCAGTTTGGCTTCGGTAAGCAAATTCTAGTGAGAGAACCGGAAGTGGAAATTCCCAGTTCCGATACTCACAAGAAACGTCATTTCGAAACTACCATTTCTACGAATATTGAATTTGCGATCGATAAAGTAGATTATTCTTTTGCTGAAGAGGCTACAATGACCGCTGAGGAGAAAGAGGAAGCGGAGAGAGAACGTAGTGGTTGGCTGACATTGCCGAAGAAAGAGGATTTAAAGGTTGATCTTGACAGAGGTGCGCGTCCCCGTACTCTGAAGGTTGATTTTCGTTGGGGAATGAATGTGGCTCCTTATACCCGTGTGGCAAAAGTGCGTTTAGTTCCAGTGGATCCAGAGAAAGATCAATTAGTAGATGATAACGGTAATAAAATTGATGCTGTTGTGCTGACTGTAACACAGAAAGCTGCAATGAAAATTGAAGATAACCGTTCGGGAGACTCGTTGGCTGTAATTACTATCAATAGCAAGCTCCAGACTATGATGAGTTTTGATACCAGTGAAAGTATGATTAACTGGGATTTTGTGACACTTTGGGAAGCTACTGATAAAGAAATTAAGAATAACGAAGTTCCTGAGGATGCAATAGGACGTGTGCGTTCAGTAAGCTATGCCATGATTGATTTGCAAAGTGGTGATTCCATACCGAAGGAAATTCGTCATTTGAAGTATCTGGAATCGTTCTCTATTCAAAGCAATGCAAACCGACAGACACGTACAGTTCATTTGGGTGAGGAAATCTGCGGATTAGAATATTTAAAGAACCTCACTGCATTTTCTTTCGGAATAGAAGATTTCCCTGATGGCTTTGTTAAATTAGGTAAGAAACTGGAAAGATTAGATTTGGCCAGCAATAATTTCAAGAAATTGTCTGTGATTACTGAAAAAGTGAACCAGGATAATTTCCCAAATTTGAAATATCTGACATTGACCGGATGCCGTGCTACGGAAACGTTGAGCGATTTAAGTTTGATTGAAGGCACTAAATACAATGGTAGAGAGGTAGGCCTGTATGTAAATATCTCTAAAGGGCAATCGGAACGGGAAGCTTTCTTGAAATTGCTGACTTGGGATAATCTGCTTTCACTGCAAATATCATACAATTTTATAGAAGGTGAACTTCCTACAGATGAAGAAGTAACTGAAGCTTTGAGAGCGGCTAACAAACCATTGACTTATAAGGCAAAAGATTTCTTTACTAAAGAGGAATTGACAGCTATACCGTCTATATTTCAAAACAAGATATCAAAAGACACTTGCCAATGGTTGCTGACGACAGATCGGCCTGTGGAATATAAGAAAACTAAAACTACGGTAAACGGCCAGCAAATACCGCGTGTATTGCCATTCGCCCGTAATGTTCATTTTAATTTGAACTTCCTGACCGGTGCTGTGCCGAATTGGATTTTATTCCATCCTTATTTTGCATATTGGTATCCGGAAACCATGGTATTTAATCAACAGGAGAATGGCAAAAATTCAAGTGGAACTGTGGTGGGATTTAGTAATGTGGATATGGTGAACTACGATTATTCTTATTATTATGGAAAAGAAGATCCGGGAGAAGAGATAGTTGTAGAAGGCGTGGCCTATCCGTTGTATTTCAGAAAATTCGTATTATCGGGTACAACAGACTAAGCTAATTGTGGCATAAATATCATTAACAAGAATAATTTAAAAAGGAACAATGAAGAAAAAATTCTTATATACAGTATTGTTTGCCATCACATTGGCTTCATGCTCGGAACAAGAACTTATTGAACAACCGTCTACCCCTGTGGGGGGGACGGAAGTTCAGCTTCCGACTGATGTCACTTCCGGTGAACTACTGATTAAATTCGATCCTCAAATGACAGATATTCTTGATCGGACTCTAAAGGTAACGACAAGAAGTGGAGGAGCTATGACTCGTTCTGGTATTCCATCTACGGATGAAGTACTGGACATTTTGGGTGCATATCATTTTGAACGTATATTTCCGGTAGATGTTAAGAACGAGGAACGTACACGTTCTGCCGGCTTACATCTTTGGTATCGGGTAAGGTTCGATGAAAATACAGACTTGAGGGAGGCTGCCGGTCGTCTTGCTAAATTGGGTGAGATATCCAAAGTACAGGCCAATGGTCATATTAAACGTGCTTATAACACTAAAGGTTACAGAAGTTATATAAGCGAAGCTGCGTTACAGCAAAAATCAGCTACACGTGCTGTAACAGCAAGCAGTACATTCTCTGATCCCGGATTATCTTATCAGTGGCATTACATCAATAGTGGTACTAATGAATTTGATAATAAAAATGGGCTTAATAATGGTTCGGAAGCTGGATGCGATGTCGGTTGTGCGGAAGCTTGGGAGAAATGTACTGGCGATCCTTCTATAATTGTGGCAGTGTTGGATGAAGGAGTGATGTATAATCATCCCGATTTAAGAGGTAATATGTGGATAAACGAAGGAGAAGAACTTTATGCCGGTATAGATAAAGATGGTAACGGATATAAGGATGACAAGTATGGATACAATTTCGTAAGTGATACAGGTATTATTTCGTGGATGGAGGCTGAGGATTCTGGACACGGAACACATGTTGCAGGAACTATTGCTGCTGTGAATGGCAATGGTGAAGGTGTTTGTGGTATTGCCGGTGGTAACGGTCAAGAAAATTCTGGAGTGAAAATAATGTCCTGTCAGGTCTTCTCTGGTATAAATGGTGTCACTTTGGATGCAGAAGCCAGAGCTATTAAATATGCTGCGGATAATGGTGCCGTTATTCTGCAATGTAGTTGGGGATATAACTCTTCCTTGGCTAATATGATTGAAGGATATTCTCCCGGACCGGGTTCGGAGGAGGAATGGGAAAATATGTATCCGCTGGAAAAAGAGGCATTAGATTATTTCATCAATAATGCCGGTTCTCCTAACGGAGTGATTGACGGTGGATTGGCAATCTTTGCTTCCGGTAATGAATATGCAGGGATGGCGGCATTTCCCGCCGCTTATTCCAAATGTGTATCAGTTAGTGCAGTAGCAGCAGATTTTACTCCCGCTTCTTATTCAAACTATGGTGAGGAAGTGACTATTTCCGCTCCTGGTGGTGATACGGAATATTATAATAAGGTAGGGCAGGATGATCCTGAAAGTTGGTCGGATGGAATATATTCTGGTTCTGTTCTTTCTACATGGATACAGAATGGTACGGCTACATACGGATTCATGGATGGTACGTCTATGGCTTGTCCGCACGTATCGGGAGTTGCAGCGTTGGGATTGTCATACGCTTATCAGCAACGTCGTCATTTCAAGGCTAGTGAATATGTGGAATTGCTTAAGGCATCAACAAAGTCATTAGATAGTTGGTATGGTGGTGGAAGGATGAAAAAATATTATCGCAACCATCTATCTGTAGGTGCTTCTCTTACCCAAGTGAATTTGTCGAAATATATTGGTAGAATGGGAGCTGGCCTAGTAAATGCAGGAATTCTGCTTGACAATATTAAAGATAAGGGCTCGGACATGGTAGTACCTAATGTATATGTGGCTGAAGGTACAGTATCAACTCTCAATCTGGCTTACTACTATGTGAATGGAGAAAATCTGACTTATACTTGCACATCAAGCGATGCATCTATTGCTACAGTCACTGTTGAAGGTACGCAAATGAAAGTGTCCGGAGTAAAAAACGGTGCAACTCGCATTTTAGTGAAAGTAAGTAATGGAAATGAGCAGACCATAACAGTCACCGTTCGTAAGAATGCGAATGATAACGGTTGGATGTAAATTCTGATATTCAATGAAATTATTTACTCTGATACGGTTGTTCTTATTAAGTGTGGTTACTGGACATTGGCAACTGCTCGAAGCCCGGATTGACTGTTCGATTCTACAGGAGCGAATAGATTCACTTATAAATCCGCCGTTGTTGAAGCAGGCCGGACAAATACTACGTTTTGATAGGACTTTGTTAGATATCGGGACATTAACCGAAGATGATGCTCCGAAGACATATCGTTTCATGTGTACTAATCTTAGTGGTAAGACCTTGAATTTAACCCGAGTCAAAACGACTTGCGGATGCGTGGTTGCAGATATTCAATCTGGAGATATATTACCGGGGGGAACAAAGGTTATCGGATTGACTTACAATCCGAATAACCATCCTGGAACGATAGATGCAAATGCTTTCGTTTACTTGTCTCTTTCTGACGAAAAGCCTGTGGCACGACTCACATTAAGAGGTAATGTGCTACCCAGCGCAGATGAATGGGCGCGATATCCATATATAATGGGGAAATTGCGGCTCAAACAAAATCGGATGGAATTTAAAATTTCCGGAAAACGCTTGTCTGAACGAATCCTCTGTGGTAATAGCGGAGAGCAAGAGTTGCGTTTGTCAGCTTCCAGTGTCCCCAAGTTTGCAACTTTTCGTACGGAACCGGAGGTTATCAGTCCAGGGGGAGAAGCTGATGTCGTGGTTACGATAGATGCGTCACAGATTCCTTCGGGAAAAGGCAGTTCGTTTACCTTTTCTATTATAATAGAAGGAATAGACGTACCGCAGTCTGACCGTATATTGAATATTAGAGTAAATCGTATTGAGTAATGAAATAAATAAAAGAAAATATGAAGAATATACTTAATTTGATGGCATTATTCGCCTTCGTACTTTGTTTTACTTCTTGTGATGATGACGAGAAGGTGGACATTGCGACACTGCCGGTTACTCCGGCTAACTTGAATGGGACATGGCAACTTGCCGAATGGAACGGGCAATCTATTGCCGAAGGTACATATTGTTACATAACTTTCAATCGCAAGGAGCAAACTTTTGAAATATACCAGAAGTTTGACAGCATGTACGCGCGTTATATCACCGGTGATTTTAGCATAGAAAAAGATCCTTATTTAGGATATGTGATTAGTGGCGAATATGATTTCGGCAATGGTGAATGGAATAACGACTACATCGTAACCGATTTATTGGAAACCGGTTCTATGATTTGGACTGCGAAAGATGATGCAGGAGATGTGTCTAAATATGTTCGTTGCGACGGAGTTCCTTCTAAGATTGTAGAAGAAGCTAGAGTTGATACAGATAACTAAAAGCTGACTTACGAAAAAAGGATTCACTCCATTCATTGAATGATGTGAATCCTTTTTTATATATACTTAAACCTTACATCTCAGAAGTTTGCTCAATATTGTTATAAAAAAAATCATGAATTATTTGGAAATAAGATAAAGGCTTTCTATCTTTGCATTGGATTTATAATTGTAATGAATACAAGTTTGGAAAAGAAGGGATAAATGATGAAACCATACGAACGATTATTGGACCATAATATAAAGCCATCAATGCAGCGTATTGCCATTATGCAATATTTGATGGAGCATCCCATTCATCCGTCAGCGGATGATATCTATACAGCATTGTCTCCATCTATGCCTACGCTTTCAAAGACGACAGTTTATAATACTTTGAAATTGTTTTCGGAACAAGGGGCGGCTCAGATGCTTACGATTGATGAGAAGAATACTAATTTTGATGCGGATACATCCATTCATTCCCATTTCCTTTGCAAACGTTGCGGACACATTTATGATTTGCAATGTCCGGAAGTGATAAAAAAAGTGGAAAGTTTGGAGATGGACGGACATCAGGTATCGGAAGTGCATTATTATTATAAAGGTATATGTAAGAATTGCTTAAGAAAAG
>UMFP01013378.1_pt1 | contig 36602 bp, 19 predicted proteins | sample 1965031 | NCBI WGS metagenome assembly UMFP01 (sample SAMEA4836048, study PRJEB28245) | human gut metagenome | biome: gut microbiome; material: fecal sample | place: Denmark | collected 2008
TTGAAACAATTGTGAATATTCAGCAGAATGACTCTCAAATGCAGGACCAGATGGTGGGACAGTTAGGCGGTTACTTGTGTTGTTCTAACACATGGAGTGGAACTAATTTTAGTACATTCAATCAAAGTGATGCATGGAATGCTACTCCCTGGAATACTCCGTTTGAAAAAATATATGGAAACTTTTTTCAGATACAAGAAGCGACAAATTCTACGGGACATTATTATGCTTTTGCTTGCATGATACGTGCCATAACAATGCTCCGTGTTGCAGACTGTTATGGACCGATGCCTTATAGCCAAGTGAAGAAAGGTAATTTTTATGTTTCTTATGATACTCAGGAACAGGTCTACACAAATATATTAAGTGATTTAGCCAATGCTGCTGACGTTCTGTATAATTATTATGTGGAGACTAATGGTAATGCACCATTAGGAGCTAATGATCCTGTTTTTGAGGGAAATTATTCCGGTTGGGCGAAATTGGCAAATTCAATGCGCTTACGTGTTGCAATGCGAATTAGCGGAACATGGCCTGGTATTGCTAAGGAAGCGGCTGAAGCTGCAGTAATACATAAAGCCGGCTTGATTGAAAGTAATTCGGACAATGCCATGCTTTCTTGTGGAACACAAAGTAATCCATATCAGCTGGCCGCTGTCAGTTGGGGAGATTTGCGGGTGAATGCAAATATTGTAGATTATATGAACGCATATGATGACCCGCGTATGTCGAAATTTTTTAATAAATCTACTCTTACCGGAAAAACAGATCAATATGTAGGTATGCGTACAGGCGATGCTGATTTTAAAAAGGCAGACGCAGCAGGTTTCTCTATTCCTGCCTATACGGCAACTTCTAAATTAATGGTTTTCTGTGCTGCTGAAACAGCTTTTTTACGTGCTGAAGGAAAATTGCGTGGCTGGAATGTAGGCACTAAAACGGCAAAAGTTTACTATGAAGACGGCATCAATTTGTCTATGGAGCAGTATCAGGTTTCAGCTACCGAATATCTGAAGATAGATGAAGCTCCAGTGGTATCACATGAAAGTGACGCTGTACAAAACGCTACTGCTACGATTACTAATACCGTTAGTGTGAAGTGGGATGATAGCGAAGCTGACAATGTAAATGGGAAGAATTTCCAGCGTATCATTACTCAAAAGTGGATTGCCAATTATCCGCTGGGACTCGAGGCATGGGCTGAATATCGTCGTACAGGCTATCCGGAACTTTATCCTTGTATCGACAATTTATCTGACTGTGGCGTGAGCAGCCAGCGTGGTATGCGTCGTTTGAGTTTCCCTTATACAGAGGCGCAGAATAATAAAGCCAATTATGATCAAGGGGTTGCAGAACTTGGCGGTGCTGATAATGAAGCCACTGATCTGAAATGGGCGAAAAAGAACTAATTTATATAATACATAAAAAGGACTTTTATGAAGAAAATTTATTTATTATACATTGTACTCATATCATTGGCAACAACATCTTTGATAGGTTGCAGTGATTGGACGGAGTCGGAAGCAAAAACTTTTCCGGAATCAATCGTGTCAGATGAATATTATGCAGCTTTAAGGGCTTATAAGAAAACTGATCATCAAGTTGCTTTCGGTTGGTTCGGTGGTTGGAGTGGTGAAGGTGCTTTTATGAAGAGTTCTTTAGCCGGTATTCCTGATAGTGTAGATATTGTTTCTATTTGGGGAAATTGGTCGAACATAACAGAAGCTCAAAAAAAAGATCTACAATTTTGCCAACAAATTAAAGGAACTCGTTTTACTATGTGTTTTATTATCAGAAGTGTGGGCGATCAAATTACTCCGCAGAATATTCGTGATAATTGGGAAAATATGGGATTTTCATCCGAAAAAGAAGCTGTAAACGATTTTTGGGGATGGCCTTCCGATGAATCAAATAAGGAAGCAATTGAAGCATCCATTCGCAAATATGCAAGTGCCATTGCCGATACAGTAAACAAATATGGTTACGATGGGTTTGATATCGACTATGAACCCAATTTCGGTAATCCTGGTAATATCGTAGACGAAGATGATAGAATGTTTGCATTCGTTGATGAGCTAGGCAAATATTTCGGTCCGAAATCAGGAACCGGCAAATTATTAGTTATTGACGGTGAACCACAGAGCATAACGGGTAGACCTGAAGTCGGGCTATATTTTGACTATTTTATCATTCAGGCTTACAATGACAGCAGTCCTGGTAGTGATTCAAAACTTGACAAACGTCTTATTACAGGTGGTGTGGCAGGTGCAGGACTTGTTCAAACATATAGTAGTGTCATGTCTGAAGAACAAATTACAAAGATGACTATCATGACCGAGAATTTCGAGGCTACCGACGCTGCTATGAACGGCGGATATGATTACACTGATCGTTATGGTAATAAAATGAAATCTCTCGAAGGAATGGCACGCTGGCAACCAAGTAATGGTTTCCGCAAAGGTGGTGCAGGAATCTATCATATGGAAGCAGAGTATGGAACTTCACCTGAATATAAAAATATACGTCATGCTATTCAAATCATGAATCCCTCATCACATTCATTACTTAAAAATTAATGTAAACTATGAAACGTATGAATTATATAAAAATCTTATGCTTCTTCGCAGTAATAGCAGGATTAGGAAGTATCGTAAGTTGCGGAGATGCGAAATATGATACCTTGGATACACACGCTTATATTGAAGAAGCGCTTTCGGGCACAAGCCAGAAAGTGACAGTACAGGCTACTGGAGAAAGTTTTACGACTTTAAATGTACACCTTAGTAATATTTCTTCTACAGACAATCATTATAAATTGGTCACAGACCAATCGGTATTGGATGCTTATAATCACATTAATGGTACAGGATATATAATGTTGCCGGAAGGCTATTATACATTACCGGAGACTATTACAGTGAAAGCCGGACAATATGCGACCGATGCTCTCTCTATTGCTTTGAAGGCTTTCAGCCAAGAAATGATGAAATCGGGAGAATCATACGCACTACCTGTTAAACTGGTGTTGCAAGATGGAAGTATTTCACCGATGGAAAATACCGGAACTTTTGTTATTTTGGCAGAAAGTATTATTGAATTTTCAGCTCCGATGTTCGTTGGTGCTCCTAGTTTAAAAGCTAATAAATTCACAGAATCCCCTGAAACATATTCCCAATATACAATAGAGGTTCGTTTCCAAGTAGCTAACACAGCTGACCGTGACCGTGCAGTATTTAAGAACGGCGGAGATGATGCAAATTTTATCCTTTTACGTTTTGAGGATCCTCAAAGTGATAATGAAAATTATAAGGCACACTCATTAGTACAGATTGTAGGACGCAACCGACTTTATCTGAATCCAAGTAATTCTTTCAAGCCAAACGAATGGCAACATCTGGCATTGGTTTGTGATGGTTCCAGCTATCGACTTTACATAAACGGAGTTGATTCGGGGGTACTGAGTATCCCAACAGGAGCAACAACTTTCTCTGATGTAAATTGGTTCAGCTTAGGTGATGATTCTTATAGTAGATGGGGAAACTGTAAAATATTGATGAGTGAGGCACGTATCTGGTCTGTAGTTCGTACTGCTTCTCAGATTCAGAATAATATGACTCAGGTTAGTCCTAAGTCTGTGGGATTGGAAGCCTATTGGCGTTTCAATGAAGGACAGGGTAATGTGTTTGAAGATGCAACCGGTAAAGGGCATACTTTAACTACTTCTGCTGCTCCTACATGGATTGACGGTATTTTGTCTACGGATAAGGCTACCGAATGGAAATAGTAATAATTTAATTGTATGTGTATATGAAAAATATATTTCAATCATTATCAATAGCAACTCTACTCGGCTTGTTTGTCCCTTTCATCTCTTCCTGTAGTGATGACGAAGAAGTTTTTAATGAGTGGAATGCTACGTATGTGTCTTTACAGAGAAATGACTATTTGTCAGGAGATGTAAAGAAGTTCAATCTAACCCATGATGCGAATGGGGTTGAGGGAGATGAAATTAAAATGGTTTTTACTGTAAAAACACAGAAAGCAGTCTCCACCGATATGGTTGTCACATTAAATGTAAATAGTGAAACCGAAGGGCTTGATGCAAACCAGATTACTTTAAGTTCCTCACAAGTAACCCTTAAAGAAGGTCAGATGATTTCTGAAGAAATCACTGCAACAGTTGAACCGGCGATATTTGCCAGTGTCATGGAGAAAACAAGTTTTTCTTTCAATGTATCAATTGGCAATGTAACCACCAATGATAAAAACACAGTAATTAGCAACAGCTTGAGTACCTTGCCAGTTGTTATAAATAAAGCTGCTTATAGTAATTTAAAAGGTGGTATTCCTACTAATGGCCAACTTATTAGTGACCGTTCAGGTTGGATAATTAATGTAGAAGAAGGGGTTGAAGGTTCAGGAGATAAGTTGATTGACGGTGGAAATTCAGATATTGCCCGTGATAATGTAGGGTTTTGGTTTACTGTTGATTTGGGAGAAACTAAAGTATTAGCCGGTATAAAAACAAACCATTGGGGGAATGCGTATGCTCCCAGAGAAGTAGAAATATTCCAGTCTACAGATGGCATTACTTGGAAATCATTAAGTACTTTAGCTACATCTGGTTCTGCACAGAATATTACATTTATTTCTCCTATAACTACTCGTTATTTGAAATATCAGATTCTTACGATTGCTACAAGCGGACGAACAGATATTACAGAATTTAATGTCTATGAATTGAAAAATGAGTAATTATAAGAATTAGGTAATGTAAGATTGATTTTACGAGTCTTTCTTAAATGAATAAAAGTTCTCTTTATCAAAGTTATAAAGAGAACTTTTTGTGTACTTGATAGTAAAGAAATATGCAGAGTTTGAGGATTGTTTTAATTATATAGGAAGGTTAACCTCTAAATTCTTAATAAGCATTAAAAGAACAGGCTTTGGTTTAGTCTTGTAGTTCATCTAGTTGTATTCTTTATATAACACCATTAACAATAATCATGAGAAACATGAATCTAAAACCGGTTTTGAGAACGCTAATGTTCTTTTTGAGTGCATGGATATGCACGTCCTTTGCATATGCCCAAACGCTTTTAATAAAAGACGGAAAAACGAAAGTAAAGATTATATTAAAAGAAGACATCCAAGTAAATAAGGTAGCGGCTAATCTCTTTCAATCTTTCTTTCAAAAGATTACAAGTAAAACTTTGCCTATTGTCATAAATCAGACTCCACAAAAAGGAGATATCCTTATTGGTGGAGAGACTGCTCAAGAAGTGACAGAGGATGGATTCTCTATTTCCACCAAAGATGGTATCTTGAGAGTTTCAGGTAAGGACAACGGTGTTGTTTATGGAATTGTATCTCTATTAGAACAATACTTAGGTGTTGATTACTGGGGAGAAAATGAATATTCTTTTACTCCTCAAAAAACGATAATTCTGCCTTTAATTAATAAAACAGATAATCCGGCTTTCCGTTATCGCCAGACGCAGTGTTATGCCATCCGTACAGATTCCGTCTATAAATGGTGGAATCGCTTGGAAGAACCTGATGAGGTGTTTGCTGCCGGTTACTGGGTACATACTTTTGATAAATTATTGCCTTCTTCTGTTTATGGGAAAGAGCATCCCGAATATTATTCTTATTTTAAAGGAAAACGTCATCCGGGAAAAGCCAGTCAATGGTGTCTGAGCAATCCTGAAGTTTTTGAGATTGTGGCACAACGTGTTGATTCTATTTTCAAGGCGAATCCCGATAAACACATCATGTCTGTTAGTCAGAATGATGGTAACTACACGAATTGTACTTGTGATGAATGTAAGGCTATTGATGATAGGGAAGGGGCATTGTCAGGGAGTATAATCACCTTTTTGAATAAATTGGCTGCCCGTTTTCCTGATAAGGAGTTCTCCACATTGGCCTATTTATATACAATGAATCCACCGAAGCACGTGAAACCTTTGCCCAATGTGAATATAATGCTTTGTGACATTGATTGTGACCGTGAAGTGACTCTGACTGAAAATGCTTCAGGCAGACAATTTGTGAAAGCAATGGAAGGATGGTCTGCTATAACTGATAATATCTTTGTTTGGGATTACGGCATAAATTTCGATAATTATCTGGCTCCATTCCCTAATTTCCATATCTTACAGGATAATATCCGCCTTTTCAAGAAGAATCACGCCACCATGCACTTCTCTCAGATTGCAGGAAGCAGGGGCGGAGACTTTGCAGAATTACGTGCTTATCTGGTATCGAAGTTGATGTGGAATCCGGAAGCTGATGTTGACTCATTAATGCAACATTTTCTGCATGGTTATTATGGTGAAGCTGCACCATATCTCTATCAATATATAAAGGTGATGGAAGGCGCGCTGATTGGCAGTGGACAAAGATTATGGATTTATGATTCGCCTGTCTCACATAAATATGGAATGTTGAAACCGACTTTGATTCGTCGTTATAATGATTTGTTTGATTTGGCGGAAAAGGCAGTTGAAACGGATAATACATTCTTGAAAAGAGTGCAACGTGCCCGTTTACCGTTTCAATATTCTGAGTTGGAAATAGCACGTACAGAAATTGTAAAGGACTTGGCTGATATAGACAGGAAGTTGGCACTTTTTGAAGAGAGAGTGAAAGAGTTTAATGTTCCTACATTAAATGAACGTTCTAATTCGCCGGTAGAGTACTGCGAGCTATACCGTAAACGCTATATGCCGCAGACTGAACGGAGTTTGGCATTAGGAGCTAAAGTTTCTTATATTATTCCGCCTACCGGAAAATATGCAGAAATAGGAAAGACGGCATTAGTAGACGGACTGTTTGGAGGAGCTACTTTTGTAGACAGTTGGGTAGGCTGGGAAGGAACTGATGGTGCGTTCATCCTGGATTTAGGAGAGGAAAAGGAGATTCATAGTGTAGAAACAGATTTCTTACATCAGATAGGGGCTTGGATTCTCTTTCCTTTGAAAGTTACCTATTCTTATTCGGCGGATGGAGAACAATATACATTTTGGGGAACGAACGATTTACCTGAAGAACGTTCCGGCAAGGTCGGATTCCGCGGAGTTAAGACAGAATCTGCGACGCCTATAAAGACACGCTATGTAAAAGTAGAAGTTACAGGTACGAAAGAATGCCCGACCTGGCATTATGGTGTAGGGCATCCTTCATGGTTTTTTATAGATGAAGTCATAATAAAATAAAAAAAGTAGGGGGGAGACGTTAGTAGTTTTCCCCTTTTAGTTGTATTATATATAGATGGGTTAGAAAAATGAATTTTTTCATCTATATACTATGATTTATGCAACAGAATAAAACTGCTTCTCAACGAAACACTATCAGCCCGGCTTGCTGGGTTCCTACCGCTTATTTTGCAATGGGGCTTCCCTTTATTGCCATTAATCTGGTTTCCGTATTCATGTTTAAGGATTTGGGAATATCCGATACACAAATCACATTGTGGACTTCCCTTATTATGGCGCCTTGGACATTTAAATTCTTATGGAGTCCGTTTCTTGAAATGTATCGGACGAAGAAATTCTTCGTATTAGTCACAGAGTTGTTGAGTGGAGTATTGTTTGGAGTAGTAGCCTTTTCTTTATTCTTTGACTACTTTTTTGCCATAAGTATATCTACAATGGCTATAATTGCTTTTAGTGGGGCAACGCACGATATTGCCTGTGACGGTGTTTACATGGCTGAATTAAATAAAGAAGATCAGGCAAAATACATAGGAGTACAGGGCGCTTTTTATAATGTAGCCAAATTGGTTGCTAACGGTGGATTGGTTGCCATGGCAGGTGCGTTGGCCGAACATTTCGGGGCAATAGAAGGAGCTTCTATTGATGCGAACAAAGGGGCATATACGTCTGCTTGGATGATTATTTTTGCAGTGATTGGAGCTATAATGGTGCTGATTGGCATCTACCATATAAAAGTTTTACCCTCTTCACAAGTTCCGTCAACAACAAAGAAAACCTCATCAGAGGTCGGAAGGGAATTGATGGCGGTGATTGCAGACTTCTTTACAAAGAAACATATTTTCTATTATATCTGCTTTATTATTCTATATCGCCTGGCAGAAGGATTTATCATGAAGATTGCGCCGTTGTTCTTGCGCGCTTCAAGAGATGTCGGCGGTTTAGGGTTATCCTTGACGGAGATTGGTACGTTAAATGGAGTTTTTGGCTCTGCTGCTTTCGTCCTCGGCTCTTTACTGGCAGGTATTTATGTTTCCAGATTCGGATTAAAGAAGACACTGTTCACTCTTTGTTGTATATTTAATCTTCCGTTTGTCGCATATACTTTCCTGGCAGTTGTACAGCCTACTAACGTGTATCTGATAGGAACTTGTATAACCATGGAATATTTCGGTTATGGTTTTGGTTTTGTCGGACTGACGTTGTTTATGATGCAACAGATTGCTCCGGGAAAACATCAGATGTCGCATTATGCATTTGCATCAGGAATCATGAACTTGGGAGTAATGCTTCCGGGAATGGCCAGTGGTTATCTTAGTGATTTACTGGGATACCGAAATTTCTTTATTTATGTCCTGATTGCGACTATTCCTGCTTTTCTGATTACTTACTTCATACCTTTCACGTATGACGATTCAAAAAAATAAATAATATAAAAAACATTGATTATGAATAAGATTCAAATTCCTTGGGAAGATCGTCCTGTCGGATGTACGGACGTAATGTGGCGTTATTCACAAAATCCGGTTATCGGACGTTATCATATTCCTTCGTCCAATAGTATTTTCAATAGTGCTGTTGTACCTTTCGGTGATGGTTTTGCCGGCGTATTCCGTTGTGACAATAAAGCTGTACAGATGAATATCTTTGCCGGATTCAGTAAGGATGGTATTCATTGGGATATTAATCACGAGCCTATTCAGTTCAAGGCTGGTAACACAGAGATGATTGAATCGGAATATAAATATGACCCTCGTGTGACATGGATTGAAGACCGTTATTGGGTTACTTGGTGCAATGGCTATCATGGCCCTACTATTGGTATCGCTTATACTTTTGATTTTAAGGAATTCTTCCAATGTGAAAATGCTTTCTTGCCTTTCAATCGTAACGGCGTACTTTTCCCACAAAAAATAGATGGCAAATATGCTATGTTGAGCCGTCCTAGTGATAATGGCCATACACCATTTGGTGATATATATATCAGCTACAGCCCGGACATGAAATATTGGGGTGAACATCGTTGTGTAATGAAAGTGACTCCATTTCCGGAAAGCGCCTGGCAGTGTACAAAAATCGGTGCAGGTTCAGTACCTTTCCTGACAGATGAAGGTTGGTTGCTTTTCTATCACGGTGTTATCACTACTTGTAATGGTTTTCGCTATGCAATGGGAGCAGCTATACTTGATAAAGACCATCCGGAAAAGGTTCTTTACCGTACCCGCGAATATCTGATTGGCCCGGCTGCTCCTTACGAACTTCAAGGCGATGTGCCCAATGTAGTATTCCCCTGTGCTGCTTTGCAAGACGGCGAACGTGTAGTTGTTTATTATGGTGCTGCAGATACCGTTGTAGGCATGGCTTTCGGATACATTAAAGAGATTATCGACTTTACTAAACGGACAAGTATCATTTAATAAAGGTATGAAACGTATTTTATTAACTTACACACTTGCTTTCGCCCTTCTTCCCGTTTATGCGGGAGAAGGGGGAAGCCCTCCCACTAATAAGAATCTTTTGATAGATTATGTAGATCCCTTTATTGGGACTACAAATTTCGGAACTACCAATCCAGGTGCAATCTGTCCGAATGGTATGATGTCTGTGGTTCCTTTCAACGTGATGGGGTCTTCAGAGAATACATACGACAAAGACGCTCGATGGTGGTCTACGCCTTATGAATATACAAACTGTTTCTTTACCGGATATGCTCATGTAAATTTGAGTGGAGTCGGTTGTCCTGAGTTAGGCTCTTTATTATTGATGCCTACTACCGGAGAATTGAATGTGGATTATAAAGAATACGGCAGTAAATACAAGGATGAACAGGCTTCACCGGGTTATTACTCTAACTATCTGACCAAGTATAATGTTAAGACGGAAGTGTCTGCCACTCCACGTACAAGTATCGCCCGTTTTACTTTTCCGAAAGGTAAAAGCCATATATTGCTGAATTTAGGAGAAGGATTGACAAATGAAAGCGGTGCTATGCTTCGCCGTGTAAGCGATAGCGAAGTGGAAGGCGTAAAATTGCTTGGTACATTCTGCTATAATCCTCAAGCTGTATTTCCTATTTATTTCGTGATGCGGGTAAAAAAGACTCCTGCCGCGACCGGATATTGGAAGAAACAACGTCCGATGACAGGTGTGGAAGCCGAATGGGATCCGGATCAGGGAAAGTACAAACTGTATACCCGTTATGGAAAAGAAATAGCAGGTGATGATATCGGCACTTATTTTTCTTTCGATACGGAAGAGGGTGAACAAGTGGAAGTGCAGATGGGCGTTTCTTTTGTCAGTATAGAGAATGCCCGGCTGAATTTAGACCGTGAACAAGCGGGAAAGAATTTTGAGCAGATTCATGCTGACGCGCGTGCAAAATGGAACGATGACTTGTCACGTATAACTGTAGAAGGTGGAACAGATGCACAGAAAACAGTATTTTATACGGCACTTTATCATTTGCTGATTCATCCGAATATCCTGCAAGATGTCAATGGAGAATACCCGGCAATGGAAAGTGATAAGATTATGACAACAAAGGGCGACCGTTACACTGTATTCTCTCTTTGGGATACCTATCGTAATGTTCACCAATTGTTGACCCTTGTTTATCCGGAACGTCAAATGGAAATGGTTCGTACTATGCTTGATATGTATCGGGAACACGGTTGGTTACCTAAATGGGAATTATATGGAAGAGAGACATTGACAATGGAGGGTGATCCCAGTATTCCGGTAATTGTAGACACGTGGATGAAAGGGTTGCGTGACTTTGACGTTGATCTGGCTTATGAAGCCATGTACAAATCTGCCACATTGCCGGGAGCGGAAAACCTGATGCGTCCGGATAATGATGATTATATGTCAAAAGGATACGTACCTCTTCGTGAACAATATGACAACTCCGTATCCCATGCGTTGGAATATTATATTGCAGACTTTGCGCTTTCACGCTTTGCTGAGGCTTTAGGTAAAAAGAAAGACGCGGAAATGTTCTATAAGCGTTCTTTAGGCTACAAGCATTATTATAGCAAGGAGTTCGGCACATTCCGTCCGATTCTTCCTGACGGTACTTTCTATAGTCCGTTTAATCCGAGACAAGGAGAGAATTTTGAACCGAATCCCGGTTTCCATGAAGGGAGTGCCTGGAACTATACATTCTATGTACCTCATGATGTATATGGGCTTGCCAAGTTGATGGGCGGAAAGAAACCTTTTATTGATAAGTTACAGATGGTTTTCGATGAGGGCCTTTATGATCCGGCTAATGAACCGGATATTGCCTATCCTCATTTATTCTCATACTTTAAAGGTGAAGAATGGCGTACGCAGAAAGAGACACAACGCCTGTTGGACAAGTATTTCACAACGAAACCGGACGGTATTCCCGGGAATGATGACACAGGAACAATGTCCTCATGGGCTATCTTCAACATGATTGGTTTCTATCCGGATTGCCCGGGACTGCCTGAATATACATTGACGACTCCGGTATTTGATAAGGTAATTATCCGTCTGGACCCGAAATGGTATAAAGAAAAAGAATTGGTGATTGAGACTAATCGTACTCAACCGGGAACTCTATATATTAATAAGGTGTTATTGAATGGAAAGAAGTTCAATAAATATCATATCACACATGATGAACTTGTTCATGGTCAACGCATATTTTTTGATTTGAAGTAACACACAGTGTTTCATAGGTATCGTTTTTGGGTTGACAGGGCTGTCGGACTTTTCAGAGTCCGGCAGCCCATTTTTTTACATTTATCTTTGCTGTTATCCCCCATAAAAAGAGTGACGGTATACGCGCGATATAGCGTCACTATATGGATGGAATAGCGTCACTATCCGGGTCGGATACCGTCATAATACTGTTTTCTTGTTTATCTGCTCTTTCTTCTTTTATTTATTCTCTGTTACATAAGCGATTACAAAACCTTCCTTTATTCGTCTACTATACAAATAGCATATAATAGAATTAAAATGAAAAAGAATTTATTCGGACATATCCTTTGGATACTGATATTGATGGAATGTTTTCCTTTGTTGGCTGTTGCTGCATCGCAGCAAAAAGAACAACGTTATAAGATTGCCGTATGTGACTGGATGATTTTGAAGCGTCAGAAGATAGGTTCGTTCCAGTTGGTACATGAGTTGAATGGTGATGGTGTGGAACTGGACATGGGCGGTCTTGGTAAAAGGGAAATGTTTGATAACAAACTGCGCGAACCTCATTTTCAGCAATTGTTTCGTGAAACTGCCCGGAAGTTCCAATTGGAAGTTCCCTCTGTGGCTATGTCCGGATTCTATGGTCAGTCTTTCCTGGAACGTACTAATTACAGAGAACTGGTACAGGATTGCTTGAATGCAATGAAAGTGATGAGTGCCAAAGTCGCTTTTCTTCCGTTAGGTGGAATAAAGGTAGGTTGGGAAGCGAAACCGGAACTGCGTGCAGAAGTGGTAAAGCGTTTGAAAATAGTAGGAGATATGGCTGCTTCTGAAGGAGTTGTTATTGGCATTGAAACTCAGTTGGACGCTAAAGGAGATGTAAGATTACTGAAAGAAATTAATTCTCCTGGTATTAAAATCTATTTTAAATTCCAGAATGCATTAGAGAATGGAAAAGACTTGTGTAAAGAGCTCAAGATTCTGGGGAAAAAGAGAATCTGCCAGATCCACTGTACAGATACCGATGGGGTAACTCTGCCTTTTAATAAGAGATTAGATATGGATAAGGTCAAAAAGACACTCGATAAGATGGGATGGAGCGGATGGCTGGTTGTGGAACGTTCACGAGATAAAGAGGACGTGCGGAATGTGAAGAAGAATTATGGAACGAACATAAAGTATCTGAAAGAGGTGTTCCAACAGTAGTGCACTTTGTTATTAGATTGGAATTTTTATCATATTAAGAATCCGGACTTATATATTAAGTTCGGATTTTTTTTGTTTTTAAAAACGTCCCGGATCAAGCCTGTAACCATTCTTTTTCTATTAAATTCATTATTTCCGTTATGGTATTAACCAGCAGATTTTTGGTGGATTACATTAAATATATCTGTCCGTCCTTTATATGAATCAGATAAAATTATAATAACGATAGGAGGAAATATGATGTAGCAAATATGATTAAGAGAGAGAATAAGACAATAGATCTTGAAGATGTAATTATATTATTTTGTTTAAATTAAAATTTAATCTATGAAGAGTAAACATTTATTCTTACGGGTAAAAAGGACTGGTCTGGCCTTTGGAGCGGCTATGCTTCTTTTTAGTTCTTGTGTCGATGGATACAAAGATGATAGAACCTTTTCACCGGGAGTTCAGGGAGTAACCTTGGAATCACCCTCAACCGAAGGTTGGACTTTTACGAGAAATGTAGACATTACGTCTCTTGAAGTTACATGGCCGGTAGTACTTGGAGCCGGAGGATATCAGGTGACGTTCTATAATGTGGATGATCCGGATAATCCGGTTGTTATTGGTCCGGAAAATGAGATTGTGGACAAATGTAAGATTACCCGTGATATTACCGCGGATACGAGGTATAAAGTGGTAGTTAAAACATTGGGGAATGACAAGTATAATAATAGTGACGCCGTTGCAGCTACAGAGATGCCTTATAATACTTTGGTGCCATTGCGTGAAATAATCCCGTCCGGTACGAATCTGACGACTTATTTTGATGAGAATCCTATTGCTCCTCTTGAAGAAGGTGAAGAAGAGGTTGCTTATGAGTTGGTGGCAGGCGGTAACTATGAGATGGACGGCAACATTGATTTGGGTACGACAACACTGACTATCCGTGGCGACAAAGTAAACCATGCGAAGGTAACCATGAAAGGAAATGCTTCTTTTATAAATCACGGAGCAGGACTTAAGGTCAAGTTCATTGATTTCGATTTTGACGAAAGTACATATACCGCTTCTAATAGTAGAGGTTTGATTATGTTCAACGCAGCGGAAGCGGGTATAGTGCAGCAACCTTATGTTTTCCAATCTTGTAATTTGACCCATATGCCTGTGCCTTTATATTATTGTAACAATGGGTATGCTTTGGCAGCTTTGTCTGTTGATGATTGCCTGGTCAGTATCAAAGACGGCAGCACTACTTTTATTGCGTTTAATGGGCAAGGTTGGATTAAGGATTTATCTTTTACGAATAGTACGATTTACTATCCAGTTGCCGGAAATGGTTATTTGGTGCAAATGAGAGGACGTACTCCGTCGAACTTTAGTGGTTCCGGTTGGAGCTCATCACTTAGAAAAATGAATAATTGTACTTTTTACCGTATCGGTAACAATCGTTTCTTTAATAATGTAATAGGTAGTAATAGTGCAGTATTTACTTTGGAGATGCAGAATACTATTTTTGCAGATTGCGTTGTAAGTTCTTCAACAGGAACTGAAGGTGTTTTCAGACGTATATGTAACGCCGGAAATTATGGAAACGTGAACTATACACTTGGATATAACACCTATTATTATAGTGCTGTTCCCGGTGGGTTCCTTGATTATGATACTAGTGACGATGCCGGTCGTGACCACTCTGGAACTGCAATCAAGGTAGCGCCGCGTTTTGCTGATGCAGCTAATGGCGATTTTACTTTAAGTAGTTCAGAGCATATTGCAAATCGTTGCGGCGACCCGCGCTGGCTTCCGGCAACAGAATGAATAACAATGTATAAACAATAACAGAATACTATGAGTAAAAGATATTTTATTTTAGGCTTATGTCTGCTTTTCATACAAGCCTTTGCACAAATCGTCTATGCCCAGAACTCGCGTACAGTGAATGGTTCTGTGGTGGATGAATTTGGAGACCCTATTATTGGAGCTGCAATCAAGATTGTAGACACTACAGTGGGTACGATAAGTGATATTGACGGGAAATTCAGCCTTTCCGTTCCGGAGGGAGGACGACTGACAGTTTCATTCGTCGGATACATAACCCAGACTATTACCAATCTGAATAATCCGAAAGTCATTCTGCTGGAAGACGTTTCAAAGTTGGATGAAGTGGTGGTCGTAGGCTATGGGACGCAGAAGATGAAAAACATTACGGGATCTATCGAAACCATTTCCACAGAAGAGATAAAAGACCTTTCAGTAGGTAATTTGGGAGATGCGTTGAGTGGAATGATGACCGGTCTGCATGTCAGTGCGGGTGGTGGTCGTCCGGGTAGTACGCCTAGCCTGCAAATCCGTCAAAGTAACATCAATACCAGTGTGACTCCCAACTCAACTCGAGGTGGAGATGCGAATCCTAGCCCGCTGTACGTAATCGATGATTTCATTTCTACCGAGGATGCGTTCAATAATCTTGATGTGAATGAAGTGGAAAACATAACAGTATTGAAAGACGCATCAGCAGCAGTATATGGAGCCCGTGCAGCTTACGGTGTAGTATTGGTGAAAACAAAACGTGGTAAAGTAGGTGCACCCAGTATTTCATATACAGGTCAATTCGGTTTTACTGACGCTCTGAAACTTCCTAAGATGCTTAATGCTTATGATTACGGACGTCTCTATAATGCAGCACGTGCAGCAGGTACTTCTACCGGTGAATCAGAATCAGATAATCGGAGAACACAATACTTCCAGGCTGATGAACTAGAAGCCATGAGAGGACTGAATTACGATTTGCTTGATCAGGAGTGGAGCGCGGCCTGGACGCAACGGCATGGCATCAATATCAATGGTGGTACGGAGAAAGCTACTTACTTTGCAGGCGTTTCTTATTATAGTCAGGAAGGTAACATCGGCCGTCTGGATTATGACCGTTGGAACTTCCGTGCAGGTGTGAATGCCAATATCGGCAAGTGGGCAAAGGCCACATTGCAAGTATCGGGTGATATGAGTGAGCAGAATAGTGCCCGTAATGGTATAACTAGTGGTGGAACAGATGCTGACTTCAACTCTTTGATGACACATATACCGTTTGTTCCTGCCTATATAAATGGCCTTCCTGTGGTATATACAGGTATGGAAAACGCGTCTTCAGGTCTTACTGCCGTACAATTGTTCCATTATGGAGCTGTACAGAATTCACCGGATAACACAGAAAAACAATCTAACAATATGTCTATCAACGGTTCATTTGAGTACGATTTCGGTTGGAACAAATGGTTGAAAGGATTGAAAGTGAAAGCGTCTTATTCAAGAAACATCATGAATAATAAAGGAAACGACATTGGTACCAAAATGTCCGTTTATAGATTGTTGAATCGTGGTGGTAGTGGAAATCACCTTTATACAGGCAGTGATATAGACGTTGCCGACAGTAATTTCGGTACTTTCACTTTGGATAATGGTAACTTGCTTTCACGCACAATGAACAAGACGGACAATTACCAGATGAACTTGACTGTCAGCTACGCACGCCAGTTTGGCTTGCACAATGTGAGCGGTTTGTTTTCAATAGAAAAGGCTGAATCAGAATATGAATATCTGACAGGTACTGTTGCCGACCCTTATAGCTTTACTGACGGACAATCGACTTCCGCAGCTACCGGTGCGGATCAGACGACCACTTTCGGCCGTACAGAATCGGGTATGCTCTCTTATATCGGCCGTTTGAACTATTCGTATGCGGACAAGTATTTGTTCGAGTTCCTGCTTCGTTCGGATGCTTCCACCAAATTTGCTCCCAGTAATTATTGGGGAGTATTCCCTTCCTGGTCAGCAGGTTGGGTATTGTCGGAAGAAAACTGGTTCAATAAGGAAAAACTCGGCATTGACTTCTTTAAAATCCGTGCATCATTCGGTATTTTGGGAAGAGACAACATACAGCCTTGGTTGTGGACCCAACTTTACGCCCGCAATCAGGACGGTGGCCCTATATTCGGAGAAGGTACCAATACATATGCTGGTGCGACTTTCCAGATGCCCCAAAGAGGTGTGAATAAAGATGTGCATTGGGACAAGACCTACAAAACGAACGTGGGTATCGATATCCGGACATTGAACAGCAGATTGGGCATTACGCTTGATGCTTACTATGACATGGGACGTGAGTTGTTTACCACTTTCACAGGAACCTCTTTCTATCCGACAACTGTTGGTACACAGGCTACTCCGGAAAATTTCGGAGAGATCGACACTTATGGTGTGGAACTTACCCTGAACTGGAAAGATAAAATCGGCAAAGATTTCTCTTATTGGGTGAAGATGAGTACAGGTTATAGCGACAATAAGATAAAGGAAGCCGGTTTCCAGGCTACACCTTTCTTTGATGACGTCGTTCGTGGCGAACGTTCCGACCGTGGAGTATGGGGATACGAATGTCTTGGTATGTTCCGTAGTTATCAGGAAATTGAGGAATATTTCGCAGTCAACAATATCACATCCTATCTTGGAAATTCGAAAGATAACGTTCATCCGGGTATGTTGATTTATAGCGACCAGCGCGGACAACGTAATGCTGACGGAAGTTATGGCGAAAAGGACGGAGTTATTGACCGGAATGACTATGTGAAGATTTCCAATCGTGTCAATAATCCGTGGGGATTTACTCTGAATTTCGGTGGTGCTTATAAGAACTTCTCATTTAGTGCGCAGTTAGGGGCAAACTGGGGGGCTTACGGTCTTGTTCAAACCAACTTGCGTCAGGAAAGCTACGATGATATGGAATATAAAAACCTGTCTGCCATGTGGAAAGACATGTATGTGTACGAAGACGTGCTGGATGCTAACGGCAATGTCGTGGCAGCGATGAACCGGAATGCTAAATATCCGAACCTGCGATATAAAGAGGTGAATAGCCAGGCTTCCACATTCTGGAAAGTCAGTGCGGCCAACATAAGATTGCGTAATCTGACCGTAGCTTATAACCTTCCGAAAGAATGGTTGACTCCGATTGGCATCAGCAGTTGCCGTTTGAACCTGACTTGTCAGAACCTTTTTAGCTTCTACAATCCTTATGAAAATGGCGTATGGGATACATGGGCAGGCACGTATGGAAATTATCCGAACTTGCGTAAATTTACCTTGGGTGTGAATGTTTCATTCTAATATAAAAGAAGATTATGAAAGAAAAGATAAATATGTTTAGTTTGAAAGCGTTGGCGGTGGCAGCAATAATCAGCTTTACCGGATGTAGCGACGACTTTCTGAAAGACAAGAAAGTATACGGGAGCTTTGACGGTTCAGTCGTATACGAATATTATGAAACCGCTAAAAGTCGTGTAGATTATTTGTATCGCTGTTTGCTGCCTAACGCAACCGGAGGATCCAACGCACTGTCTGATATAGTCAGTGCGGGAATCAACGATGACTTTTCCAAATGTACGGAAGAGTACGGCGAATATTCCGTTTTCAATAATCCGTCAGAGATTCTTACGATTCAGAGTGTGCCCGACTATTTTTATGTTATCAACGGAGAAACAAGCCCTTGGGGACGTATCCGCGAATGTAATGATATCATAGAAGGGGTGACAGGAAGTGCGACCCTTACTCAGGCAGAAAAAGAGGAATTGTTGGGACAGGCTTACTTTTTCCGTGCCTGGCGTTATTATCTGTTGGTGAAAATGTATGGTGGTGTACCTATTGTAGACCATGTCCAGAATCCGGTGATTGGTGATGGAAACGGTGAGAATCTGGTAATTCCCCGTTCTTCAACCAAAGATTGCGTAAACTTTATATGTAATGATCTGGATTTGGCATCCCGATATCTTCCGGTACGATGGGAGGGAAATGATTACGGACGTATCACTTCCGGTGCCGCTCTTGCCTTGAAAGGGCGTATGTTGTTGCTTTATGCCAGCCCGCTCTTCAACCGTGCCGATGACCAATCACGTTGGAAAGCTGCATATGACGCAAATTCTGAAGCCATTGCTGCATTGAAGGCCGGTAGCTTCGGACTTGCTTATGAAAGTAACGGGGGAGAAAACAATGCGAAGAACTGGGCTAAAATGTTTGCCGATTATACAGGAGGAAGTGAAGCCGTATTTGTAACTTTATACAATAATGTATCTCCTATTGCCGGTCAGAATATTAATAAGTATAACTTGTGGGAGCAGGGAATCCGTCCGGGTAATATAAATGGTGGCGGAGGTAGAACAGCTACTGCTGAAATGGTAGACCTTTTCCCGATGGCTGACGGTAAGAGACCCGGGGAATCAATATATACATACGACAACGAAGGTAGTAAGTTCTTTATGAACCGTGACCCGCGTTTCTATCGTACGTTCGCATTTCCGGGTGTGGAATGGAAATTCAATAGTGGGGATGTAGATTTCTCGGGAACTACCATGTCCGGTCTTTGCCCCAGCTATTATACGGATGGAAGTGAATATGAACTTTGGAACTATTGTTGGTATGCATCGGCTGCGGATCTCGCAGATCCGGGTAGAAGCGGCTATGCGGCTGATAAGTTAGGAACTAAAAACAGGAGTGTCTATGTACGTAAACGTTCAAATGATGATCCGGCTTCCGCTCTCAATGTGTTTACGGACAATAGTTCCGGTGACCAGCAAGGTTTCAGACGTTCGGCAGCTCCTTATATGGAGATACGTTATGCTGAAGTGTTGCTGAACTTGGCGGAGTCCGCTTGCGGTGCCGGTGGCGCATATCATGCGGAAGGTGTTCAGGCATTGAAAGACGTGCGTGCACGGGTCGGATATACAGCAGCTAATAATTACGGCCTGAATACAGATATTGAGAATGACCGTGCCAAATTATTTGCGGCTATCTTGTATGAGCGTCAGATAGAATTGGCTTATGAAGGCAAACGGGCTTATGATATGCGCCGTTGGATGCTTTTTGACGGTGGTGTAGGGCAAGGAGCGTTGAATGCAAGTTGGGCATTGTCCGGATTTAGCGGTAATACTTGTAGTTATCTGGGGGTAACTCCGATGAATGCTCATGGCAAAAGGCATCGTATTGAAATCCATGTGGCAGGAACCGGTGCTGCGAATGACAATAGCGACCCTCTTAGAAATGTAACCCGTCCGGCCGCATTGACTTTGAATGAGAATATCGTATCCGAAATAGTTGGTGATGATGAGATAATTTCCGATCCGGTTGTGCAGGCGATGTGTGATTTCTATAATGCAAACTTCACACGCAAGGATATCAGTCTTGACGGTAACACGCTTGGTATCGATCCTGTTTTCCAACCTAGATATTATTTCTTCGGATTGCGCCAAAGCGCACAACAGACCAATGCTACATTGTATCAGACCATTGGTTGGGAAGACCACTCTCATGGTGGTATGGGAACTTTCGACCCGCTGGCTGAATAAAAGTTCTCCTGATTTTCAGGAAAAGGTAATTTGCTGCAACTAGAAGAAAAGCAACTTTACCATAGAAGATGAGTTCAAATCATTTCTCCTTTCAAAGGGAGGGTGGTTTGGACTCATCTTTTTTAGAAATATAGGGCTCTCCGAGGAAAAATTGAAAAAGTGGTTTCAGCTTTCAGTTTTTTCTGTGACTCCCTGTTTATCGGTGTTCCAGCTGAAAGCAGATGCTTTCAGCCGGATTGTCAATTGTAAATAGTCGAGATGTTGGCTATATATAACTGACGCGTCGGCTCTATATGTCTGACAACCGGGCATATCTCTTCTGCCCCTTGGGCATATTATATTACTCTCCGGGATTGGAGCCTCTAACCCATGGGAACAGAGACTCCAATTAGGGAAAACAGAGGCTGTATTTTACTCTAACAGACCTTCCGTTTTGCAAAATCGGGTGGCTGAAAGCGAAATCGGGTGGTTTCAGGGGAGCTTTCAGCCAGAATTCCCATGAATAAGCATGAATAAGGACTCTTAGAGAAAACTGAATGCTGAAAGCGGGGAAGTGTATTAAAAGTTGGATGCTGGTTGAGTATTATATAAACACGATTTTACTGGTAGATTCAAGTACTTCATTAATTCAAAGTATGTATTTGAACTGTCTCATTCTTCTATATCTTCTTGATGAATGTAGTACTTCTTGCTGTCCGGTCTCCTACATATATTCTAGTTTTGTTATACTTTAATGTATAATTACAATACAGCTATAAAAGTAATTCATAGCATTCTAACAATTGATACAAATTCCCGACTAATTAAATTTCTTTCTATGTGATTACATATTTTCTACTCATTCGTCCTTTTTATGTATGAATAAAGAGAAGTATGAGTTGTATATTTTAAATCAATTTAAGTGATTACATATTTTGTAGTTATGCGTCTTTATTTGAAAAGTTTTAGAAATTGAAGATATTATGTATTATTTTTGTTTAAATTAAAATTTAATCTATGAAGAGTAAGCAGTTATTCTTACGAGAAACAGGGGCGGCATTGTTAGTCGCAATGACTTTAGTTTCTTTTAGTGCTTGTATCGATGGATACAAAGATGATTGGACGTTTTCTTCTGATGTAAGGGGAGTTACTTTGGAATCTCCCAAGTCTGAGGAAATAGCTTTTAAACCAAGTCCCGATGGAGGAACGTTGAAAGTAGAATGGCCTGTTGTTCACGGAGCAGGTGGTTATCAGTTTTCTCTATATATCGTGGATGATCCGGAACATCCTAAAGCAGTAGGTGAAGAAAATGAAATAGTTGATGGGTGCTCTGTTGAACGTAAGTTAATTGATGATACCAATTATAAGGTTGTCATTAAAACAATGGGCAATAGCGAATACAATAATAAAGATGCGACTTCATCTACGGAGGCTACTTTTACGACTTTAATTCCTACTTATGCCACTATTCCGGAAGGAGATATTGCAGAATGGTTTGCCAATAATCCGATACCTAATGATAAAACGGATGAGGAATTAGCGTATGTATTGAAAGCAAATGGAAATTATACTTTATCAGCACCTATTGATTTTGGAAAACAGAAAGTTACTTTCCGTGGTGATAAATTGGGACATGCAAATATTACGTATGGAATTAATGGACGAATTTGTACTACAGCAGGTTTAAAAATAAAATTTATAGACTTTGATTGTAGTGCGGTAGATGGAGCTTCGTCGACAGCCTCATTATTATTATTTAGTGATACTCCAGACGAAAATATAAAAGGGGAAGGTGATTATTATATCATAAATGATCCTGTGGTCATACAGTCATGTGAAATTAAAGGAATCCAAAGGCATCTTATTTATGACAATAAGAAAAAATATTGTCCAGCCATATTGCTAATAAATGATTGCCTTGTGAAGTTGGAAACTACACAGGAACAGGCTGTTATTTTTTTTAATCAAGGTTTTGCAAATGATATGACTGTACAGAACTCTACATTCTGGCATAATGGTACTAAAAATAACAATTATTTCCTTCAATATAATAATAGTGGACGCCCTACTCGAGCAGGTTTTGTAAAGGGATCTGTCAATTATCTGAATAGTACATTTTATCATGTATGTTACAACAAACAATGGGGGAGCTATAATGGCTTTGCCGGTCAAACATGTGTCAACTGGAATATGAAGCAAAACATTTTCCTTGAATCAGGTAAAGGGGAAGTTGCTCGTCGTTTTCTTGGTGGACGTACAGGGCAGGTGACAGCAAGTTTCGGACAAAATACATATTGGTATAATGGTGAAGTGCCTGCAGAGGAACTTAAATATGATATTAGTGGTACTCACTTTGAAACCGATCCTCAATTGAAGGATCCTGCTAAAGGGGATTTTACAGTTTTGGGTACAGAACAGCTTGCAGCACGTACTGGTGATCCACGTTGGTTGCCTGAATTACCGGAGGAAGAATAAAAAGTTAGAAAAAATGAAATATATGGAGAAAAAATATTTAACTCTCAGTCTTTGTCTGAGCTTTTTAATGATGTTATGTGTAATATCACCGATTCAGGCGCAGCAATCCAGAATAGTGAAAGGTACTGTTGTGGATGAGGTTGGTGAACCGATAATTGGAGCTTCTGTAAAAGTAGAAGGTACTACAACAGGAACAATAACTGATCTGGATGGAAAATTTTCTGTTTCTGTCCCAGACAAAGGAAAATTGACAGTTTCTTTTATTGGATATATTACTCAAACAATATCAGATTTAAAAAATACTCGTATTGTATTGAAGGAAGATGCAATGAAATTGGATGAAGTAGTGGTGGTAGGTTATGGTACCCAAAAAATGAGAAATGTTACAGGTGCTATATCTACGATTGAACCTAGTGAAGTGGCAGATCTTTCTGTAAGCAATTTAGGAAGTGCTTTAGTCGGTATGGTGAATGGCCTAAGTGTTACTGGTGGTAATGCCCGTCCGGGGGAAGGAACATCTTTAAGCATTCGTCAGGCAAAAACAGCCGTTGCTTATTCTCCCCAAGGAGGCTCTTCAAGCCCGTTGTATGTTATTGATGGTTTTATTACAACAGAAGATGCTTTCAATAACCTGGATGCTAGTGTAGTAGAGCAAATCACAGTTTTGAAAGATGCAGCAGCAGCTGTTTATGGTGCACGTTCTGCACAAGGTGTGGTTTTGGTGACGACAAAACGTGGTCATGTGGGTGCGCCGAAAATTTCGTATAGTGGTCAGTTTGGATATACAGATGAGATAGCACGTCCTAAGATGTTAAGTGCCTATGATTATGGTGTTATTTGGAACGGAGTACGTGCTGCCGGAACTACATCTGAAAATTCAATGGACCTTCGTACAGATTTATTTCAGGCCGATGAACTGGAAGCGATGAAAAGCTTGAATTATGATTTGTTGGATCGCGAATGGAGTGCAGCTTTTACTCAAAAACACAGTATAAACATGAGTGGTGGTTCGGAAAGAGCTACATATTTTGCAGGTATCTCTTATTACACTCAAGACGGTAATATGGGGCGTCTGGATTATAATCGTTGGAATTATCGTGCCGGAGTTGATGCGAAAATCAGTAAATGGTTGAAGGCTTCATTGCAAGTATCAGGTGATAACGGTAAAACCAATACGGCTCTTAATAAGATAGGCGGCTCCTCGGCTGAAGCGGATTATAACTCATTATTAACCCATCCACGCTATATTCCTGATTATATAGGTGAGATACCTTTGGCTACTTATGGTGTCTCTAATAACGAAATTCATACTTTGCAAAAATACCATTTTAATGAGTTACAGAATCTGGACAATTATAGTGAAACAATGAATTCTAATATGACGGTCAATGGTTCACTAGAATATGATTTTGGTTGGAATAAATGGCTAAAAGGCTTAAAAGTAAAGGCATCTTATTCTAAGAATATTAGTACTTCTAAAAATAATCAGTTAGGTACAAACCTAACGGTGTATAAGATGATAGAACGTGGTGGTAGCGGTGGACACCTTTATACAGGTGACGATATTGATACGTCTTTTAGTAACTTTGAGGCATTACCTACTTCAAATGGTAATTCGATCCGACGTACAATGAACCGTTATGATAGCTATCAGTTAAACTTTAATGTATCATATGCTCGTACGTTTGGTTTACATGACGTGAGTGGTTTATTCTCAATTGAAAAATCAGAGAACGAAATGGAAGACTTGGAAGGCGTAGTGCTTGACCCGTTGCCAATAACTGATGGACAGTCGAAAACCGCTACTGGTGATCAATCAACCAGTTTCGGACGTTCAGTCGGTGGAACATTGTCTTATATTGGTCGTATCAACTATTCGTATGCTGACAAGTATTTGTTAGAATTATTGGTGCGCTCTGATGCTTCTACAAAATTTGCCCCTGAAAATTATTGGGGAGTATTTCCATCTGTTTCTGCAGGTTGGGTGATATCAGAAGAAAGTTGGTTTAAGAGTAAAGTGAAATGGATTGATTTCTTAAAAGTCCGCGGTTCTTTTGGTATGTTGGGACGTGATAATATTAAGAGTTGGGGTTGGTTGCAACTTTATAATATGGATGCTAATAAAGGTGCTGTATTTGGGACTAATGTAGGTAATAATATCGGTTCTGCCGCTCAGAGTGCCACTTCACCAAATCGTGATGCTCATTGGGATTCAAGTTATAAGTACAATTTCGGTGTTGATACACGTTTCCTTAACAGTCGCTTATCTGTAAATGTAGATGCTTATTACGAACAGAATCGAGATATGTTTATGACTCGTAAAGGAACTGCAGAATTTCCTTCAACTGTAGGTTCACAACCTACAGCAGAGAACTTTGGTTCGCTGGATGCTTATGGAGTGGAATTATCATTAGGATGGAGAGATAAAATAGGAAAAGACTTTAAATATCGTATCGGTGTAAATGCTGGTTACAGCGATAATAAAATGAAAAAGATGTATTGGCCGGAATTGATAAAGATATATGAGCAACACCCTAATCAACGTACTGACTTGGGAGAATGGGGGCTGGAATGTATTGGTATGTTCCGTGATAAACAGCAGATTGAAGAGTATTTCGACAAATATCAGATTACGAACTATTTGGGATTGAAAAAAGACGATGTGCAACCAGGTATGTTGATTTATAAGGATATTCGTGGACAACAAAATGCGGATGGTACTTATCAGGGACCGGATGGAGTAGTTGATAAAGATGTCGACCTGGTCAAAATATCTAATCGTAGTAACCCTTGGGGCTTTACGGTTAACCTTGGCGGTGAGTGGAAGGGATTATCATTCAGTATGCAATTTAATGCGAGTTGGGGAGGATATAGCTTCTTACCGAAGTCTGCACGTAGTATCGTAAACCCGATTAAGTCGGGAGGTGGTTACACGGATATGGAATATACGAATCTTCCATCATTCTGGGCAAATAATATGTATGTTTATAATGATGTTCTTGATGCTAATGGGAATGTAATTGCTCCGGCAAATCGGGATGCTATTTATCCGAACCTGCGTTATAGTATTAATAATGAGACTTCTACATTCTGGAAAATCAGTGGTACGCGTATAACACTTCGCAATATAACAGTGGCTTACTCATTACCGAAAGCATGGGTGCAGAAAATCGGAGTAGAAAGTTGTCGTTTTAATCTGACTGGACAGAATATGCTTAGTCTTTATAATCCATTCCCTGATCATTTCATGGATCCAATGGATGGAACATATGGAAATTATCCAAATTTGCGTAAAATTACTTTAGGTGTGAATGTGTCATTCTAAAAAAGAAAACGAAAAATGAAAAAGAGATATCGATTAAGTTCAATAGCCATAATGGCATTTGCCGTAGCTTTTTTCTCAGGATGCAGCGATGAGTTTCTGCAGGAAAAGAAAAACTATGGAAATTTTGGTGAAGAAATTTATGATAGTTATATAGGTGCTCAGGCTCGTGTGAATACTTTGTATAATTATTTATTACCTTCATCCACAGGAAGTATTGGATGGAATAGTGTAAGTGCTGGAACGGCTGACATCAATGCGAAAAGTACGGAAGAATATGGTGGATTTTCCGATTATGTTAATCCAAATGTAGTTTTGGACAATACAAATGTGCCGGATTATATTTTTCAGGAATTTGGAAGTAATAATTCTAAAAGTCCTTATGGGCATATACGCGAGTGTAATATGGTGATAAAAGGTATTACTGATAGTAGCCTTGAGAAATCCGAAAAAGAGGAATTGTTGGGACAGGCTTTATTCTTCCGTGCATGGGCATATTTTCGTCTTGTGCGGGTATATGGTGGTGTGCCGTTGATTGATGAACCGCAAAATCCAATTATAGGTGACGATGGTGGAGTTAGTCTAGCTGTACCCCGGCCGACTACTAAGGCGGCAATTGATTTTATTTGTGAGGATTTGAGACTCGCATCTGAATATTTGCCAGTTCGTTGGTCAAAGCCGGCAGAGGATTTTGGACGTATAACTTCTGGAGCAGCTTTAGCCTTACAGGGAAGAGCACGTTTACTCTATGCCAGTCCATTATTTAATCGAGCTGATGATGCAGAACGGTGGAATCAAGCTTACATATCCAATAAAGCGGCGATTGATAAATTGAAAGAAGGAGATTGGGGATTAGAGAATCTGGGGACACCGGGTGTTAATGGTTCAGGATGGGCAAGTGTCTTTTCAACTTATGCGTCAAATGAAGCTGTTTTTGTAACTTTGTATAATAACGTAAAAACAGGTGTTGGTACAAATTATAATAAGAACAATGGTTGGGAGAACTCAATTCGTCCTATTAATACAGGTGGAGGCGGTGGTAAAGGAACGACTGCTCAAATGATAGACTTGTTTCCAATGGCGGACGGAAAGAGACCGAATGAACAAGGAAAATATCAATATGACGACCAGTTGTTTTTCTTAAATCGTGATCCTCGTTTTTATCGTACTTTTGCATTTCCTGGAGTGGAATGGAAATTTGACGGAACACCGGGAAATCAAGCTGAACATCCTGAGCAGTATCCTTATGCTGGGAATAATTATGTGTTATGGAGTTATTCTTGGTATGACAAGGCAGAAGATCAAGGGAAAGATAATCAATCTGGGTATGGTGCTGATGGATTAGGAGATAATAATAAAAGTATCTATATCCGTAAGCGTTCTGACGATGCTGCTATTAATACTCCATTGTATCTTTACGATGCAGCTAATTCCAGTAAAGCATTTCAGTATTCGGGTGCTCCTTATATGGAAATTCGTTATGCAGAAGTGTTGTTGAATTTTGCTGAGGCAGCATGTGGTGCTGGTCATTTACAAGAAGCTTTGGATGCATTGAAACTCATACGTCAGCGAGTAGGTTACACAGGTGACTGTGGTTTGGATGCTAACTTAGTTAGCAATCGTGCAAAACTTTTTGCTGCTATTTTATATGAGCGTCAGATAGAACTTGCTTATGAAGGTAAGCGTTTTGATGATATGCGTCGTTGGTTGCTTTGGGATGGTGGAGTAGGACAAGAAGATTTGAAATCCTCTTGGAAAGTAACGGGGTTTGATGGTAATACCTGTACATATCTTGGCGTAAAACCCTTGAATGGACAACGTCGTACTGGAGCAGAAATATGTGTTGCAGATAAAGTAGGACAGGCTGAAGAAAAAGATGGTAAAGACCCGATTCTTGCTCAGAATATCAAACGTCCTACCGCTATCAATCTTATGCGTGATGGCGTACTTGCTAAAGAAGTAGGAGAGGAACAAGATCCTTCTGAAGTTCCTAATACAGCTATTGATAACTTGGCCGACTTTTATCGTGAATATTTGCAACGGAAAACCACTAGAGTAGATGGTGATTTGGAATATACCATTTCTTTCCAACCCCATTATTATTTCATTGGTTTTAAGACGAATATGCAAGCTAATAATGTAACATTGGAACAGACTATTGGATGGGCAGATTCACGTAATGGGGGGGCTAATGGAACCTATGATCCATTGATGGAATAAAATGAATCACTTTGTTATAGATAGGTTCGAATAAAATAAGAGGGTATCTACACACAATTAGATACCCTCTCATTTTTTATTACTGTGTTTTAATTGTAAAATATAACTTGTTATGAAAAAACTTATTAATTATTTGCTGTTACTATTAATATGCTGTGGATGTAGTGATGATGTGATAGACGTTTTTGAGATGCCCCAAGAAACTAGTAATGTTCCGCAGCATGATTACTATTATTATAGTAATGGTTAAAAACATTATTTAGAACTGAATACAGATTATGTATTTATTTCTTCTCCTGAGTCTCAGACATTGAAAACTTTTGAATTACTCCGAAATAGTCGGATTAGTAAAAGTGAATCTACTCAATTGGAAGGGATTATGACAAGAACTTTATCCGATAAAAAGTTCTGTTGGGCTGAAATGAAATTGCAGAAACCTACAGATGTGGTTGAGTATAGAGAAAATATGGAACAATTGCAACAAATGAATAAAGATGTAGTAGTTGCTCCTTATTTTAGAAACTCGTTATCGAACAAGATTGGGCTTTCAAATTACTTTTATGTAAAGGTTAGAGAGCTAAAGGATAGTGTTATGTTAAAAGAAATGGCTACTAAAACGAAAGTGAAGCTTGTTGGTTCTAATTCATATATGCCACATTGGTATATACTTAGTATAACCCCTGAATCAGAAAAGAATGCTTTAGAAATGGCTAATTTATACTACGAAACACAGAAATTTGAGTATGCTGAGCCTGACTTTATGGAAGATGCCTTGATAGACGTTGTTCCAGATGATCCATTTTTAAATAATCAATGGGGAATTATAAACTATAATTTATATTCTGCGTGGGAAATAACAAGAGGTGGAGATGTTAATATTGCTATTGTAGATCAAGGTATCAGTAAAAAACATCAAGATTTAGGAGTTGCTTATTCCTATGATTCAGAGTCGGATTCATCTCCTAGCAGATTGCTAGGTGAGCATGGCACAATGTGCGTGGGGGTAGCAGCTGCAGATTTTAATAATAATAAAGGTATTGCTGGAGTAGCTCCTAAAGCACATCTATTTGATATTAGTAACTCACTAATATCGAGCCCTACTTCCCAAATGAGAAGAGCTAATGCTATAATGAGGGCTTGGCAAGCTGGAGCTGATATAATTAGTAATTCTTGGCATTCAGGAACAGAATATACAGCGATTAATGAGGCTGTCAAAGATGCTGTAACGAAAGGGAGGAACGGAAAAGGATGTGTTGTTATTTTTGCCTCTGGTAATGATTATCGCTCATCTGTAAGTTATCCTTCTTCTTTACCTGATGTAATATCTGTAGGTGCAATTAATAATGATAATTTAAGAGCTTCTTTTTCTAATTATGGTGTTGGACTTGAATTGGTAGCTCCAGGTGAGCATATATATACGACAACTTATGACGGTGGCTATGCTTATGCGAATGGTACTTCATTTGCATGTCCTTATGTAGCAGGAGTTGCAGCTTTAGTCATATCGGCGAGTCCGGAATTGACAGGTGAAGAAGTTCGAATGATTTTGGGAGAGACTTGTACTAAATTATCTTCTTATACATTTTCTAATTTGACAGGGCATGACAATGGAACATGGAATGAAGAAATTGGATATGGTATGGTGAATGCGTATGAGGCTGTTAGAAAAGCTAGAGAACTTAAACCAATTACTGCATTACTGGAGTTCTGCATAGCGAATAATGATGATAATTCTAATTGGATTGATTGTTTCTTATATGATAAATCAGGAACAATTATATGGCAGTATAATGATAATTTAGCAGCAGGTGAAATTGCTAATGGCGAAATTTATCTTTTTCCTGGTATTTATACAATAGAAGCGGATACTCGTAATGCATTTCGTACATATACTTACGTATTTGAAATAATAAAAGAAGGTATGATAGTTATAGACTTCATGGGTGGTCCATGGGATTCTTGTAGTGGCTATTCTGAGAATGTTGATTATTAAAAAAAATCTTTTTACTGATTACAATTCCTTTTCTCTTTCGTCTTATTATTGTATTTTTGAATTAACAACTTCACAAAACCAAATAGAAATGAAGAAGAAGCATCTATTTTTAGCAGCTTTCGCTGCAACAATGTTGACTCCGACCATTGCATGGGCACAATACCCGCAAATATCCGGCGAAGCCAAAGAAAACTATACGAAAATGATGACTGAAGAGCGGAAACGTTCTGACGAAGCATGGGCAAAAGCGTTGCCGATAGTACAAAAAGAAGCCAGGGAAGGACGTCCATATATACCTTGGGCCGGTCGTCCGTATGATTTGCCACAGGCTGATATTCCTTCCTTCCCAGGTGCTGAAGGTGGCGGTATGTACAGTTTCGGTGGTCGTGGCGGTAAAGTGATTACTGTAACAAATTTGAATGACCGCGGACCGGGGTCTTTCCGTGAAGCATGCGAAACAGGTGGCGCTCGTATTATCGTATTCAATGTTGCCGGCATCATCCGTCTGGAATCACCGATTATCGTCCGTGCCCCTTACGTAACTATTGCAGGACAGACAGCTCCGGGAGACGGTGTTTGTATTGCCGGAGAATCATTCTGGGTAGATACGCATGATGTCGTAGTCCGTCACATGCGTTTCCGCCGTGGAGAAACGAAAGTATGGCATCGCGATGACTCTTTCGGAGGTAACCCTGTTGGTAATATAATGATCGACCACTGCTCCTGTACTTGGGGACTGGATGAGAATATATCTTTCTATCGTCATATGTACGATCCGAGTGAAGGACAATATGAGAGCAAAGACTTGAAACTTCCTACCGTAAATGTAACTATTCAGAATACCATCTCGGCAAAAGCGTTGGATACATACAATCATGCATTTGGAAGTACATTAGGTGGTGAAAACTGTGCATTTGCCCGTAACCTTTGGGCTAGTAACTCAGGACGTAACCCTTCTATTGGTTGGAATGGTATATTCAATTTCGTTAATAATGTAGTATTCAACTGGGTTCATCGTTCTTCTGATGGAGGTGATTATACGGCTATGTTCAATATGATTAACAATTACTACAAACCGGGACCTGCTACTCCAAAAGATTCTAATGTAGGACATCGTATCTTGAAACCGGAAGCTGGACGTAGCAAGTTGGATCACAAAGAATACGGACGTGTTTACGCTGACGGAAATGTCATGGAAGGTTATCCCGAAATAACTAAAGACAACTGGAATGGCGGCATTCAGATTGAAACCCAACCGAACACTGACGGATATACTGAATACATGCGTAGCTATCAGCCGTTTGAAATGCCGTATATCAACATTATGGGGGCTAAAGACGCTTACGATTATGTATTGAAACATGTAGGTGCGAATATTCCTTGTCGTGATATTGTAGACGAACGAGTAATTGAGGAAGTAAGAACAGGTATCCCTTATTATGAAAAGAAACTTCCGAAAGATGCTTATGGTGATTTGACTGGTTTGTCTCCCAAGTCAATGGGCGAAGACGGACAGTTCAAGTATCGCCGTTTACCGAAAGACTCTTATAAGCAAGGTATTATTACTGATATTCGTCAAATGGGTGGTTATCCTGAATACAAAGGTACTCCGTATGTGGATACAGATGGCGACGGAATGCCGGATGAATGGGAAATAGCTAACGGATTGAATCCGAACGATCCGAGCGACGCCAATAAAGATTGTACGGGTGACGGATACACTAATATTGAAAAATACATCAATGGTATCAGCACGAAACACAAAGTAAACTGGCGTGATTTAAAAAACAACTACGATACTTTGGCTGAAAAAGGAAAATTAATGTAATCGCCGGCAAGGTGCCGGAGCCAAGTTTCCTTTCGGTATCCTACTTTAAAAACAAAATCAATGAAAAAGATATTAATAATTTCTCTACTGTTACTTTGCGGCTGGATGTCTGCTGGGGCAGTTGACTTGAACAAAGAAAACCGTGACCCCAAATATGTGGAATCTATTATCAATCGTTCACAAAAGATTGTCGATAAACTAGGGATTACAGATGCAAAGATAGCTGAAGATGTCCGTAATATCATAGCCAACCGTTATTTCGAGTTGAACGATATTTATGAGGTACGTGACGCAAAAGTCAAGAAAGTAAAAGAATCGGGACTGACCGGCGACACTAAGACTGAAGCGTTGAAAGCTGTCGAAAATGAAAAGGATGCAGCATTATATCGTTCTCATTTCGCATTTCCGGCGAATTTATCTCTTTTCCTTGACGAGAAACAGGTAGAAGCTGTGAAAGACGGCATGACCTACGGAGTGGTGAAAGTGACATATGATTCGCATCTTGATATGATTCCGACTTTGAAAGAAGAAGAAAAGGCACAAATTTATGCATGGCTGATAGAAGCCCGTGAATTTGCCTTAGATGCGGAAAATTCAAATAAGAAACACGCAGCTTTCGGAAAATATAAAGGACGTATCAATAATTATCTGGCTAAACGCGGATACGACCTGAAGAAAGAACGTGAAGAATGGTACAAACGTGTGAAAGCACGTGGAGGATCTTTATAAGATTCGCACCCATAATTAAATGGTTAGTTTGTTTGATGACGGAAAGGGTGGCTCGGAGAGTCGCCCTTTTCTCGTAAATATATTTATAATCTGATGAATCTTGAATCTGTTTGAGTACAAATCAGGGCTTTTATCGTCTTTTCCATATAAAGGATACAATTATTGATTATAATAGAAATGAAAAAGTTAAGAAATACATTAGCCGCAATAGGTATTTTGTTCCTGGTTTCTTGTGGGGGAAGCAAAGACTATTATATGTTCACTTCATTCCACGAACCGGCTGACGAAGGGTTAAGATATTTATATAGCGAAGACGGAATGCATTGGGACAGTATCCCCGGAGTTTGGCTGAAGCCGGAACTGGGACAGCATCAACTGATGCGCGATCCTTCCATGGTGCGTACTCCTGACGGGACTTTCCATTTAGTCTGGACTACGAGTTGGAAAGGTGATTTGGGCTTTGGTTATGCAAATTCCAAGGATTTGGTTCACTGGTCGGAACAACAGATGGTTCCTGTCATGGCAGATGAACCGACCACCGTTAACGTATGGGCTCCGGAGATTTTCTATGATGACGATAGTGAGCAGTTTATGGTGGTGTGGGCTTCTTGCGTCCCCGGTCGTTTCGAGAAAGGGATAGAGGAAGAAAACAATAATCATCGGTTGTATTATATCACAACGAAAGATTTTAAGACAGTTTCAAAAGCGAAAGTTCTATATGATCCGGGCTTTAGCACCATTGACGCCGTTCTTGTGAAACGGGCTAAGAATGATTATGTGATGGTGCTCAAGGATAACACCCGCCCTGAACGTAACCTGAAGATCGCTTTTGCAGATTCACTGACAGGACCCTATTCGCCTGCATCACAGCCGTCCACCGAATCCTTTGTCGAAGGGCCGACCGTAGAAAAGATAGGAGAGGACTATCTCATTTATTTTGATGTATATAAGAAGAAAATATACGGTGCTATGCGCACAAAGGACTTTAAGAATTTTACCGATATAACGAATGATGTAAGCGTACCTGCCGGACATAAACACGGAACAATTTTCAAGGCGCCGGAATCCGTCGTTAAAACGCTTCTGAAAATGTCAAATGACCGATAATTCCGGAAAGACACAAAGAATAATCAGTGTCAATCCATGTAATCTGTGGTGAAATCAAAGAAACAAATTAAAACCTGAAATAGATCATGAACAACTCTACCAAGATTCTCCTTGCACTGGCTGCCGGATGGCTGACAGCTACAGTTACAGCACAAGACAGAATCCATTACACAGGAAAGGAACTCTCAAATCCTACTTATCATGACGGACAACTGTCACCGGTGGTAGGAGTACATAATATTCAATTGGTGCGTGCAAACCGCGAACATCCTGATGCCTCTAACGGCAATGGGTGGACTTACAATCATCAGCCGATGCTGGCGTATTGGAACGGACAATTCTATTATCAATATCTGGCCGATCCTTCGGACGAACACGTCCCGCCATCCCAAACTTTCCTGATGACATCCAAAGATGGTTATCAATGGACAAATCCCGAGATTGTATTTCCACCGTATAAAGTACCGGATGGATATGCCAAAGAATCCCGTCCGGGGATGCAGGCAAAAGACCTGATTGCTATCATGCACCAACGTGTAGGCTTCTATGTCTCCAAATCCGGCCGTTTGATAACGATGGGAAATTACGGAGTTGCTCTGGATAAGAAAGACGACCCGAATGATGGAAACGGCATCGGTCGCGTAGTGCGTGAGATAAAGAAAGACGGTTCGTTCGGACCTATTCATTTCATTTATTATAATCACGGATTTAACGAAAAGAACACCGACTATCCGTATTTCAAAAAAAGTAAAGACCGCGAATTTGTGAAAGCCTGTCAGGAGATTCTTGACAATCCCCTGTATATGATGCAATGGGTGGAAGAAGCAGATCGTGAAGATCCTATTATCCCATTGAAGAAAGGATATAAGGCATTCAACTGCTACACACTACCCGACGGAAGAATTGCCAGTCTTTGGAAACACGCGTTGACTTCTATCAGTGAAGATGGTGGGCACACTTGGGCGGAACCCGTGCTTCGTGCAAAAGGTTTTGTTAATAGCAATGCGAAAATATGGGGACAACGTTTAAGTGATGGTACATATGCTACCGTATATAATCCATCGGAATTCCGTTGGCCGCTTGCTATCTCATTGAGTAAGGACGGACTGGAATATACAACGCTGAATTTGGTGCATGGTGAAATCACCCCGATGCGTTATGGTGGAAATTATAAATCATACGGCCCCCAATATCCTCGTGGCATACAAGAGGGAAACGGAGTACCTGCGGATGGTGACTTGTGGGTTTCTTATAGTGTGAATAAAGAAGATATGTGGATTTCCCGTATTCCCGTGCCGGTGGAACTCAATGCTTCGTCACATGCCGATGATGACTTCTCGAAATCAAAAGCGATTGCGGAACTTACCGATTGGAATATTTATTCTCCCGTTTGGGCTCCGGTTTCTTTGGATGGACAATGGCTGAGACTTCAAGACAAAGATCCGTTTGATTACGCGAAAGTGGAACGGAAAATTCCTGCTTCTAAAGAATTGAAAGTCTCATTCGATTTGCAGGCCGGACAAAATGATAAAGGCACACTTCAGATAGAATTTCTGGATGAGAACGGAATTGCCTGTTCCCGTATGGAGCTGACCAATGATGGTATTTTCCGCATGAAAGGCGGCTCCCGTTTCGCGAATATGATGAAATATGAAGCAGGAAAGAACTATCACGTAGAAGCTGTCCTTTCAACGACAGATCGTAATATCCAGGTATATGTAGACGGCAAAAGAGTAGGGTTGCGTATGTTCTATGCACCGGTAGCGAGTGTCGAAAGAATAGCTTTCCGTACAGGTGTGCCACGTACTTTCCCGACGGTAGATACTCCCGCCGACCAGACTTATGATCTGCCAAACGCAGGCGGGCAGGAACCTTTGGTTGAATATCGCATAGCCAATGTGAAAACATCTTCTACGGACAAGGATGCGTCATCCGCTTTTCTGAAATATGCGGATTTCAGTCATTACGTAGATTATTTCAATGGAATGGAAGATGAGAATATCATCCAGGCTATACCTAATGCCCAGGCTTCGGAGTGGATGGAAGAGAATATTCCTTTGTTTGAATGTCCGCAACGCAATTTCGAAGAAATGTATTATTACCGTTGGTGGTCATTGCGCAAGCATATCAAGGAAACTCCCGTTGGATATGGCATGACGGAATTTTTGGTTCAACGTTCCTATTCGGATAAATACAATCTGATTGCCTGCGCCATCGGGCATCATATTTACGAAAGCCGTTGGCTGCGTGACCCGAAATATTTGGATCAGATAATCCATACTTGGTATCGCGGTAATGAAGGCGGCCCGATGAAGAAAATGGATAAGTTCAGTTCATGGAATGCAGATGCAGTATTGGCACGATATATGGTAGACGGTGATAAAGACTTCATGCTGGATATGAAGAAAGATCTGGAAACCGAATATCAACGTTGGGAACGTACCAACCGTTTGAAAAACGGGCTTTATTGGCAGGGGGACGT
>UMFP01031756.1_pt1 | contig 34297 bp, 24 predicted proteins | sample 1965031 | NCBI WGS metagenome assembly UMFP01 (sample SAMEA4836048, study PRJEB28245) | human gut metagenome | biome: gut microbiome; material: fecal sample | place: Denmark | collected 2008
GCATTTTTTCGTTTGCGGTTGCAAAGGTAGGGATTTTCCGTAAACCTGCAAACATTCTGCATACTTTTTTTAAAGAAATCTGCACACTTTGCCCCCGCCGCAAAACAATCTTTTTGATTATCAACTCATTCGGTCACGATAATCTTCGTAAGAAAATTGCTTGTATATTTCTGCTTTTCCCTCTTTTGTCCATAAAGCGATGGCCGGATGATGGATTCCGTTAAACATGTTTGTCTTTACCATCGTATAGTGAATCATATCTTCAAACACTATCCGCTCTCCGATTTGCAGTTCATGGTCGAAACTCCACAGTCCCATATAGTCGCCGCTCAAACAGGAATTTCCGCCAAGGCGATAAATGTATTTGCCTTCATTTCCCATTTCCGCGCCACGGACTGCCGGCTGATAGGGCATCTCCAGGCAATCGGGCATATGGCAGGTAAAGCTGACGTTCAGGATGGCTGTCCTGATTCCACGGCTTTCCACAATGTCCACCACCTCGGAAGTCAGGACACCCGTCTGCCAGGTAAAAGCCGAGCCGGGTTCCAGAATAATCTGCAAGTGCGGATAGCGTGATTTTAATCCTTGCAATAGTTTTATCAGATGTTCCGTATCATAATCTTTGCGGGTCATCAGATGTCCGCCGCCCAGGTTCAGCCACTTTATCTGCGGAAACCAACGGGCAAACTTCTCTTCCAGATGTTCCAATGTACGCTCCAGTTCATAAGAGGAAGATTCACAATGGCAATGGCAGTGGAAACCTTCAATCCCTTGCGGCAACGACTCCGGCAACAAATCAGCCGTTATCCCGAAACGGGTACCGGGCGCACACGGATTATAAAGTTCCGTTTCCACTTCCGAATATTCGGGATTCACACGGATACCACAGGAGATACCGCTTCCTTCGGCTACCGTCATCGGATAGAAACGGGCAAACTGCGCCATTGAGTTAAATGTGATATGGCTGCTGCATCGCATGATTTCGGGGAAATCCTGTTCTGTATAGGCAGGAGAATAGGTATGCGCCTTGCTGCCGAATTCTTCCAATGCCAGGCGGGCTTCATATACCGAACTGGCTGTTGAATGGTTGATGTATTCACGAAAGATAGGGAAAGAGCGCCACATGGCAAATGACTTGAAAGCCAGGATTATCTCCACTCCCGCCCTGTCGGCTACGTTTTTTATCAAACTCAGGTTCTTTCTTAAAAGTTCTTCTTCCATGATATAGCAAGGAGAAGGAAACCGGGTAAAATCTATCATATACAATATTATTATCTAAAGTAACGTCTTACGAACGTGGATGCAAAAATACAAATTCAAAAGCAAAGAGTGATTGTTTTATTTTTAATTAAGATATTGGTTTTCGAGAACTTTTTCTTATTTTTAGACCTTAATAGTATATAAGTAATTGTATCATCATAAATACCTGATTGAATATGAATAAAGATTTAAGAAAAGTCGTGATTCTGCTGGCACATCCCAACATGAAAGAATCACAAGCAAACAAGGCATTAATCGACGCCGTGAGTGACATTGAAGGAGTGGCGGTTTTCAACCTCTATGAACTGTCCGAGGAAATCGCTTTCAATGTGGACGAATGGAGTAAGATCATCTCCGACGCTTCGGCTGTCATCTACCAGTTTCCTTTCTATTGGATGGCTGCGCCGTCATTACTAAAAAAATGGCAGGACGAAGTCTTTACTTACTTATCCAAGACTCCGGCTGTTGCAGGCAAGCCATTGATGGTGGTAACAACTACCGGCTCCGAATATGACGCTTATCGTAGCGGCGGGCGAAACCGCTTCACAATCGATGAGCTTCTACGCCCGTATCAGGGTAGCGCGATTCACTCGGGTATGGCATGGCAGACACCCATTGTCGTTTACGGAATGGGAACCGCAGATGCAGGAAAGAATATTGCCGAAGGAGCGAATTTGTACAAGCAGAGAGTGGAAATGCTTATCAGCAGCAGTAACGCGGGAAATAACTGGTAAAACCAAAAGCGTAGCTTTAGACCGGATAAAGCTACGCTTTAGCATCCTTAAAGCATAGCTTTAGATGCTGCAAAGCAATGCTTCTTCTTCAGTGTCAGCACCGGAAGGAAAATAAATACCCCGATTACGGACATTATCAATCCCCCGATAGTGCCTGCCGCCAACGGGAACCAAAAACCTTCTTTTTCCGCTCCTACCATGAAAGGGATAAAGCCCAGGATAGTGGAAGCGACCGTCAGGAAAATAGGAATCACTTTCGTGTTCCAGGCTTTCACATAGGCCCGGAGCGGTGAAAGACGCGGGAAGCGTTTACGGATGGCATTGTATTCATTCAATATATAAATGCTCGCGTTCACTGTGATACCGCAAAGCAGGACAAAGGAAGCAAAACCGCCCTGGTCAAAATTCAGTTTGAACCAGTAGAACGTCAGGAACACGCCGATATAAGATACCGGAATCACAAAGATAATCGCCAACGGCTGTTTCAGCGAATTAAAAAGAATACTTGTAATAAAGAAAATAATGGCGATTACAATCAGGAGCAAACGATATTGCTTATTATCCTTTCCGCCCCACGACCAGTTGTTATCTTCCGATTTTGCGGTATATCCCATCGGAAGAATTTCACTAAACTCTTCCAAATCTTTCTTCAGCAGTTTATGCCCCTGTTCCGAAGAGCCGATATACTCGTATTGCAGGCACAAGCGATATTGCTGATTTTCCTTTGCCACTTCCTGCGGCATCTGCCCTTTCTCAACGACGGCCAGTTCCGACATCTTATATTCCTTACCGCCTGACTGGAAAGGATAGTACTGCATAGCCCATACATCCCGTTCTTCCGATTGCCGGGAAGAAAGCTTTATCTTTTCCGTTCCTTCTTCCGTCAATACCGAACCGATTTCCATATTTCGCCCATATATCGGACGGATAGCGGAAAACAACCCTCCGGCTCCAATTCCTTCTTCAGCCATCCGCCGTTTGTTCAGGTCGAAGTAGAATTCCATATAATCATCTTTCCACCACGAGAAATCAGAACCTATCGTCACTTCCCTAATCCGTCGGTGAGACAATAGCTTCTCCTTCAGATTCTCCGCCCACGCATAAAGCTCATCATAATTGTACCCGTACATCTTCACCCGGAAAGAACCCGCGTTCTCACGCACACTATTACTGAACCCCTGATCCTGCAATCCGTAGATACTCCAGTCTCCACCTCCCAATTGAAGAGCCTTACTTATCATATTCGCTTTCAATGTATAGGGAAATCCGCTTCTCTGATGCTCTTTAGTAAAATAGATATGGATAGATGCCCTGCGGGCACTCTCCACGGATGCTTGAAACTGCTTGATTTCCTTAAATCCACTCAGATAAGTTTCCATCCGTTTTATCAGTGTATTCATCTGCTCAAGCGTGCTCCCATTCGGTAAATTCGCGTTGGCGTGAAGCACTACTTCTTCATTCCGTGAGAAATAACTCCCCTCATACACCTTTTGTATAAACAGTCGCAGGCTTCCACCCAACGCCTTATCCACAACCGGTTTCACCTTTTCTTTATAGGTAGAAGTACCCAGCGTTTTATTATAAATTTCCGCCCACTTATCTTCCCCCTTCATCTTTTCCGGCAACAAGAATACAGGCAATCCGAAAGCCAGCAATAACAGTATGCAGACCGCCACCCACCAACGACAGAGAATCTGTATCAGCCACCCGTAAAAACGGCTGAAGTAAACCGGAAAACGGCGCATTTTCGAGCGTACCCACACAAAGAAACGTACGTTCCCTATCCGCTGTCCCGATTTCGGTTTCAGCTTCAACTTTGGTTTTGAAGGAGAAATTCTTTTCCGTCGCTTCAATCCGATTTTATCAATCAGGGAAGGAACAAAAAACAGGGCAACCAACAAAGAAACTCCCAAATTGATAATCACCACGGCAGCAAAGTCCTGCAAATTAAGCCGTATCTTCTCATCGAGGAAAAAGATGATAACCAATGCTCCCATCGTTGTCAATGTAGCCGCCAGCACGGACATAAACGCTTTCCGGTTGCCACGTCGCAGATAGTGGTCGCTCATCACTATCGTGTTATCAATCACAAGATTCAACGAGACAGTGATACCCGCCAAAGAGTACAACTGCATTTCCAACCCGAAGGCGTAATAAAGAATAACCGCTATCGCTATATTGACAGACAAGCTGACAACAATCAGAAACAGATATTTAGGACTGAACGTAATCAACAATACGAACAGAAGCAGGATAGCCACCGTGACTCCCGTACGCAGATAAATCTTACTCAGCTCATCCTTGATGAACTCCGTAGCATCATAACTGGTATGAATCTCATATCCTGCCGGAAGCAATAGCTGAATGTCATCCATATATGCCTTCACTTCCTTGCTCAACGCCAATTGATTAGCCGTCTCTTCGGCAACTATCGACAGATAAATTGAGTTCAGCCCATTAATCCGGTAGTAACTTTGCGGCTGTTGTTCCACCCGTGAAACCTCCACCAATTCATCCAGACCAATCATTCTCCCGTCCTTCATCTTCACCTGTATCTGACTGGCATCAAACTCCCGGCTGTCATGTTCGGGAACCAACGCCAGGCGTATCCATTGCCTGCCCGAAGCCCCTTGTTCCGCATCATAAGTACCTAAAAATTCTTTCTGATAATGCAGCCCGACCGCCTGACGAATATCATCCGTACTCACTCCCAATGTCCGCAATTGCTCACTGTCATATTCCAACCGCCATTCCATCGGCGTAGCTCCGCTAAGATTTATCTTATAAATGCCCGGAAGCTGCGCCAAACGTGTCTTGATATGCTCCTCCGCATATTGCTGAATCAGAATGGGAGTGGCAGGCGCATTAATCGTAAACGACATGAAAGGGCCTTGGCTCTGTTGTTCCGGACTATGCATCTGTATATACGGATAACTCACCCCGTCCGGCAACTCCGGCCATGTCTGCCGGATAATCGTTGAAGCTTCAAAACGTGCGACCGACGCATCCGCATGTTTGTCCAGGCTTACATTAATCCTTCCCCACCCGTTCCCCGATGTGGAAGAAATGCTCCGAATCCCTTTTATACGGGCAAGCATCGCTTCCAATTTGCTGGTAGCCGTCATCTCCACCACACGTGCCGAAGTCCCGGACATACTGAAGCCGACACTAAAGCCCGGCAATGTCCTCGACGGATTCAGCTTGACAGGCAATAACGGAACGAGCGCCAACCCGACCAGTGCCACACAAATAAATGCGACAATCAGTGTAAAAGCGGAAGCCTTTGAAGACTTCTTTATTTCAGAATCTAGATTTTGCATTATCGTTATTTATATAAATGGGAATTTGATTTAGACAAAAGAACATAAAGGCTGCGCTTGGAAAATTATTTCTGCCGGTCATTAAACTACTACTGTTTCATCTTTTGTTCTTATGTTCTTCTGTCTAAAAAGAAAATTATTATTCTGTCTGCAAAAAAATATCATTTAATCAACTTCCCACCATTGAAATCAAACCTGTCAGAGAGTGAAAGATTCGCAGCGAAATCAAACAAAGTGAGACGGCGTATCTTGTAATAATTCAGCCAGTAGTTCTGCAAGGCGGAAATATAATTCCGTTGAGCCTGTTGCTGACGGTTAAGTGAAAGAGTCAGGCTGTTAATGTCCGCCTTGCCAATGATAAAACGCTGCTTTGTCTCATTATACGCAAGTACGGCCAAATCAAGCGCTTCTTCCGCACTTGCTATCAACTGCTGCTGGATATTGAAATCACTCACGGTCATAATCACTTCCTCCTCAATGCTTATCTCATCCTGTCGGGCAGAGATTTTCACCACATTCAGGTTATTGCGTGCCATATTATACTTTCCTTTCCGAACTCCCCAGTCCACTATGGGAATAGAGACGCTGACCGCCACTAAATCCTGCTGCATCGGTTTATGATATACATCACCGAAATTATCCGCCACCTGATTAAAGCCGATACTCGCGTTCACACTTGCGTTGAAGCGGGATTCTTTCTTTGTCCTGTCCACATTCCGTTCCGCTTCCAATACATTCTGCTTCAATTCCAGTAACTGGGGATTGTTGCTCCTTCCCCAACTCAAAGCCTCGTCCACCGGAATCTCTATCCTGTTCGGGCGGGAAGGAAGTTCCAGTTCTATTTGCGTATTCTTATCCAGGTTAAGGAAAGATGCCAAAGAGAACATCGCCCGCTTCAGGTCGCTTGCCTTGTTCTGCAATGTGTTTTGCGCATTCACGCGATCCAGTCTCAATGTCAACAGGTCAGCCTGTGAGATGGCGGCTATCCGGTGTCGTTGCTGCCCGATACGGTAAAGCGTATCCGTGGAAGCCAGGTTATCTTTTGCCAGTTTATATTCCGCCTGTGCCATAGCCAGGGAAAAGAAATAATTCGTGGCTGTCTCCGACACTTTCTCCACATTATAAAGAAACTCCTTCTTCACACGCTCATATTTCAACGGTTCTATCTTTCGTTCCCACTTGAAAGGATTGTACCCTACCAGACTCTGCGAATATCCGATTCGTATGGGAACACTGGTAAGTTGCGTCGCGCTGTTGTCACCGAAGTTGCGCATATAGGCAAGATTCGATTCCAGATAGAAAGTACCTCCGGTCAGATCGAGATTCTGTTTCACACTCAGTCCGCCATAGGCATAATAAGATTGCTGCGTACGGTATACATCCAGATTGGAACCCGAATCATAACGCTTCGTGATATCCCGGTTATATTGTGCCGGGGTAAGATCCAGTGTCAGGCTGGGCAAGCGGTTGGCACGGTACGTCCGATACTCCCAGTAACCGGATAGATACATATTCTGTGTGCGGAATGACTCCAACGAACTGTCATTGGCCAAAGCAATCGTCCGATTCAGGTCAAGTACCAAACGTTCCTGGGCATTTGCGGAAAAACAGATTCCGCACCCCAACGCCAAAGTAAAATAACACCTGACTAATAACTGATAATTCATAACTGACAATTTTATACGTGAAAAATAATCTGCGTCAATCCGCGTTAACCTGCGTTTGAGCCTTCTTATTCCTATAAATAAACCAATAAAGCAACGGGATGATAAACAGGCTCACTGCCGTACCTATCGACATCGTTCCTATCATGGCAATGGATAACGGTTTTTACAGTTCCGAACCCATATCCGAAGAAAACAATAGCGGAACCATGGCAAAAATCGTAGTCAGCGAAGTCATGATAATGGGACGCAGACGTCTGCGCCCGGCTTCATGGATGGCTTCCAACAAGGGAACACCCGCCTTACGCAGTTCATTGATGGCATCCAGTTTCAGGATAGAGTCATTGATGACAATACCGCAGGTGACGATCAGCCCGATGGCAGACATCAGATTCAACGTATGCCCGCAAAGCCAAAGCAGCAACAGCGCAAAGGCCACGTCTATGGGAATCTCCGCCAGGACAAGCAAAGGCTGTAGAAAACTCTCGAACTGGGCAGCAAGGATAAAATACATCAGCAACAGTGAAATCATAAGTATCACTACCAGTTCATCCAACATTTCCCGGTTTGAGAAGAAACTGCCGGAAAAGCCCGTGTCCCAGTCTCCCGTTTCCTCCGCTACCCGCTTCACGTCCTTTATCAGCTTGTCCGCGTCGCGCACCCCGTAAAAGTCGAAAGGCACAAATTCCCCGTTACGCCCAGAAGTGATGCTTTTCAAGTCCTCGGCAGGAGTCACCTTCACCAGTTCCCGAAGCGGGATATATTCCACCTCCCCTTTACTATCCGGCTGTGTCTGTACCAATGTCTCCTGCAAAACCCTGTTCACCGTTTTCTCATTCCCCGCAATATTAATCGGAAGATACTGCTGGTAGGAATGCAGCATGGTCACGCTGTTTTCACGGAAAGCAGTTTTCAGGACGCGGTAAAGCTCATTATAAGAAACACGGTAAAGCAAGAGCTTTTCCTTGCTGATACTCAGGTTCAACTGGTTCTCAAAAGCGATGCCCGTAGGGTTGATTCCGGTTTCTTTCGCCAGTCCCTGCTCCACTTTGCGAATCGTTTCCGCGTCCGGTGCCTGCGCCCTGTTGCGGGCATAAAACTCAGCAATGACATCCGGTTCACCCGTTACGAAGAGTTTCTCAAACACCGTTTCTGGCGGAGCGAAAGAAACGACAGAGAGCGGATAGCGTTCTTTCAGTCTCCGGTATATCTCCTGTTCCAAGGAAGCAATTCCACCGGAAGTCTCCGTACGGAAATAAAGTTCCGCTTCGGACGATGAAAGCTCCCTTTCCCGGTTCAGGATAAAGTCCTGCCTGCCGATAGAAGCCGTCTGTTCCAGGGACTGACCATCCAGTTCCTTAAAAAGTCCGTCCACACGCTTCCTGTTTTCATCCACGTGGATATTCTCATTCCATTCTATGCGGACAATCAGTTCGTTTTCTTCTATATCGGGCATCCGCTGCTTGTCTATAAAGAAAAAGAAGAATATGCAGAGCGGGATGGAAACAATACAGAATAGCACGCTGAACGTTTTATGAGAGAATACCCAGTCGACTCCAGTATCATAGAAACGATCCAGTGTATGGTCTTTTATCGGATTATTGAATTTGGAGGAGAGCCACTTCCATTTCCGGGTACGGATGCCTGTGCGGTAGACCAGCAGATAAAGGACGGGAAGAAGCATGATTCCCGTAAAATAAGACACCATCAGCCCTACCGTGACAGAGAAAGCCTGGTCGTAGAAGATGGCCCCGGCAATGCCACTCATAAAAATCAAGGGGGCGAATACGGCGATGGTAGTCAACGAAGAACTCAACATAGGAGTCACCACTTCACTTGTTCCTGTAATACAGGCACGCCGCAGAGAATATCCCCGCTCCCGGTATTGAGAAATATTCTCGGTCACGATAATCGAACTGTCAATCATCATTCCCAGAGCCAGAATCAATCCTGCAAGGGAAATGATGTTCAGTGACATATGGCAAAGGTAGAAGAATACGAAACTGATGACGATGGAAACCACCATGCTCAGTCCGATCACCAACGGGGATTTCACATCACCCAGGAAGAGAACCGCCACCAGGCAGATAAACAGAAAACCTAAAGAAAGATTCTGTTGCAGGTTGGAAATAGTATAGTCCAGCAGTTCGGTCTGATTCCGGCTGATACTGAAATCAATGTCCGGATATACCCGCTGAAAATAATTCATAGTGCCTATCAGGGAGTTTTTCATCTTATCCATGTTCTCGTCCGCCTGCTTGATGACGGCCAGTGTCACCGCACGCTTGCCGTTCGACACGGATACGCCCTTTTCTTTCACGGGTACGATACTGACTTTGCAGAAATCCTTTAATTGTACGATGCGGTCGCCTTTGCGCAAATAGATATTTTCCACATCTTCCGCCGTGCGCAGCAGTGTGGAGAATTTAATATTATATTCATAGTATCCGTCACGCACCGTCATGCTGCCCGGTTCCACATTGTTGGATGACAGGGCCGATTCAATATCCTCGATGGTAAGTCCCATCATTGCCAACTTGTCCTCATCGGGTACAATCTGTACCTGACGTTCAAGTATTCCGGTCACGTCCACCATGGCGACTTCCGGCAGTTGTTCTATCCGGCGCTTGATAACCGATTCGGCAAACTCGCACAGATCCAGGAAAGACTGCTGCTGTGTGCTGTGATAGGCACTGTCATTCTTCAATGTCAGGTTCAGGTAAAATACGGGAATATCCGTAGCGCTTGCCTTTATCACTTTCGGGCGTTCCGTTTCTTTCGGAAGAAAATTCATTGCGGCGTCTATCTTTTCGTTCACCTCGATAAAGGCGAGGTCAGTATTCGTGCCATAGTCAAAAGACAAGCGGATAATGCCTGCCCCGTCCCTTGATTCACTATGAATGTCTTTCAATGTCGAAACCTGAATCAATTGTCCGCGCAAAGGTTTCACAATCGTATTTTCCAGTTCGCGGGCGGAAGTATTGACGGCGGATACCTGAACGGTAATCTCCGGAATGGCGATATTCGGAAGCAAGGAGATGGGTAAGGTGGAATAGGTCACCAACCCGATAATAAAACAGGCGGTGAAGGCCATCAATACGGCAATGGGACGCTGAATCAAAAATTTTATCATGCTTACTTGATTTTGGGACGGATTATCTTACATTTACTTCCGCTTCATGCGCCAAATTCAGGTTTCCGGTCACAATGACCGTATCTCCTTCAAGCAAGCCATCTTCAACACCTTTCCGGGATTTATCAGAAACGATGTATTCCGTAGCATTCTCCAGTCCCGTATTTACATAGTTCCACATGGACTTGCCATCTTTCAATGTGAACACGACTTGCTTGCCGGAGCGCAGTACCACAGCCGTCTTGGGAATCACCAACTGTTCACCCAGATTTCTTCTGACGCTCACCCTTACGTTCATGCCGCTGAACAGCTTGCCTTCCCCGTTTACGTCAGCCTTCACCTTTACCATCCCGTTCGTATCCACCAACGGATTGATTTCAGATACACTGCCTTCAAACGAACTTCCTCCGGCATAGGGAAGCACCATTACCTTATCCCCTTTCTTTATAAAAGCAAGTTCATTCTCCAATACGGTAAATTCGGCCTCCATACCTCTGGTATCAAGAATAGTACAAAATACTTCAGACGTATTAGCCGGATTAAAAGTCTTCGAAAAAAGATTAGCCACCACCCCGTCAAAAGGAGCAACCAGTGTGGCATGTTCCATTTCCCTATTTGCCAATTCATACTGGGATTTCGACTGGTCATATCCGCTTTTCACCTTGGCAATCTTCATTATGTCCGCCGGGACGTTACTGAAATCATCAACGGAATACCCCTGTCCTATCAATATATCTTTCAGTTCCAGTTCGGCTTTCAACAAGGCATCCTCCGACTGGGACAGTTTCTGCTCCAAACGGAATTTGTCCAACTCTGCCAGTTTTTGCCCTTTATGCACACGGTCACCATTCTTCACATAAATATGGGCAATGACTTCACTTGTCTCAAAACGCAAATCAGCTTTGCTACGGGCATTCACCTTGCCATTGCTTACCAACTCGTGATTAAAATTCTGTTTTTTCAGGACTTGGATGGTTACCTCATTTTTTGCATCAGGAAGGACGGTGGTTACTCCTAGCTCCTGTTCATCGGCACTACTTTTCTTGTCAGAGCAAGAGGTGTTTACTCCTAATGTCAAACATAACAATAACCATATACAATCGTGTTTCTTCATATTTATTGGTTCTTTTATTTCAATAATTTCTTTACTTCTTCTCTCATTTCCCTTACTGCTGTCGATTGAACTTTGGGTTCTTTTGTCAACACTATTTCAACAGCATATTTTAATTTTTCAGGTTGCCGATATTTTGGTTCCGCGTAAAGTTTCGCCAACAGATAATACGGATAAATCCGCCCCGGAAGTCGGTGCGTAGACCGAATCAGGTATTCTTCCGCTTTTTCATAATCTCCTGATGCCTGATAATTCTTGCCGATAATATTCAGAATCATGGGATCATTACTGTGTGTCATCGCTTCCTCCAATATCCTTGTCGAGTTATCATATTCTTTCAATTTATGCAGAGAATATCCGTATTCAAAAAGAAGTGCTCCACGATTCGCTAATTCGGGATATAACTTCTCGTAGTCTTCTTTAGCTGACTGGTAAGCCCCTATATTATAAAGCATCTTACCACGATGCCAGTCCTTACACGCATCATATTGGTTGTTTTTCCAATAATACGCTCCCAATAGCACCATCATTGACATAAAGAATAATAGTATTATCTTTGAACGCCCGATAACACAAGCCGCCAATAAAAAATAAAATGTCACTGCAAATCCGGGAATCTGCATCGGATAAGAGGAAAAAGCAAATACCAAAACTGAAATTACACTCCCACAAAGACCTATTCTTCCTTCACTACTTCCCTTCCAAAGACAAAATCCAATAACTAAAGAGACAACTAATAAAAAAGGAATCCCGTATTCCACCGCTACTTGCAGATATTCATTAAAAGCATATTCCGGACTTCCTGCCACCAATTCTTCCGTCTCCGAATATTCTCCGTTGGCGAAATAATCTTCCTGCGTTCTGCCATAGGCCGAGACAAAACTCCCTGTTCCATGTCCTATAACAGGACTTTCGGCAATAGCAAGAGTACTGACTTTCCACATGAACAAGCGGCCGTTGGCAGAAGTTGCTTTCAGTTGAAAAAGTGCGTAACCAATCATTACCACTATACTCCCTCCTACAATACAAGCCAGTACCACCCTTTTCACATATTTTCGCCCAAATTCTTTCAGTTTGCTTCCCCACGAAGCATGCATCCCATATACCCATGTACCTGATATTGCGGCAGCAATCCATGCCGAGCGGCTCATACCCGCAGGCAACACACAAAGAATCAACAACATAACCCCTAATGCCACGTAATACTTTCCCTGCTCCGCCCATGTACGTTCCGTCCTTTCTTTCAAATTCAGCCATTCATGCAGGCAAAGCGGGAATATCATCGACAAATATCCCGAATAAGGTCCCGGATTATAAAAAGATCCTGTAAGCGCATATAAAGAATGATTGGAAACAGCCAGGCCGTATATCTGTCTCAATCCCCAGACAACTTCGATTCCTCCCAATACAATCAATACCCATGTCACTATGGATGAAAAAGACAGACGCTGTTTCCCGTTCAGGCAAAGAGACGGCAGACTACAAACGACGAAAACAAAAGCCATGCGTCCCAACCACAGCCTTTGATATGCCATTTCACCGACAGGAATATCGCCCGAAGTGGCAAAAGTCACTACACTCAGGATTGCAGCAACCCCTAAGAGTGCCACCACATCCGCTATGCATTTTTTTACTGTTCCCATCAACTTAAAATCTCATTTATCAAAACATATTCCAATCTCCGTCATTGTCACTTTTTCCATTATTTACTTATAGCATAAGCACTTATAATGAAGGTAGTTATCTGACTATAGAACATTCATTATATCTCACTGATATACAACACAATAAAGAAGAAAGTGACGAATGCCATAAACTCTGTACATCTTATATCATATTGAAGTATTACACTTTCCTGACTCATCTACATCATTTATATAAACGTTCTACATCTTTTGACTAACTCTCCTATATGTTTTTACTGAAACAATCACATGTTTTCAAAAAACATGCTAAGTGATTATTTTTTTCTTCTCAATGTTTTTTAAAATCATCACAGTGTTTTTTTTAATCATTGCATTCTTTTTTTTAATCATTGCCATTCTTTTATCTGATTTTCTTCATTAACCTGTCCCCACGGAGCTTCTCCGTAAATTTATCTTCCGAATACCAAATACGGGTAGCCTTACCTACAATATATTCTTCAGGCAACATCCCCCAGTATCTTGAATCTTGTGAATTTGCCATATTATCACCGGAAACAAAATAATAGTTCTTTTTAAAGCGATATTGGGAAATCACACTGTCTCCCAATACTATTTGTCCGTCTTTTATACGTAGTTTTTTCTTCTGTTCCCACCCTATCAATTGCCGGTATAAAAGACAGTTCGTACGGTTCATCATTACAGTCTGACCTTTCTTGGGAATCGGCAAAGGTCCGAACTCACGGATAGTCCATCCCATTTGTTTGTCATACGGAAATGTACCTACCACAATACCATGCTGTTCCGGATGCTTCAGATTCGCCAGATATTGCTGGGCATCGTAGTTTCCCAACTGTTCGTCACAACCACGTACTTTATAAAATCCCCCACGAATCTCCAATGTATCCCCCGGCAGGGCGACACACCGTTTTACATAATACTGCATTACATCCATCCGGACACTATCCCAACGGTTCATCTGATAAGGGAAATTGAAAACCAGTATATCATTTCTCTTGAAACTCCCCCATCCGGGCATCCTATGGATAGTGACTTCCTCATTATCCAAAGCTGCAAACACATCGAACAGGCGAGCCCCCCTTATCATCTTATTGACCAATATCCGGTCGCCATCCTTCAATGCCGGTTCCATAGAATCCGAAGGTATCCTGAATGAAGTAAAACAAAATAGTTGCATCAAGAACAGAACTACCACCATGCAGAATATGAAGAAAGCCAAATTCTCCAATATCGCCCGAATTCTCTTTATCTTGCTCATAAGCTTCCCTTTAGTTGAATCAATTTACGATAAGCCGCCAACCCTAACACACATTTCACGCGTTTGTCATTTTCATCCAATAACCCGGTGAAAGGATATGTCTCTTTTTTCATCTTCTTTTGCAGATAATCCGCCCACACACCCAATTGCTCCCAATGCATATCAGCGTAACTGAAGTCCTGTTCCGCCTCAACAACAGCAGTTGTCATCATCAGCATATTGGCAGCCGCTTCTACGGCACAGTCTTCCAATTTCACCTGTTTACCGGCAACAGGATACAAGCCTATATCATATGGCGGATATTTCTTGCTCCAATGAATATCTTCACAGTACTCGAATATGGGATCCAACAAACCTCTCATCCAGTCGGTACGATGAAAGAATAACAATACCGGAAAACTCTTATAAGCTTCCCTGACATTGCCTAAAGTATCGCCCAAACAAAAAAGCTTATTATCAGAAAATGACATAAACCTATGAGAGGATACAAAATTACGGTAAGCAGGAAGCATTTGCCCCGCGAATACCTTATCCCTTGCCTGAAATGCCTTAGAGTTCCATCGGTTATCCAAAATATCACATTCCGCTTTAAGTTCCTTATATCTATTTCCTACGGATTTCATTAATTCTTTTACCGCCCTTGTCCCATCACTATTCCAAAGAGGAGACAGCACCTCTCCATCATATTGCAGCACCTGTCCTTCTTCATATCCGACAAGTAATACCCCACTATTCTTATCCTCTTCATTTCCCACGTACAGCTTTTGAGACAAGATGGCATGACCATCCATACATGAAAAGGTTGTTTCATCCGCTGCCATAGCCAAATACAAACTGTCGGACTTCACAAAACGCCAATCCTGTTCAATCCAACTATCAATTTCCCTCTTGCCAAACATCCATTCCGTATCCACGTCGAACAAGACTTCCACTGTATGTTCCTTTCCGCTTTCCGTACGGACTTGATAGGAAATAAAACCGACAGGCCATCCTGTCATATCCCACTTTTCCGACAAGGAAGGTGAAACAAAGTCAATCAGAAGTTCCACCTCTCCACATTGGAAAATAAATTGAGTCTGCGTAGCTTGTATATTCATCTTTTTCAAAGTTGCAGGTTTCGCATCGGCATACGTTTTATTTTCGATATACAAACCAAAATCCAATAAGCCGGCACCTCCCGTATTACGGCAATATGCAGCCAGGACATTATCTCCATCAACTATTTGATTAATTGCTTCATCAGTCAAACGTTGGCATTTCGTTTGATATGTAAATCCGCTTTCCAACAGATGTTTCCCATTACAGAAAAGCTTTATCCGATCGTCGCATACATAACGGACATAAACTTTACGATTCTTCAAAGCGTCTTTTTTATCCACCTTGACATGCCTGCGGACATAAATATTTTCCGCTCCCCACAAAGTATGAGCCGGATAATAATACCCTTTTACTGGACCAAAAGCCCCTTTTCCTTCACTCCACCAAGAATCGTCATATACCCTCTGCTCCCATCCTTTTCCCGGAAACAAGAAAGAATATTTTCCCGTCCACCCGACAGTATCCCCCGAAAGAGGTGCTAAAGGAGATATACGTAAAGAATCACCTCCCATGAAACGATAAAGTATGCCGTCTACACGTAAAATACCAGTTATCGGAAACGCCTTTCCGGTTCTCAACTGCGGGTAACTTTTATTTAATGTATCCCCCGTTAATTGGAGACTTAAACTGGGGGTAACAGCCAACAGCGTATGCCTGGAAGGAACAATAGCGGACAAATGCGAAATCTTCTCATTCGGACAAGAGCAAGCATATACCAGAGAAATGATACCTGAGATGATAATCATTCTCCATGTTGCAACCAAACTGATATACGTTCTTATTTCCATAGTTGACTACCGTTTTCATAAATAAAGATTCTCTCGTCCAGTCCGCGTGTATGATTTCTCAAAAGCAGCACCGTATTTACGGGAATATCCCGAAATACCAATGAATCAGCAGTTGCCTTGATTTTTCCGGCAGACTTCCAATCCTTGTCACAATAAAACAGCTCATATAGATCATCAGGGCGAACATAGTTATCTCTGTTGCGCGGAGTATATACAATACGGTCTACACGAACTTTTCTGCCCAAGTCAAGCCCCGCCCATCCACCGGTAGGCTGATGATAATCAAAGGAAGTCCATGTTTTCCCATCAAAGACATTAGTATACTCATGCGTTCCGTCATGTTGGTAACATCCGGGAGTCCCTATAATTTTCCCTGATAAAGCCACGGTATCATTCTTCTCATAAAAAGTGACTTCCGCAATATTACATGCGCTTCTAGGCGGACCAAAATATCTTAGATAACGATATTCTTTATCAGACCAACTCTTTACAGTTGTATTCAAACGATTAGGTCTGCCCTGTATTATGAACAAAGTGTCTTTTTCCGAAAAATCAGGATGGTTGCTCCCTTCAAAAACACCTCCTATCATCCGGTCTCTGAACATATTTTCCCTCCCGATATCACACTTGGCATATAATACCACATCTTCCTTCTCCTTTCCTGCAGGATAATAGCAGATCTCATTACTATGTTTATCAACATAAAAAGGATCGGTCAGAAAGCATAATGTACCATTCTCATAAGTAGCCACTCTCATAAACGAACCATTCCGTACATACTGAAACACCAGATGCCCCGCATCATATGCAGTCCAGTCGACAGGAGTCCAACGATCCCTGTCACTGACACATAGATAAGAGATTTTCCCGCTCCGTTTCGTTTTATACTGTTTTTCTAAAGGGATAACCAATTCTTTCTTAAAATTATAGCCATATCCATAAGTTACGTCTGTAAATTTCGGCAAACGCCAAAAAGGATATACTTCTTCACCATACTTTGCCATTTGCTCATACAGGTCTCTATTCACACTAAAAGTATATCTATACACTTTGGAACTATCGTCCCACCGATACCACCAATTCTTACGTACAGGTCGCAATTTTTGCGGGAAATCAGTCATATATTCCTCTCCATCCTTATTCCATGTTGTCAACCAAAAATGCCCGGCATTTATATAACTACGTACAGGTACAAAGTCAATGGCACAAGGAATACCCAAAGCTCTAAATAAATACACTCCAAAATCAGTCACTTCCCTGCATGTACCGGATAAGTATTGTACATATTCCGGCCCTATATGCCCAAATGGATAGGGCGTTACAGAAGTATAATAATAGCTTTTATCAGGCAATTTACTTATTAGATAATTAGCGGCAACAACCGGATCTTCGATATCTAATGAATCAGACATACGCAATGAATCCAACAACGAATTATATTTTTCATAGTACGTTTCACGCCAATAAGATAATGGTTCATCCCCTATCCGATAAGGCAATATATACTCACAAAATGTTTCAAACGAGATATTTTTTCCCCAAGGTTGTTCCTGCCAAACTTTGAATGCCCAATCAATGTTACGGCATAAGTAGGCAGAATCTATTTCCATAATGTCACATTTTTTCTCTAGTTCTTCCTTTATATCCCCATACACATTCTTAACAGAATCAGCAACCTGTTGTGGTGTTTTCCCTCTACTTTTTTTCAACCATGTATAATAAGACTTATAATTGTCCAATTGCTCTCCAACAGAATAAGTATAAAACAGCATATTTTCTATCAGAAAACAAGCTGCTTCATACTTCAAACTATCAGTAGGGTCTTTTTGATAACGATAAAGCACTTTTTCCAACTCCATCCTATTATCTTTCGCAACTTGCAATATAGCTTCTAGAGAAGTCATTGATTCTTCTCTAAATACTACTTTATCGATAAGATACCATCCTAATAGAATAATAATTATGAGTTGGATATATTGTAAGTGCTTTATCATATTCCTATTCATTTTGCATTTCCACTGATATTCAATTTAAATGGAGCACTTTCTGCATTGCAATAGACTGTAATTGTTTTATTAAAATGTTCAGGTTGTTCTGCCTTATATTTTATTTTCAAAATAATATTATCACCAGGTATGACTGGTTTTTTAGTATAATCCACTGTAGTGCAACCACAAGAAGTAATTACATCATTTATTACTAATGGCAATTTCCCTACATTTGAAATTACAAATTCAGTCTCTCTCTCTTTATTCCATGAGAAATTTCCTAAATCGACTTTATTCTTGTCAAAAGAAATAACCGTTAAAACTTCTTTGTCTACAGATGATACAACCGTTTCCCCTGAAATTATATTAAAATACAAATCTCTTACTCTAGGTTTGAGAACTGGATTTCCGATTGCTACAATCTTATCATTTTTATCTAAAAGGAATGTACCAAAATCCTCCTCATTCAGAAACTTATTCATCCTATTCAAAGTATCCCTTTCGTCAATGTAAACAAAATAATTAAATTGATTGTTTTTTAAATGTTTAATCAGTTTTCTCTTTCCTTTTGGATTAAAGACCATTAAACAAGTCACCCTAGTCGGATATAGAGAATCTAATTCTTCCATCATCGTTTTCCATCTTGGCAATTGTAGCCTACAACTGACACAACCTATTGTATCAACATAGTTCAATATGGTATATGATGACCGTTCTCTAGTATACTTTGTCATAACAGTATCACCCGCATATGACGTTAAACATATACTATCAGGAAATTGAATAGTCTTCCCATTCCATTCATTAACCAAACGGGCTATTCTATTTTGTTCCGGTTCTTTACAAGACAACAATAATATAGCAATAAGCATCAAACTAACTAAACGTGTCATTATTTCAAATAGTATTTCAAGATTACAGGATTATCATCTTCTTTTAATGTCTCCATTTTGTGAATTTCTTCGGATGACATAAACTTACGATCTACAAATTTGTGAACTATATCAGGCTGACAAATAGCAAGCAGCATATTATCAACTATACCAAAACAAGGATACATAAGAAAAGGGGTTTCCTCTTTCAAAAAGAACCCTTTTTGGCTCCTCCTATTATAAATAAAATGACTTCCATATCCTCTAATTTTCTTCGTTAAATAGAGATATACATAATCGTCATTAAAAAACTTAAGCATTGGTAAGATTTTACCTGATTTCTTCAGGAATTGATACCTTTCTGTTGCATCTGTTGTTATTCTTTTTCTTTCTTCGTCGGAATCAGTTCGCTTTCCTCCAGCTCGTCCAGGTAAACCGTCAGATTTAATTTCAGAATCACCAAAATCAAGATACATTATCGGTTCTAACCTCTTTTCTTTTACATTAATCTGATAAAAATAATAATTTAGTCCAAAAGGCACATAATAAAAGCCTTCACCTATATGATAAAAGCAATTATGTTCCATTGTGTTTCCTGAAATAGTACCTTCATAATTGGCATTTATTGATTGCTGCGTTTTTAAGTTAACAAATGAAAGTTCTTGATCCGTCCAAATAAAAGGATGATTAAAAATATAATTATTAGAATCTAAAGCCATCAAATAGTCGACAGGAAACTCTGGCTTAAATTTTCTTTTAGACAAAAGTTCAAATTTTGAGCTGTAAGTATAAATAGTACCATAAGGATTTAACATATCAATGCCATTCAAATATGGATTTATATTAATATCTAGTACCATCATGTAATCTTTCGGTCCTTGCCCATGCATCCTTTTTGAGTTATCTATATATTGTCCTTCTCCCGTAAAAGTATAAACTATTTGATCACTGGTATAAATTGCAAATAAATTTGTACCTTTATCATAAATGACTTTATTACATCTAAAAAGTAACGACGAATCATTCGTTTCAAGAGGAACAAGTTCTATTTTCTCCAAGAAAGACGAAGCGTCTTGAGTAACTTTATGCATTTCCACCGGTATTCTATCAATTCCATTCGATAACTTTTTATTACTCTTTGAACACGCATAAATAACAACTAGCAATATTATAGCACTTATTTTTTTCATCATATTTCTTTTATAGTTAGAGGTTGTGCAAAACACAACCTCTTAAATATCAAAACTAGTTAGTCACAAGGAGTAACACATGAATCACTCATGTAACCACTGAATCTACAATCATCAAAACGAATAAATGCTCCTAGCAAACATTCACCATACATATGCCAACATTTACCTGGAGAATCATGTTTAGATTGATTACAGGTAATTCCCATATCAGGGTACTCATATCTCGCCAATGCCTCAACATTAGCTAAAGCTAAAGCGGATAACTTCACATTATTCTGCGAAGTATATATATTATATCCCGCAACAGCAGCAATAGCAACAATAGCTATAAACCCCATTATTTTCTTTTTCATTTTGTAGTTTTTTAATTTGTACTTTTCGTTTTTCTTCTGTATCTATCATTTCAACAGAACAGCAATAGTTTGCTACATTAACTTTTTATTCTTATGTTTGCATCGGAATCTTTTTTTAAAGGTTTAGGAGCAGATGATATGTAAGCAAATCCGGCAAGATGAACCAACTCATCATTCTGCTCCTTTAATCATGTTAATTCTCTCATACGCTACCAAAGTTAAATTTTAGTATTGGCTGATCGCTATTCACATCTGTCGCCATTATCGTTTTAGTAGCTTCATCCACCCAAATACCATATATATAATGGTCAAGCACATATTTACACATCGGTTCTCCTTTCAAACTAAATACATAAATGTATTTTCCTCCGTCAGGAAGCCTTCCGCTTTGTCTTGCTATCTCTTTAAAAGGCGTTCCATGAAATACCGCATAAATGGCACTATCCGTTACTTGAACATCGCTGAATCCCATAATGCCTGTTGGTATACCATATCCATCTGATATTTTGAATTCAGGTTCGTCATGCTCGCCAATACGAACAACATGAGTACTGTCTTTCAAATTATAAACTTCAACCACCTCTCCCAGTTGAGTGACAGCAGCTAAAACGCCATTATGGGAATTATAATCTAAAAAACTACGCCATGCCTGTGCTAATGCCGGACGGGCTTCTTGCAAAGCTTCCTCGTTTTCTGTAGGTATAACGCCTATCTTCTCTATAAGTTTACCTTTACAACTAACCTTTAAAAAGCGGCTCTCACCTGAATAGTCAGGAATGACAAATGTTGTATCATCATACACTGTAAAATCAAGCGGTCGAAGTATATCTTCATCCAATGTTACCGTTTCCTCACGAAGCAGTGAATCACCGGATGAAGAAAAATCTAACCTAGTTAATTCGCTTTTGTTAGCATCTAAAGTCCATAATTCATGGTTATACAAACGAAAGTTTTCCATAGATAACATTTCCGTTGGGGAATCGCCTCGTCTGCCAAAAGAAGATAGATACCGGAAACTTGGGTACTGGAATAAATGCCCATAATATTCGGAACCATGTAAATCCATAACAATGGCTTTATCCCCTTCTATCTGTATCCGAAAAGGATAGCGGAACAAAGCTGTATCAAGCTCTATTACCTGTGCCGACAGATGTTTCTCTTCCGGAAAATCTAAATATTTAATCCCCAAAAAAGTTTTTGGGGACTGTAAGCACGAGAATAATATTCCAACTACCAATATCAGTAGCAGAAGCTTACCAATCCAATTTAAATGGTTCGAAAACATACTTTACTTTTTCATGATTTATAGGACAATCCACAGAACCGGAGCCAATACAAGTAGTCATAGGACTTTCACCGGCAGCCAATGCTTCCACATTATTTAATAAAATAACGTTTTGTAGTTTGTTGTGCTCAGCTTTTCTACAAAAGAAAATAGAAACCAATACGACAAAAGAAAAGGCTCCAAACTTTAAATACTTTTTCATACTATGATATAAATTGATTAATTTTTGCCCGAAAGTAGGCATCTGATTAGAACATGGCAAATTATTGGCGTGAGAAATTGTGAGAACTATTATGAGAATTTTCTCACAATAGTCCTCAAAACAAGTTTTATTCGATGAAATGGCACTTTTTCAACAATCAAAGAATAGCTATTTCCAGATGATTTAATAGATAAGTTCACTGATTTTTCCCGAAATACGCCCCTTAAATCACTCAGCACACGACGTAACCTACCTTCTACGCCTCTATCTTCCAGTCTCCAGAAACATAAAATAATCTCTTCTTTTGTCACTGTATGATTTGGAGCTTTCAAAAACAACAAAATCAAAGTTGCAGATTGACCACGAATCTGAGTCTTTCGATTATCTACATAAAATTCATGCGAACTGTAGACATAACGAAGATTCGCCAATTTTATATCTGATTGGGAGATATCTGTTACTGAAGAAACACTCTTTTTTATTTTTTTTCTTAGATAATAGATAAAACAAACAAATAAAAGAACAAGGATAATTAATTCCACAATAACCACCATCGTTATTGAGGCGTTTTTAAGAACTGTCAACCAAGAATACCGAATAAAAGGCTCTACTTCAATTTCATTGGAAAGTCCGGTGTAAACACTACTAATCTTTTTATACTCAGGTAAAAATAACGTAGAATCTCCACAAGCAAGTACATAGGCACTATTCTTATCTGTGTGAATATGTAATTGCAATGCATGACAGGAAACAATATTAGCAGCAGACAGTTTCTTACTCCACAAAGATAAACAAGCATCGGCATCTATCCCCTCTTCTGCTAAAACGGTATGACGTATTTTGGTATCAACATCCGAACTCACTATGACCTTATTTTTTTCAACCGCAATATCTTTTACTTTTTTACCTTTAGAACTAATTATAGTACAATGCTCAAAGTTCCTGTTCGGTTCCATTTTGCGACTAAACTCATGTAGTCCCAGTACCTTATATTGTGTATTGAGTCCATCTTCTATTGCCTCCAATAAAGTTATTTGAGTCTTATTTTCAAGTGTAACTTCTCCTGAAGCATAAAGCATTCGTTCTAATGTAACAACAAGAATTATCATTAAAATGAAAAATAGTAAAGCCATTCGTCTGTCTGAATTCATAATCTACACCAATAACAAATTATTATAAATAGTTCTTATCATGTTTCTTTTTATATCTTTTTCAGCCACAAAGGTAACATTATTTAAACTAACAAACGAATAAATCAAGCGATAACCATATCATAAGAAACAAGATTTTTGCAGTTTCAACAGAGAATGGAATGTCAACCGTGTCTCTCAGAATAAGAGATTCTGTTCTATTTTTAAGATTCTCCCTTTTAATATTCAATTCAAAATCGAGCAAATAGAAAAATAAATGCATAAATTAATGCAAGAATATGCTATTCATGAGCTAAAAACTGCATAAATGAGGAATAAAAAACAAGTTATTCTCTCTTGATTAAGCTCCGTTCCTTTAAAAGGAACGCATCGTTGACCGGTGAGGGTCAATGCTTTTCTCACCGACCAACAATGTATTCATCGGTGTGACTCTAAACAACCTGCATATTTTTAGTTATTCCATGCTTTTTACTACAATAAACTGATGTAGCAAAATACGATATAGCCCCACCATTCTCTGACGAAATATCATAATTAGCACTTTATTACAAACTATATGCACCACAATAACATATAAACAGAAGCAATACAGATTCTCATAATGCCTGATTACTCGCATATTTGCTTGCGCGCCATACACTGTTCAGATTTCAAGCAAGAGAAACGCATACAGTATCCTATTTTTATGAATAAAAAAACGCTCCCAGTATAAATGGAAGCGTTGTCTTTATCATTTTAAAATTCACAATTTTCGGGGGCAATCCTACTACAAGCTTTTTATTTCTTCAATGGATAGTCCTGTAACTTGCGAAATGGTATCAAGTGGAATATTCAAAGATTTCATATTATGTACCATTTCTCTTTTTTCTTCCATACGACCTTCCATAAGTCCCTCTGCACGGCCCTCTGCACGACCCTCAGCACGACCTTCAGCACGCTCGGTATATATATTATCGCGTAGAATCACTATATTATCCAAATGACGATAATAAGCATTTAATTCTTCTTTAGTCATCTTATCCAGTTTCAAGCGTTGACGAGCTTCATCCAACCCCGGTGCTGTCGCACTATCGGGTATATCACCAGTATTCATATAATAAATCCATTCTTCCAACGGGCTCCGAGCCACTTGATTGAAATCATTGACCTTCAGAATATAATATTCGGGATAAAGCTGACTGACACTATCTACTTTGAATGTCTGTTTCTGGAAAGGAGTCAATTCCAGAACATCTCCCTGATGGATTCCGCGGAATTCAGTTTTTCCATGATATACGATATCCTTTCCACTCCCTAAAGAGAAATATACAATATTGACACTATATACTTTCCTTACTTTGTCATACCCTTCCCCGCGGTTTATGTATTCGGTCACCAATTTCGAAGTGCCGAATAACATACGTTGGAAATACGCATACTCATTATTGTTTTGAACTTCAATCAAAATGAGTTCACCCTTTGAGTTTTCCGCAAGCATATCCACCCGATTATACTTGTCAAACTCATCCTCTTGATTGCTTTCACTTTCCAACAGCTTCTGAATGACTATCTTTTCATTTAGAAGAGTGGTAAGAAAGCCCTCGAGAACTGCAAAATTGGCTTTATTACGCAACAAGCGTTTCATTGCCCAATCGAAACGAATATAATTACTTGCCATAAGTTCGTCTCCTTTCCCGTTTTCTTTTTTCATGCTAACAAAGGTAAGCAGAAAATGTTTGATTTCAAGTATATATGATTCAATTTATTTCTGTCTAAGAATATTCTATCTCCCACTCTCCCAAAGTCCGCGTTGCGCTATCGAAATTCACTCCAACTTTAACAACCTTGCGATGGTCTATCTCATAAGGGATGGCATATTGTTTACTATTAATTTGCGCCAATGCCTCTTCAGGAGTACCATCCACCTTGAATTCAAGTACATAAACCGCGTCAGGCATTTTGATTACCACGTCGGCCCTGCCAATGGCATTCTTTACCTCTACATCCACATATTGCCCCATCAAACGGAACAGCAAGTAAAAGATGGTTTGATAGTGTTTTTCCTGATTATTCTCCAAATCATAAGGAATAGAAGAGAAGAAAGAACGGGTACGAAGCAGACATTGCTCAATATCACCTTTCATCAAATCCCTTACAAAAGAGACTACATAGAAATTACTTTCGCGGGTGGGTTGATTGAGATAGGAAGGGATCAACGTCTCAATAAAGCCTATTTTAACTTCTTCGTTAGGATAACCTAACGTGTATGTACGGAAAAGAGGTTCATATCCTTTAATAGTCAGATAACCGCTCTGATAAAGTACAGGAATCGGATCGGTGATAACCTCTGTCGCTTTATCAAAGTCCTCATCTTTCACTTCCATCTTCTCCAAGAGATTGAGATTGAAGTCCATTCGCTGTAACATCTCAATCAAGAAAGTGGGTGTGCCGGTAGAGAACCAGAAACTTTTATATTTTCTTTGAGAAAAAGCATTGAAAAGACTGAACGGGTTATAAATATCTTCACAATGTTCACTGAAATGATAACCGTCATACTGCCGTTTCAAATGCTGGCAGGCTTCTTCATATGTCTCATTGTTGGCTTGAGCAATCCTCTCAATATCCGGTTGCATCTGATTCCGTAATTCCTGCTCTGTAATGCCGCAAATAGTACTGTAATCATCACTCATACTGATATTCTGCAAATTATTCAGCTCACTGAATATGCTCATCTGACTGAACTTACTAATACCTGTCAGAAACAAGAAACGAAGGTATTGTCCTTGTGCTTTAAGGGGGCTAAAGAACTTACGCATTTCAGTTCGTAATTGTCCTTGTAAAACAGAGTCACTATTACTATCCAATAAAGGCGCATCATACTCGTCAATCAATACGACAACCTGCTTCCCTGTCTGTTGATGAATCCGTTGAAGCAAGCCTGTCAAACGAGCTGCATAACTCGTTTCTTCTTCATTTTTTCCATAAGTCCGCTCCCACTCGCTCAGATAAAGATTCAGTTGTTCCTGCAAATCTTCAATAGTGGTATATTTTGTTCTGCTGAAATCAATATGCAACACAGGATAAACAGTCCATTCTTTCTCTAACCGTTCCATGGCCAATCCTTCGAACAACTCTTTCTTTCCGGAAAAATAGGCTTCAAGAGTAGAGACCAAAAGACTTTTTCCGAAACGGCGCGGACGGCTAAGGAAATAGACAGTACCAGTATGGACTAATTGATAAATCAATGCGGTTTTATCAATATATACACAATCCATATTACGTAACTGCTCAAAATTCTGTATCCCGATAGGATATCTTCTGAATATCTCTTTCATATAAATAGCTTTTATTTCTTCGTGCAAACAAAGGTAAGCAGAAAATGTTTGATTTCAAGTATATATGCTTCAATTTCTTTCTGTCTAAGAATATTCTATCTCCCACTCGCTCAAATTAAAGATTCAGTTGTTCCTGCAAATCTTTGATAGTGGTATATTTCGTTCTGTTGAAATCAATGCAGTTTTATCAATATACACACAATTATTATTACGCAAATCCTCATAATTCTGTATTCCGATAGAATATCTCTTTCATATCTATCAATCTAATGCTTTTTGTTGAAACATGAACTAGGATAACGTTTTTGCACGTATTTTGCACAAATACGATTCGAATTTATTATCTTTGTCCGTATCATTGTTATATTGAAAATGAAAGTTGTTATGAATGCATCCGTTAATATGCTCCGCAAGCTCCCGATAGGAATACAAAGCTTTGAAAAACTTCGCTCCGAAGGTTTTCTTTATGTAGATAAAACTGCGTTGGTTTTTCGTCTGGCACAAGCAGGTGCGCCTTGTTTCCTGAGTCGTCCGCGGCGTTTCGGAAAAAGTTTGCTGTTGTCTACTTTTGAAGCTTATTTCAAAGGAAAGAAAGAGCTCTTCAAGGGGCTTGCTATTGAACAATTGGAACAGAATTGGTTTGAATATCCAGTGCTTCATCTCGACTTGAATGCCGAAAAATACGATAGCAAAGAGCGATTGGAAAAAATGCTAGAGTTTCAATTGGCAAGATGGGAAACACAGTACGGTGTCGATAAAGGAACTATGACTTTCTCCGGCAGATTCGCTACAATCATTCAACAGGCATACGAACAAACCGGACGCAGGGTAGTTGTGCTCGTTGATGAATACGATAAGCCCATGCTACAATCATTCGATAATCCGGAGCTACAGGATGACTATCGTAAAACGCTGACTGCCTTTTATACCGTACTTAAGAGTGCCGACGCTTACTTGCAGTTCGTTTTTATCACCGGAGTGACTAAATTTGCGCAAATGGGAATATTCAGTACACTGAATCAACTCAATGATATCAGCTTCGATCTTGAATATAATGCTCTCTGTGGTATGACCTGCCCTGAAATAAAAGCTATTTTTGCTCCTGAACTTCAAGCACTGGCCGTGCAAACGGAAACGACTTATGACAATATAGTGGAGCAGCTTACCCGGCAATATGACGGATACCGGTTTACTCCGAGCAAAGGATTTGCTCCGATGTATAACCCGTTCAGCGTACTTAGTGCCCTCGATAAGCTGCGCTTCGGCGACTACTGGTTTGCCAGCGGTACTCCCACTTTTCTGGTAGAGATACTTAAGAGAACTGATTTCGATCTTCGTGAACTCGACGGCATCGAAGTTTCTTCCGCTTCTTTAAGTGATGACAGGGCAAATATCAGCAACCCCGTACCGATGCTTTATCAAAGTGGGTATCTGACGATAAAATCCTACGATACGGAGTTTCGTGTCTACACATTGGGATTTCCTAATGAAGAAGTGAAATATGGTTTTCTCAACTTTGCTGCTCCTTTTTATACGCCGGTTTCGTCTACTGATACAACTTTTTATATTGGAAAATTCATTCGCGAACTACGTAATGGTGACGTTAATGCATTTCTTACCCGCTTGAACTGTTTCTTCGCCGACTTCCCTTATGAATTGAATTCAAAAACGGAACGTCATTATCAAGTTGTATTCTATTTGGTCTTCAAACTAATGGGGCAATTTACACAAGCAGAAGTACGTACCGCTATCGGTCGTGCAGACGCAGTAGTAAAGACCGCCGATTACATCTATGTATTCGAATTCAAACTAGAAGGTACAGCCGAGGAAGCCTTACGGCAGATAGATGAAAAAGGTTATATGTTACCTTATAATATTGACGGTAGGAAGCTCATAAAAGTAGGTGTTTCCTTTGATGCCGAGAAACGGAATTTAGGAAAATGGCTCATAAAATAGTGACGCTATCCCATCAACATAGTGACGGTATATGCTCAAGATAGCGTCACTATCCCGGGCACATACCGTCACTATATTTATGCCGGATATTTCCGGATTATTATCCCCTTAAAATCAACGTTGTGTAGGCAGAGTAAACTCCTGCGAATCGCAAATTACCCCATTCTCGTCCGCCACTGCTACACGGAATGTCACTTCACCGTCTTTCAGCCTTTCGCCTGCATGGATAGATGCCGTATAACGGATACCTTCGCCCGGAAGAATCTCCTCTATCATAACGGAAGGGGAAATGCCGAGATGTTTCACTTTACCAACGGTTTCTACCACAGGAACTACGTTATAAACTGGTTTCCGCCCTTCATTCATAACTTCAAAAATAATCTTGCTGTTCTCTCCCGCATCAATCACATGGCTGCGGTTATCATCAATAAAGCGGATTCTACGTAATTTCAGTTGGGTAAGCGGGCGCTGCACCTGTGGTTGTTTCTTGTATTTCTGAACACGGACTTCACGCACTTCAGGAATGTAGGCATCTTCTTCAATCTGTTCATGTCTCGGTGCCGTCAACGCATTTCCTATTGCCGCGCCGGCAATGGTTCCTACAATATTTCCGATAGCAGAGCCACGGTAACCACCTCGCCATCCACGATTATTATCTCCGATAAGTCCACCTATCGAACTTCCCAGACTGCCACCGATAGAAGCACCTGCCACGATAGCTCCCGGATTCCCCATACGCCCCGACGCACATCCACTCAAAATCAAAGCGGAAAGCAAAAATACTGTTAGTTGTTTCTTCATGAACCTCTCTATTTAGTGTTACTTCTTATTCTACCACCTTAAAACGAGCGAAACGCAATAATAGTTGCTTGTCACCCGCATTTTTAAAATGAATGGTTGCTTTCGCATTGTCTCCCGTTCCTTCCACTTTTATCACTTCTCCGAGTCCGAAACGCTCATGTTCTATCATTTGTCCGGCTTGTACACCTGCTACCGATGCCGAACCGGAAGATGCTGCCTGACTTCCCCCACTGCTGCCTATCGTACTCACCTTCTTCAAGTTTCTCGGTACACTGGGAGCTATAATCTGCGCCTTCGGCCGTTCACGCTGTTCAGACGAAGATGTACTTCCGAGAGGTGTACGCGATGGAGAAGCAGAACGGGTAAATCCGCCTTCTATCTCTCTGCGGAAACGTCCCGCACCTTCATCAACCGAACGGCTGACTCCCGATTCATGCGGCATCCGCAAGAAATTAATATCAATATCCCGCAAGAAACGGCTGGGACTTCCAAATTCCATCTTTCCGTAACGGAAACGGGTTTTGGCAAACGACAGATAACAATGTTCTTCGGCACGGGTAATGGCTACATAGAACAAACGCCGCTCTTCTTCCAATGCCCGGGGTGAATCGCCTACCATACCGCTAGGGAACAAGTTTTCTTCCATCCCGACCACAAACACGTTTTTAAATTCCAATCCCTTGGCGGAATGGACGGTCATCAACGTAATCTTCTCTCCATCATCTGCTTTGTCGGAGTCCTGGTCGGTAAGCAGGGCAATCTCCGAAAGGAAATCGGTAAGGGAAATATTCGGATTACCTTCTTCCTGCCGCAAAGCACAGAAGTCGTTCATACCATTCACCAGTTCTTCTATGTTTTCCTTGCGACTCAAATTCTCCGGAGAAGTGTCCTGACAAACATCATTGATAATGCCGGACTGACGGATTATATCTGTTCCTATCTCGTAAGCGTTCTTATCCGCCTGGTCGGTAATAAAACCTTCTATCAGTTCACGGAAACCCTGAAGTTTCGTATGCGTCCCTTTGTTGATATTCAATCCGTAGCTTAACGGTTCGCAGAGCGCCGCCCACAAGCTGACTCCATTATCGGTAGCTGCCGATATTATTTTGCCGACAGTCGTATCTCCGATACCACGGGCAGGATAATTGATGATACGCTTGAATGCTTCTTCGTCACTCGGATTCACCACCAACCGGAAATAAGCGATGACGTCTTTTATCTCTTTTCGCTGATAGAAAGAGAGTCCACCGTAAATCTTATAAGGCATTGTCCGTTTCCGAAGAGCTTCTTCAAAAATACGGCTTTGCGCATTCGTACGATACAGGATGGCAAAATCAGCATAGCCGTAGTCATGCTCCCGGCGCAATTCGGCTATCTTATTAGCCACAATATCACCTTCTTCCACATCACTGTATGCCTGAAATACGCCGATAGCTTCTCCTTTCTCCTTCTCGGAGAATACAGCCTTCCGTATCTGACGCTCGTTCTTCTCAATCAGGCTGTTGGCAGCACAGACAATAGTTTGTGTGGAACGGTAATTCTGTTCCAGTTTAAAGACTTTCGTGTCGGGATAGATTTTCGTAAAATAGAGAATATTGTCAATATCCGCTCCACGGAAGGAATAGATACTTTGCGCGTCATCTCCCACGACACAGACCCGCTGATTCTCTTTGGTCAGTTGCAGGACAATGCTATGTTGGGCATAATTGGTATCCTGATACTCGTCTACGAGCACATAACGGAACTGCTCCCGATAACGGGCGAGCACATCCGGAAAATCACGAAAAAGAATGTACGTGTATACCAGCAGGTCGTCAAAATCCATGGCTCCCGCCTGGCGGCATCTTTCCCAATAACGGGTATAGATATCACGGATAGCGGGCATCTTGGCTGCCATATCGCCTTCATAGGCTTCTTTATTGGCAGCATATCCCGTAGGAGTGACCAGATGATTCTTGGCATTGGAGATGCGGGATTGCACGGTGCTCGGTTTATAGGTCTTTTCGTCAAGCCCCATCTCTTTGATGATGGAACGGAGCAGGCTTTTACTGTCCGCCGTATCATAAATGGTAAACTGGGAGGTAAATCCGATATGTTGCGCTTCGGCACGAAGAATACGGGAGAATATGGAATGGAAAGTCCCCATCCACAAATAACGTGCCCGCTCCATACCTACCTGGCGGGCAATACGCTCTTTCATCTCACGGGCTGCCTTATTGGTAAAGGTCAGCGCGAGGATGTTCCACGGATTGTAACCGTTCTCCAGCAAATAGGCGATTTTATAAGTCAACACGCGCGTCTTCCCCGAACCCGCACCGGCTATCACCAGTGAAGGCCCGTCATTATAAGTGACTGCTGCACACTGACTCTCATTCAATTCCTCTATATAATTGGTATTCATAACAGCATTATAAAAACAATGAGGTTTTTTAACAAACCCTCGGCGTTCAATTTTGTTCTCAATACAAAAGTATAACATTCATTCGAGAATGAAGGTATTTTTATGATTTTTCATCACTAACTATTTTAACCTAACCCCCAAAAGCAATGAAAAGAGGTATATTTTTATCAATTATTTTAGGTTTGTGCCTGGTCGCCTGCATTCCACAGGCTATGGCACAGAAACAGAGCCGGTTGGAAAAACTGCTCAGGTATCTGAATGACAACGACGCTGACAAATGGCAGAAGAACCGCGAAAAGGTAGACGATGAAACGCAGGCATATTATGCCGAGGAACTGGCTTTACTGGATGTCCTCAACGACCTGTGGAACAAGCAGAGCGAACAGGCCGCCACCGACTATTTCGGATGCTACGAGAAAGCAGCCAAAGCCTATTTTCCCAACATCTGCGATGAGGAGAAGATACAGCTTTCCAACGTGCAGGACAAGGCGGAGCAATCTATCGTCTATATTTTAGAGGCTTCGAAAGATCGGATTCCTTTCAGCCGGACACTGATGGACAGTATCCGTTCAAGCGGCTATTCCGCAGATTCCGCACTGATACAGAAGTTACGGGATATCCGCGAAATGGCACTACTGGAAGGTATGCTGAAAGCACCTGCATCCGGCACTTATCAGACGTACATGACCGAGTATCCGAACGGAAAATTCATCCCCCAGGTCAATGCCGCTGAAAACAAACGGCTTTATCAGATTGTGAAGAGTAATCCGACACCGGAGAATTTCAAAGCTTTCTTTGATAATCCCGCCATGCAAAAATTCTTCACGGATAAGGATACCCGCCCGTTCCTGGGTGAAGTGCAAGCGTTATACGACAATTACCTGTTCCATAGCATTGACAGCTTACGGGAAGGGGGAAATGCAACGGCTATCCGGCAAATCATCGACGACTACAAGCGCACACCTTATCTGGATACCGCGGCGCGTACGCATCTGAACGACCTGGAGTATCTTAGTGAGAAAGCGGATTTCGAGCTTTTAAAGCCGGCGATAGTCAGTTCCGAATCTTTGAGTCTGTTGCAGGAATTTCTTAGTACGCACAGATACAAGGAGTTTCGTGACCAGGCCAATGCGTTACGGACACCGTTTATCCTGCAAACTATCATCTCCACTCCCACTTCCGTGAAATATTATAATGCAGGACGGCTGATAAAGTCTGCCGAAAACGACAGCACGGGGAATACCTCTACCACTTATTCATATGACGATAAGGGACAGCTCATCTCCACGTTATCACTGACCATGAAAAACGGGCAGGCAAGCAATGAAATGCAGACAAACAGGCTGTACGACCCGCAAGGTCACTGCATCTTTGAAGTACAGACGAACCCGAAGACCAAGACGGACGTTTACCGGCGGACACGCCGTGTCGGTGCCGATGGAAACATCGAGAGCGATTCTTTGAGATATGCGGATGGCAGACTCATCATAAGTACTTATGATAAGCAGGGCTTATTGACCGAAGCCAAAGAGTATAATAAGAACGGAGAGCTCCAAGGCTACACCGCAAACAAATATGATGACAAAGGCAGATTGATTGCCTCACAACATCAGAACTTACTGTTCGCCAACTCGTCCGACCAGATTATTTCACAGAAAGATGCTTATGAATATGACAAATACGGATATCTGACACAGATTGTCTACCAGCGGATTATGGGCAACAACCAGAAAACGTCCGGCTGCCTGACTTGCTTGTACGATAAATACGGTAACCGGATTGATGGAAATTCTTACTATGAATATGACAATACGGGACAATGGATTTGCCGCACGAACCGGGACAACCCGAAAGAAGTGGAACGGATACAGTATATTTATAAATAAAACAAGATACTGTGAACATTTTGCGGACGGCTTCTGTTATTATAGTATAACAAGCCAATTAAAACTTGTAACATTATGAATACTATATTAATGTCTTTAATTATGATGACCATGACTTACGAAATGCCTAAACTTCCTTACGCAAACAATGCGTTGGAACCTGTAATCAGTCAGCAAACGATAGATTTCCATTACGGAAAACATCTACAAACGTATGTAAATAATCTGAACAGCCTCGTTCCGGGAACAGAATATGAAGGTAAAACGGTGGAAGAAATCGTTGCCGCAGCACCGGACGGAGCTATATTCAATAACGCCGGACAAGTATTGAACCACAATCTGTATTTCCTGCAATTTGCCCCGAAACCTGCGAAGAAGGAACCGGCAGGCAAACTGGGAGAAGCTATCAAACGTGACTTCGGCAGCTTTGAAAACTTCAAGAAAGAATTCAACGCAGCAGCAGTAGGATTGTTCGGTTCGGGATGGGCCTGGTTGTCCGTTGACAAAGACGGCAAACTGCACATCACCAAAGAAGGAAACGGAAGCAACCCTGTACGTGCCGGATTGAAACCGCTTCTCGGATTCGACGTGTGGGAACACTCCTATTATCTGGATTACCAAAACCGCCGTGCCGACCACGTAAACGCCCTGTGGAACATCATCGACTGGGATGTGGTTGAAAAAAGAATGTAACCGGACTTACTGACTAAACTATACTAATGAAAAGGTCGTTGTGAAAATCACAGCGGCCTTTTTTTACGACAATAATGAAAAAAAACTACTGATTTAGTGTTTTTCTGTTTCTTTTTCGCTTACTTTGCCCCCGTAAAGACAAAGGGGTGCCCCATGAGGGGCTGAGATTATA
>UMFP01067923.1_pt1 | contig 32893 bp, 16 predicted proteins | sample 1965031 | NCBI WGS metagenome assembly UMFP01 (sample SAMEA4836048, study PRJEB28245) | human gut metagenome | biome: gut microbiome; material: fecal sample | place: Denmark | collected 2008
TACTACCTATAAAGTTTTAGAAAAACTAAGTTTAGTTCATTTCCGTACCGTTTCACTCTTTTCTTCCTAGGCTATCGTCAAATCTATCACTTGCTTGAAAACTCGTACTTCAGTCTTTTATTATAATAAGAATTAATCATCATAATCATACTCTAAAGTAAAATCGTCAACCCACATCACACTCTGGTCACTACCGAAAAAGTAATCACCATATTTACTGGACGAGCATACTACTATCAAGTATTTCGGAACCCGATAAGTGTCCCGATATTCCAATTCAACACTAAACCGTTCAAAGTTATGGATTGTTTTTCCTTGAGTAAATTCGCCATAGGCAATAACATGCGAATCATTGGGATCAAACATCTTTCGCTTACTCGAAGTTTTGGCGGTTATAATATCTATAGGAGCGTCCCAATCACCCAAAGCAACCCAAATGATACAAGTATCATCTTTATCTTTCAAAAGAGGATATAATTCGTCATACTTATCCGACCCCTTATCCATTTGATTGATAGCTCCGGTAGTGTACTTATAATATCCGGTCAGTTTCGTAGGACGTTCGGTAAACGGACGACCAAACTTCAAATGCCCATCTGTCATAGAACCTTCTGCAAAACCATACCAATAACCGGCAAACAAGTTTCCTGCCGCAAATTTAACCAAAGCATAAATCGATTCCATTTTAACAGAAGTTCCCGCTTTACCATCCCAAGTATTTGTTTCATCCGGTGTCGTTATACTTCGAAGAATAGAAGCTCCTTTATTTCCACTTCCCCAAAATTCCTCACTGCCTTCCGACCAAAAATTGTAGACCTTACCCTTCAAATGCCAATCATCAAATTTAGCATTCGGCAATTGCATAGCTGTTCCCGTAGTAAAAGTCAATTCATCACCATAATCCCCGCCCGAATATGCACGACAGACATAGGTCGTTTGTGCTTTTAAATGCGGTACGCGTGCAGAGAAAGCGGCCCCATCTGTCGTTATGTATGAATCATCCACTTTGGTCCACTCTTCTGCTGTAGATTCGCGAATCTCAAATCCATTGTCGGCTCCCTCAATGCCCTCTGCATAAAGCCATGCCACATTCACCCATCCATCTGCCCGTTTGGTTTCCACATCTTTATCTTTACGATACACACGGAGTTCCCAATCTTCTTCAAAGAAGTCCTGATACTTCACTTTTACCTGCGCAGAAGCATAATTGGAATAAACAGTCCATTGTAATGCCGGTAGTCCCGTTTTACCATTATAGGTTGCTCCTGCCGGTCCAAGTTTTAGCTCCAACAACTCCAAATCTTTCCATTTTGTATTTTTACGAACACTGGCTAAAGCTATTTTAGTGTCAGCATTTATATCAGATAAACCTACTTGATTCACCATTTTAAACGAACGTGCTATATCCCGTTGAGCCATCACTTTCCAATGATACTCCTGATAAAGAGACAAAACCACCTCATAAGGTTTAGTCAAATCTATTACATCCTGTACGGCAAGTGTACTTTTCGCACCTTCTGTCACAGATAATTTAGTCACACGGACTTTTCGTAAATCAATATTCTCTTCCAACCTCAAGGTCACAGTCTGATCTCTATCAGAAATTACTGCATTCTCCTTTTGACCATCCACTTGCAGGCCCGTTATAGATAAAGCTATCTGCGGATAGCCGATATCATTCTTGATACATCCTTGCAATAAGCCGGCCATAGCAGCTACAAGCAACAAATTATATATGATTCGCATTTTCATTACATACAAAAGGTTAAGCCGATATTAATATTAAAGAGATTTATTTTAAAATTGGCACCACTATCTCTCCGTTTACCCTCTTCTCCCAAATTATTCTTCTGCTTCTCTGTACGATATTTAAAGCCGACAACTCCAAAAGACAATTCCGCGCAAACATTCTGTGTGATGAACACTGCCAATCCGGGGTTAATGCCCAAATGTATCTCATTGATCGTCGTATCCGTACGTTTAAATTCTTCTCCCTCACCACGAGAAAAGCTAGAGGTTCCTCTCTTATAAGTCAATGTCGTTTCATTGAATAAGCCGAAAAGTTTACCATGGTCAAGTCCGACATAAGAGCGATGGAATACACCGACGGAACGTAAATCTTCCGTATAGCGGATATTATCCAAAGAAAAATCAAGATCATCGTCAATATTCAGTGATATATTGCCTAAATCAGCTATCGTATGGCTATATCCCAATTTCATACCGACAATCATATTATCCGCCAGTGCATATCCGACAAATGGATTTACTGAAAACGTTTTAAAGTTACAATCAAAATCTTTTAATATAGAAAACAACAATTTGCTATCATCGCTATCAAAATTGACATAAGAAAAAGTCAATCCGCCAATCCATTTCTTTTTGGGAATAAAACGATAACTGATAATACCACGGTCATAACGTCCAATCGGCTTGATACGAATCAGCCCTGTATTATTGGCGGCAATATCCTTCTTTGCCTGCATTGATTCCAACTCAGCCTTGTCTACATACACAGTATCATGTATCACAATTGTATCTCGCTGTTGTGCTTGTAACTCTTGTACGCTTACCAACAAAATAACAATACATATATAGATTAATCTACTCATCTCCCCGTCTTTTTATAAATAGAATGCAATACCTAAACCGATAGAGAACAGGTTTATTTTGAAATTTGCAGAACTGGATGAACGTTCTCCAATATACACCTGGTCGGTTGTCTGTTTTACTTTACTAAAATCAAGTCCAAGCACCCCTATACTAACTTCCACTGCTGTGTAATTATTAATAAAGGCGACAATTCCCGGAGCTACTCCTAGACCGAAATCCGCAGTTGTGGAATAGGTTCCGGTCAATGTTCCTCCATTCTTGGTTACCATTTTCGACTGGCTTCCTCCCACTTCCAAACGTGTCTCAGCAAAAAGAGCAAACCGCTTACTGGTACCCATATTTATGTAGTTCCGCAAAATACCAATTACACTGTAAGAATGTTTCAACTGATATAAATCATTAACGTCAAAATGGGTATCATCATCCAGATTCAATGTTACCCCATCAAGTTTGGTCAATGAACGCCCATAGGAAAAACGTCCTCCGGCAGCTAAGTTATCTTTCAGCGCATAACAGAACATCGGACTGATCTTAAACATGTATCCATCCGAATTAAAACCATCAACAATCAAGAATTGATAATTCTGCTCATTATGTTCGGAATAAGATACTGAACTTCCTACAATCCATTGCCCCTTAGGAACAAAAGTACGAGCCTCTATGTTACGCTTGAACTCCTGCGTTTGCGCAATAGTTATTCCTGCTCCGGCAATTATCAGCAGCAAGAAAAATATAATCTTCTTCACTAAATTCATATTGTTTACTTATTCCTTTATTTCGTCTTCGTCGTACACCAGTTTCAAATCATCAAGCCACATGGTACTCTTTGTACTTCCCGCAAAATAATCACCAAATTTACTTGCCGAAGCTACCACTATAATGGAAGCTGGAATTTCTGTCGCTGCAAATTCCCTATAGTCCAATCGAATGACAAAATGATGCATTCCCTCTCCATCAGTAGAATTATCCCATGTCTTCTCACCATATGCATAAATATGAGGATCATTCTTGTCAAACAACTGTTGACTAGCACTTGCCGTTTTGATAATAACAGGCCATGTACCCTTATCTTCATAAGTTTCTCCTTCTTTCCAATCACCCAAAGCTATAAACATATAACCTTTATCCTGTTCTCCTTCAGCAATATAACCATCCTTAGGATTATCTACTATGCCCGAGTTGTATCGGATATAGCCAGTTAAAGCTATTGGCCGCGAAGTAAAAGGACGCCCCCATCCCAGTACTCCATCCATACCTGTTGTAGCCAAATAACGCCCTGTAAACAAGTTGCCGGCTGCAAACTTTATAACAATACTCTTTGACTGCAATTGAGCTGAACATGTTCCTTCTACTTTTAATGAAGTATCTTTCGTTGTCAGGTCTGTAGCAAATAAAGAGACTGACGATGAACCATGATTACCTGAATCCCAGAAGATTTTATCTTCCGATGTAGAAGCAGCTACATACATAGGTTTAGCTCCTGTCCATTCTTCAAACCCACTATTGGGCAACTGAATAGCTTTCTCTGTAACAAAACGACATGTTACATTAGAAGCAACCTCTCCTTCCATTAACTGGTATTCATATTCCGAACATAGTTTCTCTTTATCAATCTCCAATCCTGTCACTTCAGCAGTTATTGTTGAACCGTTCAGAACTGCAGAGACAGTGTTCCAATCCTGAGTTCCTACTACCCGATAACGGAAAGACAATTCTGCCTGCGGAGTACGTCCCGGAAGCACGGAACCGAACAATGTAGCTTTCGTTGCCCATATCAAATACCTTTTGTCATTCGGTATATCCTCTGTCTGCACTGATATATCTGAGGCTACAATTTGCCACTCTACTATCCGATTGTAACCATTTTGGTCAGTTACAGAGAAACGAATACTGCGTGTTCCATCATTTGCCGTATATTTCTGAATGAGCGAAGCTGAAAATTCAATATTCATTGCATGTCCTAAAGAAGACTCTTTTTTATCAATTGTTATTCCGCCATCAGCCAAATCTGATTCTTGCTCAGAAGTTAGATTCTTCAAATCAAAACTTTGTTGGGATAAACCCAAATATTCAGGGAACTGCTCTGAAGAAATTTCAACTTGCGTCAACACTGTAGAGCCGGTTATCATCACAGTAACGGCATCTCCTGCCCCTTTTTCCATATAAGTAGGCTGAGTCAGCACTAACGGCTGTCCACTCATTTCCGCCTTAATAGCCGGACGACGATGTATCACTTCTTCTACCTTTATCTCGTCAAGAGGAGTAACATCTACTTTCAATTCCAATATACCTCCTCCGGTATCCGGCAATTCTATATCCAAGTCTTTAAATTCATATGTCAAATTATAAAGGGTAGCTGAGTTGACATCAGGAATCGTGTCTATATGCTCACACTGTTCACCTGTTATTTTATTAATGGCGGTGAATGTACAGAACAATGTATCACATTCTGCAGGAAGAGAGAAATACCCTAATTTTCCATCATTGTTTGCCGGAAAATCTAATGCACCATCTTCTGCTTTTACAGCCACTTTCACAGAACAATCTTCAAAATAAGTATTTATCGATTCTCCAAATGCTACTGATGTAACTGTATTGCCAATATTACAGACAACATCTACTTTCACTTCACTTCCTTTGGTTATAATAAAAGGGGTAATCCCTTCATAGAATTTCTTATCAAACGAAGCAGCTACAGAATCACCGGATGTTACTCTGACACGATAATCTTCACTGGACGCTAACACAATATCAGCCGGAATGTTATCAATCCCCTGATATTTACGAACCAACTTATTACCATCATAAATACGTACCTTGCAATCCTTCTTCAGATTATCTTCCTCTTCCGTAGTCAAAGAACGGGTCGCCACAACCTTCAAGTCATTCTTCATCCCCACAGTCAGCCGAAGTGTTCCTTCCCCGACTTCAGTAGCATACTCATCCCGCTGACAAGCTGTCAGAACAAAGAGAAGTAACCATATATATAAATTATACTTTCTCATTTTCATCCTCTTTTATTCCGGAACATTGAATGTTAATGTAGCCGATTCACTTTGCCCTTTCTTATCAATCAGAGTTATATGGAATTTATGAGGTTGTTTTCCCGGGAAGAGTTTCAGCATTGGTGTAAACTGAGTAATTACAAAATCCAATGTTTTCTTTCCAATCACCTCGTCCTTTACAGGGAATTTTAAAACATTCTTCAATGTTTCCTCAAATTCTCCCGGCTCGGCTAAATCAAAAGCACCTGCTTCGCCAAACATTGCTGCAATGGCTTCTGCAAAAGTTGGACTACCTGCTTCTATTTTTATATTTACATGTGCAATAGTTTCGGGAGCCTCAAGCTTCACTATAACTTCCAACGGATTATCCTCGGTTACATCGTCACCTAAAATATAATCGAATTGTTTGCAAATAATTGCAGGTTTACCTGCTTCCGGTTCCTCACCACCATTCGGGAAATCATCAATCCCCGGCTCTTCGGGACGAACGTTGCCATTTATATCTTCCACTTCACAACTACTATCTACTTTTATAGAAGCATCGGCACTTCCACCTGTATTCGGGTCACCGTCGGCATCATCCAAAGAATAAGCGACTGTTACGAGATAACCGATTGCAACATTTGAAACAGAACGTGTATTTTCAGTCTGTTCATCATCATCTTCAAGTGTACTCAAGAATTTAAAATCCACAATATTGCCAGTTTCTTCTGCAGGGAAATAAGCAGAACGAGTCTCGTCGTTTTTCTTAAAAGTCAGAGAATTATCTTTGTCCTTGTTCACAATGACTGTCACTTCCGTATCTTCTCCCAATATAGCCTTTAAATCATCCGTGTAGCTAATATTCACCATAATACAATGGAGTTTACATTCTATTGTCGCAATATTAGTCACTTGGTCTTTTAAAATTTCAAATGTCTTGGAACCCTCACAATAAGGTTCGTCAAACACCGGCTTATTACTATTCGGAGCATGGGCTATAACTTTATACTTACCAACTTCCAATTGGAATATTTCAGGGATTTCACTGTATATCCATTCTGATACTAACGTTCCTTCTTCTGCCCTATAAATACCAACGATATATTTATTAATATCTACTGATGTAGCAGCACGACTCAGTGGAACGGCCTTTACATCTACATCCAAATTCAGTGAGGAAAGATTTAATTGTCCGTAGCCATTAGAGTCATTTCCAAAATCCATTTTTTCACGGTCGCAAGCGGAAAAGATAAAAAGGCTTACGATTAATGTTACTAATATATAAGTTATTTGTTTCATAATCATTGTATAACATTATTATTTTTCATATTCTAAACTAACGTCATCTATTGTCAAAATACTACCTATATGACGTGAATCACCATATCCTCCAAAAAGCCCCTTGTTACCTTTAACAGCTTTCACAGCAGGGGTATCTACTGTCGTAGATAAAAATTGAATCACTATAGAACTAGCTTTCTTTGTTGGTTCATCATACTTTATGGATATGCTTCCTTTTGTAAAACTGTCAACTGTACTATTAATCATTAATTCCCCACTACCTATTCTACTGCCATCAGATGCAAATACAATAACAGAAGGAACAGTATATTCATCATTATACGAATAATATTTATAAAAAAAGCACATGGATGTTGGACGTGAACAAAAATTCTTTCCTAGAATTTCTTTATGAGCATCTTCATCATATTCTCCTAGATATAATCCTCCAGCAGTTATTTGTTGCGGACTCGATCCTCCTCCTGGTCCCCAATTATTAAATCCCCATCCTATCGTAGCTATTTCCATTGCCGTATTTCCTCCATGTGACTCTATCACAAAATTCTTTTTATCATATTTATTCAAATGCCAAGTAGCAGTATGCAATTCTTCAGCATTCGTTGGTACAGTCCCTGGATAAGTAGCATAATACCAAGAATAATAGGTTCCGCTTAATTTCTGCGTTGTAGTCAAGTTTTGAGTATTCCACCATTGCTCAGCACTATTATAAGGGAAATAAGCATATATATCTTGCCCACCTAAAGAACTTCCTTCAGACCATCTCTTCTCCGCAAACCATTCTTCAAATCCTGAATTAGGAATTTGTATTTCTTCTTCTGTTTCAATATCCAACGGCTTAGAAGCCCCAATCACATCTCCTTCTCTATCCTTTTTTACAAACCGATATGTATATCCGATACCAGGAGTAAGTTTAGAAAGGGAAATTGTCGAACCTGACAAATTACACTCCTCTTTATTCCATACGCCTTCATTTCCATTCTTATCTTTTTTAGAACATTGAAAATCCCAGTCGTCAACACTGCCTGCTAACTGCAAAGTAGCCTGCTTTGTCCATACATCCCCCGGATACCGCAAACTCAAAGTCACCTCAGGTTCTCCCATCTCTGAAGCCAAAATATCTGTACGACGTAAATAACGAGCTTCAACCTGAATATCCGAATATTGAGATTCATCAAACTTAAATAGCAATTCATGAGAAATTCCCTCAGACTTAACGTCGCTTGGCATCACTTGTTGCTCAGTTCCATCTTTCTTCAACCAATAAGTAACTTTAGTCGGATCACCATCAAGAGTCAATTTAGCTTTCATCTTTGTTGTTCCATAAAGTACAGGCTCGCCAGCACTCACCGCAAACTGATTATCACTGCTGTGAACTCTAAATGTCAATGGCTCCTGATTTTCTTTTGCCAATTTATCAGTGGCTCTTAACTCAAAAACATGTTCGGCTTCTTCACTGGTATATTCCAGAAAAGGTATAACGTTTGTAAAGTCAATCTTCGCTATTTTATCTTTTTTTTCTCCTAATCCTACAATCTGCAAACCCAGTTTCTGCATAACACTCAATGTTTCCGCAGGAATATTAACCAAGTCTACCGTTTCAGGCCACCCTTGTTCTACCAACGAAGTTGAATGAGTAATTAAAGAGCAATTGGCTATTCCACCGGCAGCATGCAAATAAGCGTAGACTTCAGAAGCTTCGGCAGACTTGCCTTCTACAACAGTCATAGCCTGATTCTCATTAAAACCGTTCGCCTGAAAATAAGGAGCAGGAGCACTTAATGCTTCATCTGAGATTTCAATGGTTACAGGCTTCTGATTAGGAATATCGTCACTAAATGAAATATTTAAAGATGGAGTGCCGGCATCTACGTCCAATGTGAGAATATAAGCGTGGCGTGCTTCAGCAGTGAAATCTTTTGCTTTTAATGTCACTTCTTGCGAATATCCCTCTTTCTTTCGGGCCTTTACACGGACAACCAAATTCCCCGGCTTGAAATAAGCATACCGCTCTTCGGAAGATGCATATTCTACAGTATTACCCAATGAAGTGGAAACTTCTGAGGTATAAGTAGCAAAATAATCCTTAAAAGCATCAGTATAAACAATTGCTAATTTAGCATTGGCCAAGTAGCAGGTAACTTCCACGTCCGTAGTTTTACCTTTAGTGATAGTAAAAGGCTGGTTTCCTTCATAATAGGGTAATTCAAACCCCTCACTATTCACATCACCGTATGCGGCTTTTGCCAGGTAATTGTTGCCAGAGCGAAGTGTAAGCTCATCATCAGACAGAAAATCTGCCAAAGTAGCCCATTGACCTCGAAGAGTTTCTCCCTTAAATATAGAAAAAGAGAAATCATTTACATCAGGAACTCCCAATTCTGTTCCATCATCCACCCGGGTATTGGTTCCCACTACCACCTCGGGATTTGCATTAACCTGTACATGTAATGTCCCACTTCCTTCACTACCTTCGTCACGTTCTGAAGAACAAGAAAAAAACAGAGGCAAAAGACATATACAAAAAGCTAGTTTCACTAGTTGTCTATTACTCATCTCTCTAGAATCTCTTAAATGTATAAAACCGAGCACAAAAATACAGTTTTCCTTCTTTATAATAAAGTATCCAAAGAAAGTTTTATTCCTAAATATGAAAATAGGAACACAATTAGCATGTTATATCTAAAAAATAGACCATTAAAAAAGAGGTAAAACAGAAAAGTTCTGCCTTTCAGATGAAAAACAGAACTTTTCTTATTCAAGTTGAGAGTGTTAACAGAACTTTATTTATCAATGCCCGGCATCAGGACTACTCCGAGTTTTTTCTTTCCGTCCATCTTGACAATCATCGGTTTTTCGAAACGAACATGGCGAAGGAATTTGGTTTCCTCCACTGCCGGCTGTGCGTTGAGGAATTCCTGATTATAAACTCCATCATTCATAAAGGCGTTGATTGTGAAATACCCCACTCCAAAAGATGTCAGGTTCTGGAAGAAATGCGTACCCTGACTGGGGTCTACACGGTAGTTGGTCAATCCGGCTTCTACGATTACACGGGCGGCGGAGATATGCGGCCATTTTACCGGGATACCGAGCCATGTGTCACTGCTTCCCCAACGTCCCGGGCCTACGAGAACATAATTCTTACCTTCATTCAGGAATTGTTGGTTTATCTTCTCTATCTCCCAGGCAATGGTCTGGTTATTTGAAGCACTGTAACCGTCGGTCTTGACATAGATGACATCACAGATATCGTTCATAATCCCATGACCTAACGAGTTATACGAACGAAGAAGAACGTCTTCATCCGGTATCTCGTTCAAGTCTTCGTCCAGCATTTCTTTACTATCCACGATAGGGCGGATTTGCAGAAGATAGAAAGTACCGGTTTTATCCTGCTCACGGCTCAACGTAGCTGCAAACTCTATTTCGACAGGACGGCGCATTTCCTGTTCACTATATTTCAATACCAATTGAAGAATACGCGCCAACGGGAAAACATCATGTTGCAGGATATTGGCGAAAGTAATCACTTTACGACCACCCGGATAGAGTCCGTCACGGATAATCTGGTCATACGGATCGTATGTGGAAGCAATATATCGCAAAGCACCATCGCTTTCCGCTTCTTTCACGTGAAGTTTCAACAGGTTGAAGCCGTCGTCGATAGAGAAATCATGCCCTGCGTTCTTCAAGTCCAAAGCATAAAAACGAGTTTGGGTTTCTTTCAGGGCAATTTCCATTTCACTGGTTTGCAGCACCTGATTCGGGTGATAAGGGGAGAAACGGAGAGTCATGCCGCCGTCTACAATATATTTTCCTAATCCTAAAGCCAGATTCACCGTTCCTTCTTCCGCTTTTTCATCACCTAGCGGATAATAATTCAATGACCGGGCTACACCGGACATGGAAGGATAATAACGGTCACCATACTGATTGCCGACTACTTCCTGCAGGATGACAGCCATTTTTTCCTGGTCGATCACATTGGAAGTAGCCTGCATATAAGCTTTACTGTCCCGGAAATATACCGAAGCATAAACACCTTTGATAGCGTCGGAAAGCATACGCAGCATTTCATAGCGGTCGTCCAGATAAGGTATCATATAGGTGTTATAGATTCCGGCAAAAGGCTGATAGTGAGAGTCCTCTAATAAGGAAGAAGAACGGATGGCAATCGGAGACTTCACTACATCGAAGAAAGTGAAGAAATCTTCTACCAGCCTGTCCGGCAATTTTGCTTTCAGGAAATATCTCAGAATCGTATCATCGTCCGCATCAGAAAGAGCTATCTGATACAGATTATTAGTATCCATAAATTCGTCGAATACATCGGTACAAAGCACTACCGTCTTGGGAATAGCCACCCGTGCATTTTCGAACTCGTCAAATTCAGGATAACGTTTCACCATATTGTCAATAAAAGCCAGTCCACGTCCTTTTCCGCCTAACGAACCATCACCGATACGGGCAAAATTGGAATAGCGGTCGAAACGGTCACGCTTAAAGACCGCAACGATACCCTGATTTTTCATCTTGCGATATTTCACGATAGCTTCGAAAATGATGCGGCGGTGAGCGTCCACATCTTGAAGGCTGCTCCAGGTGATTGGCTTCAAGAACTCTGCCACAGGGAACATAGCTCGCGAATAAAACCAGCGGGATACGTGATTACGGCTGATATGATATAAAAAAGATTCGGCAGGTACGGCAAATATGATATTCTGCAATTCTTTCAAGTTACGTACGTGAGCTATCTCCTCCCCCGTCTCGGGATTACGGAAAACAAAATCACCGAAACCGAAATTATCAGAAACGATACGGCGTAAATCGACGTCCATCTTCTTCGAGTTCTTATCAATAAAGCTCGCACCGTATTTCGCTGCGTAAGAAGAGTTTTCCGACTCGGAAGACTGGATAATCAAAGGCACAAACGGGTCATTCTTGCGTATCTCGGCACATAGCTTGATACCTGCCAAACCGTCTTTTTCACCCCGTTCCACTTTCGGGAAGCGAACGTCGGTAATTACACCTAATATATTATTCTGATATTTGCGATAAATCTCCATCGCTTCCTGATACGTACGTGCCAATACAATTTTAGGACGTCCACGCATCCGGAGCGTACGCTGATGCGCATTCAGGGCTTCCGTAGAGAATTCCTGACTTTGCTTCAAAACGAACTTATACAGGTTCGGAAGAATGGAAGAATAGAAACGGATACCGTCTTCCACCAAAAGAATCAACTGCACACCCACTTCCTGCACATCATGCTCCAGATTCATCTTATCCTCCATCAACTTAATGATAGATACCAGTAAGTCGGTATTACCCAGCCAACAGAACACATATTCGAATGCACTCAAATCCTCATTGATGATTCGCTTTGTGATACCATGACTAAAAGGAGTCAGGATGACAATAGGAATATGTTCGTATTTCTCCTTGATATGCCGTCCGATGTCAAAACTGTCGTTATCCCCCGTGCCCGGCATACAAATTACCAGGTCGAATGACATACTTTCCAACTGCGACAACGCTTCCTCTTCCGTAGACACCTGCGAGAAGCGGGGCGGATAACGCAGAGACAATGAAGTATATTCATTAAAAATCTTCTCGTCAATGCGTCCGTCATCTTCGAGCATGAAAGCATCGTAAGGATTGGCTATTAACAACACGTTAAAAATCCGCCGGGTCATCAAATTGGCGAATTGCGTATCTTTGAAGTAAAGCTGGTTTAACTTATATTTACTGAGCATAAAATAATTCTCCTTTCTTATTCAAGTCGTCACTCTTCATTTGTTCAAGTCGTCATTCTTCAAAATCATATTTTGCAAAGTTAATTCTTTAAATCTCATTTTCCACCATACTTCTTTATAAAGTTTACTTGTTTATCTCCTATTATTTTGTAGATTTGTAACTTTAAGTTTATTCAAAAAGACTTTTTATTCACATGAAAAAAGTAACTTTATTAATGAGTGGAATCATGGTGATGTCATGCGCCCCCCAACAGAAAAAGGTGGTCTACCCCGAGACGGCAAAGGTAGACACAGTAGACGTGTACTTCGGTACACAAGTCCCCGATCCTTACAGATGGTTGGAAAATGACACTAGCGCAGCTACTACCGCCTGGGTAGAAGCACAGAACAGAGTAACAAACGAGTACCTGAGTCAAATTCCTTTCCGGGAAAACCTCCTGAAACGATTAACGGAACTGGCTGATTATGAAAAAATCAGTGCTCCGGTCAAGAAGCATGGGAAATATTATTTCAGCAAGAATAATGGTTTGCAGAATCAGAGTGTGTTCTACGTACAAGACTCCTTGGATGGCGAGCCCCGCGTATTCCTCGATCCGAACAAGCTGTCGGAAGACGGCACGGTAGCCCTCACGGGTCTTTACTTCTCCAACGACGGCAAGTACGCAGCTTACAGCATTTCACGCAGCGGTTCGGACTGGTCTGAAATCTACGTAATGGACACCGAAAGCGGAAAACTGCTTGAAGACCATATCGAATGGGCCAAATTCACCGGTGCCGCATGGCAGGAAGACGGCTTCTATTACAGCGCCTACGATGCTCCGAGCAAAGGAAAGGAATTCTCCAACGTGAACGAAAACCATAAAATCTATTACCATAAAATAGGCGAACCGCAATCGAAAGACAAACTGGTTTATCAGAATCCGGCTTATCCGAAACGCTTCTATACTTCCAGCACCAGTGAAGACGAACGTATCCTCTTCCTCACAGAATCCGGTGCCGGACGAGGAAACAACCTGTTTATCCGTGACCTGAAAAAGCCTGACTCTCCTTTCATCCAACTGACTACCGACCTTGACTACCAATATTATCCTATTGAAGTGATTGGTGACCAGATTTATATCTCCACCAACTACGGTGCACCGAAAAACAGAATCATGGTAGCCGACATCAACCGCCCGAAACTGGAAGACTGGAAAGAACTCGTCCCCGAATCGGAAGCAGTTCTTTCAAACGCAGAAATGATTGGCGGCAAACTGTTCCTTACCTACGATAAGGACGCTTCCAACCACGCCTATGTTTACAACCTCGACGGCAAGCAATTGCAGGAAATCGAATTACCGTCGCTCGGCTCCGTAGGTTTCAGCGGTAACAAGGACGACAAAGAATGCTTCTTCGGATTCACTTCATTCACCATCCCCGGCGCTACCTATAAATATGACATGGACAACAATACCTACGAACTATACCGTGCTCCGAAAGTGCAATTCACCCCGGACGACTTCGTGACCGAACAAGTGTTCTATCCCAGCAAGGACGGCGTGAAAATCCCGATGTTCCTTACCTATAAGAAAGACCTGAAGAAAGACGGCAAGAACCCCGTATTCCTCTACGGTTACGGCGGCTTCGGCATCAGTCTCAATCCGGGCTTCAGCGCCACCCGCATCCCGTTCCTCGAAAACGGCGGAATCTACGCCCAGGTCAACCTTCGTGGCGGTAACGAATACGGTGAAGACTGGCATGTAGCCGGAACCAAGATGCAGAAACAGAACGTATTCGACGACTTCATCTCGGCAGCCGAATACCTTATCGACCAGAAATATACCAATAAGGACAAGATAGCAATCGTAGGCGGCTCTAACGGCGGACTGTTGGTAGGCGCCTGCATGACGCAACGCCCTGACCTGTTTCGCGTTGCCATCCCGCAAGTAGGTGTGATGGACATGCTCCGCTACCACAAATTCACCATCGGCTGGAACTGGGCAAGCGATTACGGAACAAGTGAAGACAGCAAAGAGATGTTCGAATACCTCAAAGGTTACTCTCCGCTACACAACCTGAAACCGGGTACCAAATACCCTGCAACTCTTGTCACCACTGCCGATCACGACGACCGTGTAGTTCCCGCCCACTCATTCAAGTTTGCCGCTACCCTGCAAGCAGACAATGACGGCACGAACCCCACACTTATCCGTATCGACAGCAAGGCCGGACACGGCGCCGGCAAACCGATGGCGAAAGTACTGGAAGAACAAGCAGACATTTACGGATTTATTATGTATAACCTGGAAATGAAGCCGAAATTCTAAAGTACAACTTTCTATTTGTAAGCACATAGCAACCCCGTAGCCTGTTTTTTACATTACAGGTCACGGGGCTTTATGTTTTTCAACAGGAAAATTTGACATTTTATCATTATTTAATCAAAATATCGGCTTAAAAATAATCGAATCTGAAAAATTTTCCTATATTTGCAGTGATTTAGTTGACATTTTATCAGAATTAACCTTTTAAAATATAGTATCATGAACATCCAAAAAATCATGTCCTCTTTGGAGGCAAAGCATCCCGGTGAATCTGAATATCTTCAAGCAGTCAAAGAAGTCCTTCTCTCCATTGAAGATATATACAATCAACATCCTGAATTTGAAAAAGCCAAAATCATAGAAAGATTGGTAGAGCCCGACCGTATCTTTACTTTCCGTGTGACGTGGGTAGACGATAAAGGTGAAGTGCAAACCAACCTGGGCTATCGCGTACAGTTCAACAACGCTATCGGCCCGTATAAAGGCGGTATCCGTTTCCATGCTTCCGTGAATCTTTCCATCCTGAAATTCCTCGGTTTCGAACAGACATTCAAGAACGCACTGACTACCCTGCCTATGGGTGGCGGTAAAGGCGGTTCCGACTTCTCGCCACGTGGAAAGAGCGATGCTGAAATCATGCGTTTCTGCCAGGCATTCATGCTGGAATTATGGCGCCATCTCGGCCCGGATATGGATGTGCCTGCTGGCGACATCGGCGTAGGCGGACGCGAAGTAGGCTATATGTTCGGTATGTACAAGAAGCTGACCCGTGAATTTACAGGAACCTTCACCGGAAAAGGATTGGAATTCGGCGGTTCACTGATTCGTCCCGAAGCTACCGGTTTCGGTGGTCTGTACTTCGTTCATCAAATGTTGCAGGCAAAAAATATAGATATAAAAGGGAAGACAGTAGCCATCTCCGGATTTGGAAACGTTGCCTGGGGTGCAGCAACCAAAGCTACCGAACTGGGTGCGAAAGTAATCACCATCTCCGGCCCGGACGGATATATCTACGACCCGGATGGCATCAGCGGCGAAAAGATAGACTATATGCTTGAACTTCGTTCTTCGGGCAATGACATCGTTGCGCCTTACGCAGAAAAATATCCGAACGCAACCTTCGTAGAAGGCAAACGTCCCTGGGAAGTGAAAGCTGATATTGCGCTTCCTTGCGCGACTCAGAACGAATTAAATGGAGAAGATGCTCAAAATCTCATAAAAAATGACGTACTTTGCGTCGGAGAAATTTCCAACATGGGCTGTACGCCGGAAGCCATCGACCTCTTCATCGAACATAAGAAGATGTATGCCCCGGGCAAGGCAGTCAACGCAGGTGGTGTTGCCACTTCCGGACTGGAAATGTCTCAAAACGCCATGCACCTGAGCTGGAGTGCCGCCGAAGTGGACGAAAAACTCCACGCAATCATGCACGGTATCCATGCGCAATGCGTGAGGTACGGCACAGAACCCGACGGATACATTAATTATGTGAAGGGTGCCAACATTGCCGGATTCATGAAAGTAGCCCACGCAATGATGGGACAAGGCGTCATTTAGAAAGACTTTGTTTAGTTGTATTTGTATTTGTGGTTTGCGCTACTCGCCTCCTGTGACAGGACGCGGGTAGCGCTATTTTTTTGAAATTAACAATATTTTCAATGGAATTAATTATCTTTGTGGCATTGTAGGGTAAATAATAGATTGTGAAATTGTTATTCGGGATAATTAACTCACAACTAATAATTTATCACGCATAACTTTGTAAGAAATAATCATGTAACAAATAACTAAAGATGCTACAACCCGAATTAAAATTCCGCCGCGATAAGATTCGCAGTCTGATGGCGTTACAGGGCATTGACGCCGCGCTAATCACTTGTAATGCAAATTTAATTTATACCTATGGCTGCGTAGTCAGCGGTTATATTTATCTCCCTCTCCACTCACCTGCATTGCTGTTTTTCAAACGTCCCAATAATATCACAGGCGAACATGCGTTCCCTATCCGCAAACCCGAACAGATTGTCGATTTGCTGAAAGAACAAGGACTGCCATTGCCTGCAAAACTGATGCTGGAAGGCGATGAACTTCCCTACACGGAATATTGCCGTTTGGCAAGCCTGTTTCCTGAAGCGGAAGTAGTGAACGGAACCCCGTTAATCCGCCAGGCACGCAGTGTAAAAACCCCTGTTGAAATAGAAATGCTCCGCCGTTCGGGCATTGCCCACGCAAAGGCATATGACCTGATACCGAGCGTATATCGCCCCGGCATGACCGATGTCGAGTTTTCTATCGAAATAGAACGCCTGATGCGTCTGCAAGGTTGCTTGGGCATTTTTCGCGTATTCGGACGCAGTATGGAAATATTCATGGGTAGCGTACTGACGGGAGACAACGCCGGCTATCCTTCTCCTTATGACTTTGCTTTAGGTGGTCAGGGACTTGACCCTGCCCTTCCGGGGGGAGCTAACAAGACTCCGCTGAAAGAAGGACAAAGCGTCATGGTAGATATAGGCGGTAACTTCAACGGATATATGGGCGATATGAGCCGCGTATTCTCCATCGGGAAACTATCGGAAGAAGCCTATGCGGCTCATCAAGTCTGTCTGGACATTCAGGAAAAGATTGCTGCCATAGCAAGACCGGGCGTTGCTTGTGAAAAACTATATGATGCTGCCATCGAAATAGTCACCGCAGCCGGATTCGCAGACAAATTCATGGGTACAGGTCAGCAAGCCAAGTTTATCGGTCACGGTATCGGTCTTGAAATCAATGAAGCCCCTGTCCTCGCCCCTCGCATCAAGCAGGAGTTGGAACCGGGAATGGTGTTTGCCCTCGAACCGAAAATCGTTCTTCCGGGTGTAGGCCCTGTCGGCATAGAAAACTCCTGGGTAGTCACTAATGAAGGAATCGAAAAGCTGACTAATTGCAATGAAGAAATTATCGAATTGAAATAATTCTTTCTCCCTATAAATGTGCTTGATTTTCAGTCAAGCACATTTTTTTTGAAAAAAGAGACGCTTCGTGTACGGGTACTATTCTTTTCGATTGTATTTATTAATAGAAAGGTAAAACAGAAATTTATGGCAACAGAACCAACTAAGTTAACAAATACAATCAAAAAGATGCTGACCAAGGGATTGACAGCATCCGAGAAGATTGAACTGTCCGAAGAGAAACCCGTAACCCATTTGCAGAATAAACAATGGGAAAGCGATTCGTCTACCCATATCAAAGATCAGGTAGACCCCACGGAAATATGGAACAACATAATCTCTACCTGTTGGCCGCACGAAAGAAAAGTTGCCCGTCGCAGACGTTATCTAAGAATCGGATACTCTGTTGCAGCAGTCTGCCTCGTACTCCTTATGGGAATGTGGACAGTCGATTATTTCACCAATCCCTATATTACCATTAACGCTTCTCTTGATAAGAAACTGACCGTAGCCACCTTACCGGACAATTCCAAAATATGGCTGAAAGAAGGAGCAAGCATACGCTATAAAAGCAAATTCATCAAAAATCGTGATGTAATACTCACAGGTGAGGCCTCTTTCGATGTCACGAAATCCTCTCATCCTTTCCGCGTCCATTTTCAAGACGCTCAGATAGAAGTGAAAGGAACAGAGTTCAATATCAAATCAGGCAATAAACTCGCTGAAATCACCCTTTATACCGGAAGCATCGTATTCAGTGCCGAAGCACTTCAGAAAAGCATTGAAATGAAACCTTCAGACCAAATCATCTACAACACGGTTACTCATGAAGTAACAAATAACGAAATAGATTTGGAAGACTACGACTGGCGTTCGGAAGAATACCGCTTTGTAGACAAACCAATGAGCGAACTTGTCGATTTGATTAATGAGTCTTATCACGCAAACATTAAAATACGCGATGCACAATGTGCCAGAAATCTTTTCTCGGGAACGATACGCAAAAGCGAGTCTCTGGAAGATGTATTGGACAAAATATGCATCTCCTTTAACTTAAAAATCAAAGCAGAAAAAGACAGTATCATTTTATACTAGTCAGTATCAGAACTATCTGAATTACATTTTTATTAACCCTTAAATATTTAATGCAATGAAAAAGACATTTTTCAATGCACTAATGCTATCGTTGTCACTATTAGCATTAGGCAGTTCGTGTAGTGACGGAGAAGAAACAGAAGCACTCCCGGTATTGGAAGTCGAAACCCAAACAATGAACTTTGAAACGAAAGCATCTTCGCAGGAGATTCAAATCACGACGAATATTCCTGATTTGAAAGTACAAGTGCAAGAAGATGCAAGAGACTGGTGTTCGGCAATCATTGACGGTGATAAACTGGTAGTATCCGTACTCGACAACCACAATGAAGGGGTACGCAGTACCACAGTCATTGTCTACCGGAAAGCTAAAAGCAGAAAAATCACAGTCAGCCAACTTGGTAACGGGCTGGCGATTTTGGTCGATCCGAAATTCTTTAAACTGGAAACCGGAGACGAAACCGAAATCAAGTTCAAAGTCACGACCAATGTTGAAGGATTAGAAATTGCAAGTCCCAGTTGGGTTGTAGTGCCGGAAATTCACCCTGATGACAAAACTCGCGCAGCAGCCATGATAGACCATGAATATACGTACACAGTGGAAGGAAATATAACCACTGAGAAACGCCGTGGCACTATCGTAGTCAGTGCTGTTGATCCTGAATTAAATTTGAAAGTCGAGATTCCTGTCGAACAGGCAGGTCTGCCGGAATATGATCCGAGTGGAAGTGAAGATTTGGCGGAAGACATACAGATTACTCCTGACAGAGGATGGGCAAGTTCAAATAACGGAAGAAAGATAGAAGAAAGTTTTGATGGCAATACAAACGGGACTCGCTGGCACTGTGCTACCAACCAGCCATGTCCACATACCATTATTTATTACTTTAATAATCCTGTAGCCCTAGACTATATTAAATATTATTCCCGCCAGGATGGAAATAAAAACGGATATTTTGGTGAAACAGAAATATTATATTCCAACGACCCTGCCGCAAATGAAAACAGCCAATATACACATATCACCGATAAAGACTTTGGCGGAGAAGTATGTGTTGGGACACGTGTTGATTTCCCGCAAACAATAACGGCATGCGCTATCAAATTTATCATTAAGACAGGGAAAGGAAAAGGAAGCGGAAGCGGGAGCGAATTCGAAAACAATCTGGTAGCCTGTGAAGAAATGGAGTTCTTTCAAAAAGACACGAATGTATTCGACTGGAGAATCTTATTCACAGACGAGACTTGTTCGGAACTAAAACCCGAAGCACAATCAGAAGACTATATCAACAATAATTGTCCATTCGATTTCTATAAGAATCTGGCACTTCACCTATTGAAAGGAACCTATGAGTCTGAATTCCGCATACAGACTTATAAAGCTTATCCCCATCCTGACATCCAGGCAGCGACCAACAAGACCAACCCTTACAGCCTGCTTGACAACCCTACGGGAATTGCAGTAGACGACAAAGAATCTTTAGTTGTGTTTGTAGGAGACATGCACGGCCAGGAAATAAGTCTGAAAGTGCAGAATTTGGATAAAGAGACGGAAGAGAAAGACGGATTCGGTGGTGATATCTACCCGTTAGTCAATGGATATAACAAACTAAAAATCAGCAACAAAGGCTTGGTATATGTAATGTACCACACTTCGACATTAGAAGAAGCTGAAACAGCCCAACCTGTTAAGATACACTTTGCATCGGGAAAAGTAAACGGTTACTTCGATTCGGGCAAACATACAGAAGATGACTGGTATAGATTAACAAATGCAGCCACTAACAAGCATTTTGACGTCTTAGGAAGATATGCTCACCTGACGTTTGAAACCCAACATTTCAGAAATACGACCAAAGAACTCATCGACCTCTATGATGATATCGTTTATGAAGAAATGAAATTTATGGGACTGGAAAAATACAATCGTATGTTCAGAAACAGAATGTATTTAAATGTCATGTATAAATCATATATGTATGCTACCAGTTACCATACAGCCTATAATAACAATACAATGGGACAGATAGGCTCAGCGGCCGCCCTCAAATCGAATGTATGGGGACCTGCGCACGAAATAGGACATTGCAATCAGACACGCCCCGGATTAAAATGGTTGAGCACCACAGAGGTTACCAATAATATCTGTGCCATGCATGTACAAACACTGTTTAGTGAGAAATATGGCTGCGAGATTCGTCTCCGCGATGAAAGTCTTGCCGGCAAAGGCTTTACTAACCGTTATGAAAAAGCAATGACCAGTACTTTCACCACTTCACAGGCACTAGTTACAGAATCCGACCCATTCTGCCGCCTTGTCCCTTTCTGGCAATTGGAGCTTTATATAAATAAGGTGTTAGGTCAAGAAGATTATTACAAAGACCTTTACGAACTACTTCGTACGGAAGACGATATCACATCCATTGGCGGTAATCAGATTGAATTTGTAAGGCGTGCGTCCCAAGTAGCCAAGCTGGACTTGGCAGAGTTCTTCACCAAATGGGGATTCCTGAATCCGGTGAACCAGTTGGTAGAAGATTATGCTAAAGGGCAAATGGTCATTACGCAAGAAGATGCCGACGCTATCCGTGCCAAGACAAGTACATATTCCAAACCGGCGCATAACTTTGAATATATATGTGAGCACAATGTCGATATCTATAAGAAAGACGCTGCCATCCAAAGAGGAACGGCAACACGTACAGGCAACAAAATAACAATGACAGGCTGGCAGAATGTGGTAGCCTACGAAGTCTACCTGGGAAGCAAGCTAGTATTCGTTTCCCCCATGCAATCATTCACTGTCAGCACAGACTTGGCAACTTTGGACGGAACGACCAAAGTATATGCCATCCCCGCCAAAGGAAACAATAAAGTGGAAGTAACATTTTAAATAAAATAATAGCAGGAAAAGTAACATAAACACAAAACGACCGGCCTATTATCGCTTTTCTTAGGGAAGTGGTAATAGGCTTTCTTTATTATATTACATTATTGGGCTAAAAAGATAAGGAACAAAATTATATTCTTCTTCAAGTATTTCAGAGCACGAACAATATGCACTTCCACGGTACGTTCGCTAATACCCAGACGCTCTCCAATCTCACGGTAAGTCATTTTCTCAACCCTGCTAAGCATAAAACAATCACGCTGTCTTTCGGGCAAACTCTGAATCAAAGCATCTATGAACCTGCTTAGTTCCATAGCATACATCTTCTCTTCAGCTTCGCAAGCGTCATTAATATTATCTTCCGTATAGGCATCTAATACGGAAGACTTGTAAAAATCCTCATTGAAACTCCTTCTTTTCTGATTGAATATAATATTGCGGGTAATAATAAAAAGATAACCTTTCAAACTTTCATTTTCCTTCAAGAAAGCACGGGTTTCCCATAATTTTACAAAAACGATTTGAACAATCTCTTTTGCATCTTCTATGGAAGAGATGTAAAGCCTGGCAAAGTTATACACTTTGCTCCAGTACATCTCATACAGATAAGAGTATGCTTCATGATTATCTTCCTTGCTCAACAATGTTACAGCTTGCTCCTCAGTCATCATTAATATTTATAAGATGCAGCTAAAGTACAAAAAAAATGCAAGAAAAGAAGAATAAGAAGAAAAAAAGATGGAAGTCGTGTACGGGACAAGGACAAATCAACTGTATTTATAACAGAGGCCTTTTAAAAATAGAATAGTTAAGTAAAATCATAATTAAGAAAAACACATGGAAAAAGAGAACTACCCTTAGAAATTAGAAAAGAGATAGAAGGAACAACACCTTCACCCTGTCATGATATTAATCTAATCTTGTATTAATCAATTTTTAAAACATGAAAAAAATACAATCCAGGAAATGGTACATGCGAATGACCATTTTATTCCTATTCATTATCCCGCTGTCGGTCAGTGCAGCACAGGAGAAAGTATCTGTAAAAGGAAAAGCTATCACTGTGAAAGAAGCAATTAAGCTTATTGAAAAGAACAGTGCTTATTCTTTCTTTTTTAAGTCCACCGATTTGGATAACAATACCAAAAAAGACATCAATTGCGAAGGTAACCTTGACAAAGTATTGAGCGAAGTCTTAAAAGGTACTAACCTGAAGTATGTCATCAAAGGCAAAGACGTTATCTTATCGGTAAACGAATCGAAAAGCATTGCTCCACAGCAAAGTAAGAAAAAAGAAGAAATTATCGGTGTGGTTATAGACTATGCGACAAACGATCCGGTCATAGGGGCTACCGTTCAGATAAAAGGTGCCGGAACCGGAGTCATTACTGACATTGATGGTAAGTTTAAAGTCAATGCTTCTCCCGAAGATATCCTGATGGTATCTTATATCGGTTATCAGACAATGGAAAGAAAAGTCGGCAAACAAAAGTTGATCAATATAGAATTGAGAGAAGACAGCAAGGCATTGGACGAAGTAGTTATCACCGCTTTTGGCGTGGGACAGAAAAAAGCCAGTATGGTAGGTTCCGTACAGCAGATCAAGCCAGCCGAATTACAAGTTCCGTCTTCCAGTTTAAGCAGTAGTTTTGCCGGACGTCTGGCAGGTGTTATCTCCGTACAGTCCAGTAGCGAACCAGGTGCTGACGGAGCAAATTTCTGGATTCGTGGTAAATCCAGTCTCAATAGTAATAGTGCTTTGATTGTATTGGATGGTGTAGAAATCAGCTCCAGTGATTTGAATGCATTGGATCCTGAAGTAATCGAAGGATTTTCCGTCTTGAAGGATGCTACCGCTACGGCATTATATGGTACTCGTGGAGCCAACGGTGTCATGATCGTGACAACCAAACGAGGCGAAGACGTATTGAAACCCATTATTAACATCCGCTTGGAAGGTTCCGTTCGTCAACTTACTAACGTACCGGAATTTGTAGATGGTGTAGAATATATGAGACTCTACAACGAAGCCAAGTTGACACGCGGTGACAATGAAGGTTTATATTCTGAAGATAAAATTGCGGGAACAATCGCCGGAACCGATCCGCTGAAATATCCGAATGTCAACTGGTATGACGAAATGTTCAACAAACTGGCTTTTTCAGAACGGGCAAACCTGAATATACGTGGAGGTAAAAAAGCGGTTCATTACTTTATGAGTGCAGCGATCAAGAGGGATGGCGGTAATATGAAGTCATTGAGCAAGGACTATTTCTCCTACAATAATAGCATCTCCGTTATTCGCTATGACTTCGTCAATAACTTGGATATTGACGTAACCAAAACAACTAAAGTATCTATGGGATTGAATGCCAGCATTCGTAACTGGAACGGCCCTACACAAGATGCCGATAATATTTTCAATTTAACACGCACCACATCTCCCGTTGATTTCCCTGTTCTATTTCCTGCGCAGGAAGGCGATACCTATATCCGTTGGGGTGGTATGAGTGGAGGCAGCAACGGCAGAGGTGGGTATAACAACCCTGTTGCCGAATATGTAAAAGGATATAAATCCAATGAATCGAGCACATTCCAAGCCAATTTGCGTCTGGAGCAAGACTTAAAATTTATTACTAAAGGATTAAAGGCCAAGGCGCTTGTTTCTTTCAAAAATTATTCAACTACTGTGGTATCACGTACTGCCAGCTACAACCAGTTTCAATACGCGACGAATAGCGATAATTTGGAAATGGTCGGTAGTGAACAGTCTACTAATCTAGATATTGAAGGCATAAAAAATTCCACCGGTACTCGCAAACTATACCTTCAAGCATATTTGGATTATACCCGCACTTTCGGCAACCATGATGTCAACGCCATGTTCTTGTATAATCAAGATGAAACATCGAATAACAAACCGACAACGTTGTTTGAATCCTTACCTCAAAGAAAACAAGGTATTGCAGGCCGTCTCTCCTATGGCTATGATAATAGATATCTGATTGAAGGGAACTTCGGTTACAACGGTTCAGAGAATTTTTCCAAGGGACACCGTTTCGGCTTTTTCCCTTCCATTGCCGTAGGCTACAATATTTCAGAAGAAAAATTCTGGAAACCACTGTCAAACATAGTGAATCATTTGAAATTGAAAGCTTCTTACGGACTTGTTGGTAACGACTATAGTTCATTGCGTTTCGCTTATTTGGAAACGATTGCTCTGAATGGAGCTCCCAAATACACTTTTGGAGACAAGATGAATCAAGGCACTGCCGGTCCGGTATGGACCCGATATTACAATCCGGATCTCCAATGGGAAGTAGGAAAGAAATTAAATGTAGGATTCGATATGAGTTTGTTCCATGATGTAAATATTTCATTGGACGTATTCAAAGAACGCCGTGAAAAGATTTATCTGTCACGCTCTAACAGTACTCCGGCTTTTATCGGCACAGGTTCGACTAGTATTTACGGCAATGTAGGAGAAGTTGATAATAGAGGGGTAGACTTCACGATAGATTACAACAAGCAAGTCAACAAGGATCTGTTTGTATCTGTCAAAGGAACATTTACCTATGCTCACAATGAAATCATATCCTATGACGATCCGCCTTATCAGACCTCACCCCAACTGTCAAGAGTGGGACATTCCATTGACCAATTAAAAATGTATGTAGCCGAAGAACTTTTCACACAAGAAGAATTAGACAGTCCGGATACGCCCGGACAAACGTTGGGATATATCCCGCGGGCAGGTGATATCAAATACAAAGACCTCAACGGAGACGGACAAATAGATACAGACGACCAAACTTATATAGGAAATACGACCACTCCGGAAATTATCTATGGCTTCGGTAGTTCTATCAAATACAAGAAATGGGATATGTCTTTCTTCTTCCAGGGAGCAGCCAGACGTTCATTGATGATGAACGGTTTCCATCCTTTCGGCAGCAATGCCAATAGAGGGGTAATGGACTTCATAGCCAAGGATCATTGGACAGAAGATAATCCGAACACGAACGCCACCTACCCTCGCCTGAGTGTAACCGACAATTCCAACAACAATGTAAATTCAACCTATTGGTTGCGCAATGGCGCTTTCCTGAAACTGAAGAATGCAGAAATCGGTTATACCCATAAATTCTTCCGTGTATACTTATCCGGAAGCAATTTGTTGACATTCTCTCCATTCAAATACTGGGATCCTGAAATGGGCGGTGGCTCCGGCATGAGCTACCCTACCGCACGCACTTTCAACATCGGTTTTCAATTTACCTTTAAATAATCAGTTATTATGAAAAGATTAAAAAACATATTAATAGCATTGTCTGTTGTATTATTGACCGGTTGTGACTACCTGGATATCGTTCCGGATGAACAAACAACCGAATACAACATGTACGACACTCCGACAAAAGCAAAGAATTATTTGAACGCTTGCTATGGATACATCCCCAACTCACGCGCTTCCGAAGCCCTTGATAAAATGACAGGAGGAGAAGTAGCCATCGCCAATGAAGAAAAGAATGACTGGTCTAAGTTTGCCAGAGGATATTATTCACCGGCTGCTCCCACCCTGGCAAAGACATATTGGGAATCATGTTATAATGGAATTCGTACTTGCTGGCAATTCTTGTCTGTCGTAGATAAAACGCCCAAGCTTCCGGAAGAAGATCTGACTTATTATAAAGCAGAAGCGCATCTGTTGATTGCATATTACCACTGGCTGATATTGCGGGCATTCGGTCCGGCTGTCATTATAGACCATGCGTATCCCGAAACGACGCCTTATACTGAATATCCCGAACGTTCCAGTTATGACGAGTGTGTGACGTTCATAGACAAACAAATTCAATTAGCAATAGATGGAGGCTTGAAAAATGACGGACAGTTTTTTGAGACTACCGACTATGGACGTCTCACCAAATGGTGTGCCTTGGCATTACGTTCACGTATGTACTTATATGCCGCTTCTCCCCTGTTCAACGGGAATAGCGAGTTTTACAGCAACTTTAAAAACAGCAAAGGCGAACATTTGATTTCTCAAGAATATAGCGTTGAGAAATGGAAAAAAGCGGCGGAAGTTACCAAAGACGCAATTGATCAGATGACAGCGGCCGGCTTCAGACTATACAATAAGGATGACGCAGGAAAAGCTGTAGCCGCCAGACCGGGAATGAATGACCCATATGAACGCGCTGTACGTTGGGCATTTATAGATAATGACGGAAATAACAATGAAGTGATATGGGGAGATACACGTCCGGAAACAGCCTATATGATTTCCAATCAATCGGCGCCTTATCAGCAGAAAAATGACAATGGATTCAAGAATGCCTGGAGCCTGATTGCTCCGACTATAGAGACCGTGAAACGATTCTACACAAAAAATGGACTGCCAATCGATGAAGATCCGGATTGGGAATATTCTGACAATTGGAATGAGACTAGCCTGCTGACAGCTAAAAACTACTCTCATGACCCGGACTATCTGGCTGGTTGTCCTGCTGCCGGTCTTAAGAAATATGCTGCAGGCGCACCATTACTGAATGATACCGTGTTAAATCTGAATCTCGGACGTGAACCTCGTTTCTATGCATGGATCGGTTTCCATAATGGTCCTTTTGAAATCAGTAACTTCTATGGAGTCGCCATTACAGGCAATCAAGCGAATCGAATAGTCAAGTTAGATCTCAAATACAAGCAAGAACAAGGTTGGGATGGTCGTTCTACCAATTATTCGATAAGCGGATATTTGAATAAAAAGTGCGTTAGTCCGCTTTATGCGAAAGGTCCCGGAGCCGATAATTATCCATATCCGGTATTCAGAATGGCAGAAATGTATTTGAATTATGCGGAAGCCCTAATTGAAACACAAGATGAGACTAACTTCGCAGAAGCAAAGACATATATAAATCTAGTTCGCGCTCGTGCCGGCATAAAGGGGGTGGACGAAGCATGGAAAAACTCTAAATCAGGCGCAGCATACGCAAATTCTTATAAGGGTCTGCAAGCCATCGTTCGTCAAGAGCGCCAGATTGAATTTTATATGGAAAACCACCGCTTTTGGGATTTACGCCGCTGGAAAAATGCAGAAAGTCTGGGAGAAATACCGGAAGGTATGAATATCAGCGGAGCAACCGACGAACTATTTCTCGGCACAATCAAAAAACTGAATGTGATCCGCAACTTTGCACAAAAGAATTACCTGATGCCTATTCCTGTCAGCGAAACAGATAAAGTCCCTCAAGTCATTCAGAACCCGGGTTATTAAGAGCATATTTATCCTTATTACTCAAACTACAACAAACAACTTTATTATCCATGAAGCCATGTAGCAATCATATTAATGGATAATAAAGTTGTTTTTAACAAAATAGAATAATACATTTGCAATTCTATTAACCCTTTAATAAAAACTATAGAATGAAACACCCCCTATTATTCACAGTTTTATCTTCTACAGTCTGTGTCACTACAGCAACCGCAACGAACAAAACGCCGGAAAACACAACACCGACAAAGTCAAAAGCCCCTAACGTCGTATTCATCTACGCTGACGACCTCGGCTACGGAGACTTGCAATGCTACGGAGCCAAAAACGTAGAAACTCCCAACGTCAACCGGCTGGCCAAGTCGGGTATTCTTTTTACCAATGCCCACGCCACAGCCGCCACCAGTACTCCTTCCCGCTACTCCATGCTGACAGGAGAATATGCCTGGCGCAAAAAAGGAACGGACGTAGCTGCCGGAAATGCCGGAATGATTATCCGTCCCGAACAATACACGATGGCAGATATGTTCAAAAGTACGGGATACACTACCGCTGCCGTCGGCAAATGGCATCTCGGGCTCGGAGACAAGGCGGGAACACAGGACTGGAACGCTCCCCTGCCCTGCGCACTGGGCGATTTGGGCTTCGACTACCATTACATCATGGCTGCCACAGCCGACCGCGTTCCCTGCGTGTACATCGAAAACGGGAAAGTAGCCAACTACGACCCCAGCGCCCCTATCGAGGTGAGTTACCAGAAGAACTTTGAAGGTGAACCGACCGGAAAAAGCAATCCCGAAATGCTGTACAACCTGAAGCCCAGCCACGGACACGATATGTCCATCGTCAACGGAATTTCCCGTATCGGCTACATGAAAGGCGGCGGAAAGGCACTCTGGAAAGACGAGAATATAGCGGACTCACTAACCACCCACGCCATCCAATTCATTGAAGAAAACAAGGACAAGCCTTTTTTCCTTTACTTCGCAACAAATGACGTACACGTTCCCCGCTTCCCTCACGACCGTTTCAGAGGAAAGAATCCGATGGGGTTGAGAGGTGACGCCATCGTACAGTTCGACTATTGCGTCGGCGAAATACTGAACACACTGGAGAAACTGGGATTGAGGGAAAACACCCTCATCATCCTTTCAAGCGATAACGGCCCGGTGGTTGACGACGGATACGACGATAAAGCGGAAGAGCTCCTTAACGGACACAGCCCCGCAGGCCCCCTGAGAGGTAACAAGTACAGTGCTTTCGAAGGTGGAACCCGTATTCCTGCTATCCTTAGTTGGCCGAAAGAAGTGAAAAAAGGCATGACTTCAGACCTGTTGGTTTCACAAATCGACTGGTTGGCTTCTCTCGCTTCACTGACGGGAGCCATTATGCCCAAAAACACCGCTCCGGACAGCTACAATTTCCTCGGAAGCTGGCTGGGCAAAGACAAGAAAGACCGTCCGTGGGTTATCGAGCAGGCTTCCAACCACACACTGTCCGTCCGCACCAAAGACTGGAAATACATCGAACCCAGTAACGGGCCGAAAATGATTCAGTGGGGACCGAAGATTGAAACCGGAAACTCCAAAGAACCTCAGCTCTACAAAATGCAGGAAGTGAAAGAGGTGACCAACTATGCTTCCCAAATGCCTGAAAAAGTGACCGAACTGCAAAATATTCTCCAAAGTGTACGCGACGGAAAGGATATTATAGGCAAATAATTCCGGACACTCATACATTCAACCTTAAAAAACAGACATTCAACCTTTAAAAATAAAACAACCTAATGGATTATAAATCAATCTCAATAATTGGCGGCACACTGCTCTTATCCGCCCTATCCGCCAATGCACAGAAAAAGAATGCCCGACCTAATATTATATTTATCCTCTGCGATGACATGGGATACGGAGATTTGGGCTGCTACGGCCAGCCGTTCATACGCACTCCCCATATAGACGCTATGGCAAGCGAAGGCATACGTTTCACACAAGCGTATGCGGGCAGTCCCGTCAGCGCTCCTTCGAGGGCTTCGTTCATGACAGGACAACACAGCGGCCACTGCGAAGTACGCGGCAACAAGGAATATTGGGGAAATTCCCCCATCATCATGTACGGAAACAACAAAGAATATTCCGTAGTGGGACAACATCCTTACGACCCCGACCACATCATCCTGCCGGAAATCATGAAAGACAACGGCTATACCACTGGTATGTTCGGCAAATGGGCGGGCGGCTACGAAGGCTCCTGCTCCACTCCCGACAAACGGGGCATAGACGAATATTACGGCTATATCTGCCAGTTCCAGGCTCACCTCTACTACCCCAACTTCCTGAACCGATACAGCAAAGCGCTGGGCGACACAGGCGTAGTACGTGTCATCATGGACGAAAACATCAAATATCCGATGTACGGTCCCGACTACCAGAAACGTCCGCAGTATTCCGCCGACATGATTCACGAGAAAGCAATGGAGTGGTTGGACAATCAGGACGGCAAGCAACCGTTCTTCGGGGTATTTACTTACACTTTGCCTCATGCGGAACTGGTTCAGCCGGAAGATTCTCTTCTAAACGAATATAAGGCAAAGTTCGACCCTGACAAAGTATTCAAAGGCAGTGAAGGCTCACGCTACAACGCCATCACGCATACACACGCCCAATTTGCAGCCATGATTACCCGCCTGGACTATTACGTGGGTGAGGTTCTGAAAAAGCTGAAAGAAAAAGGACTGGACGAGAACACATTAGTTATCTTCTCCAGTGACAACGGCCCTCACGAAGAAGGCGGAGCCGACCCGACTTTCTTCGGCCGGGACGGAAAACTGCGCGGACTGAAACGCCAATGCCACGAAGGCGGCATACGTATTCCGTTTATCGCCCGTTGGCCGGGACATGTGCCCGCAGGTGAAGTGAACGACCACATCTGTGCTTTCTACGACTTAATGCCTACTTTCTGCGATGTAGCCGGCATCAAGAACTATGAGAAGAAATACCGCAACAAGGAAAAAGAGGTGGATTATTTCGACGGTATCTCTTTCGCCCCGACCTTGCTGGGCAAGAAGAAACAGAAACAGCATGACTTCCTGTATTGGGAATTCAATGAAACGAACCAGATAGCGGTACGCATGGGCGACTGGAAACTAATCGTCAAGAAGGGAAAGCCTTCCCTCTACAATCTGAAAACGGATATTCACGAGGACAACGATATAGCACTCCAACATCCTGAGATCGTGGAAAAGATGAAAGCCATCATCTTTGAGCAACATACTCCGAATCAACATTTCTCTGTGACGTTGCCCAAATAGATGATTTATAGTTAAGACATAAGAACAAAAGAACATATTATTAATGAGTACTTTTTATCAAGCAATGATAAATTATAATTCTCAAAAATAATATGTTCTTTTGTTCTTATGTCTTAAACTTCCAATATATCAGCCCACAGGCGTCATCCCCATCTTCTTCGCCCGCTCCATCAGAAAAGCATAGGCAGCTTCATATTCATTGGGAATCACACCGTCCAGAATGGCATCCTTTATCGCGCTTTTCAGCACACCCACTTCCCGGCACGGCTGCAAACCGAAGATTTCCATAATCTCCTCCCCGCTCACAGGCGGCTGGAAATTACGTACCCGGTCTTTTTCTTCCAGATCTTTCAACTTCTGACGCACCAACTGGAAGTTATTCAAGAAACGCTGTTTGCGCTCCATATTCTTAGAAGTAATATCCGCTTCGCAGAGCATCATCAAGTCATCAATATCATCCCCCGCCTCGAAGAGCAAACGACGCACCGCCGAGTCCGTCACCACATCATCTGCAATGACAATAGGGCGCATATGCAGGCTAACCAGCTTCTGCACATACTTCATCTTCTCATTCATTGGCAGCTTCATCTTCCGAAAGATAGACGGAATCATCTTCTCACCTATGAAATTATGATTGTGGAACGTCCATCCCGCTTTCGGTTCCCACCGTTTCGTGACAGGCTTGGCAATATCGTGCAGCAATGCCGCCCAGCGCAACCACAGATTATCAGTCTTCTTGCTGATATTATCCAACACTTCCAACGTATGATAAAAATTATCCTTGTGCGAACGCCCGTTCCGTGTCTCCACCCCTTGCAAAGCAGCAAATTCAGGGAAAATCAACGGCAACAACCCGCTGCGGTCGAGGTCGATAAACCCTTTGGATGGAATCGGCGAAAGAATAATCTTATTCAGTTCATCCGCAATGCGCTCACGGGAAATAATCCCAATCCGTTCCTTATTGCGGCAAAGCGAATCGAAAGTATCGTCGTCAATATAAAAGCTCAACTGCGTGGCAAAACGGATACAGCGCATCATGCGCAACGGGTCGTCACTAAAAGTAATATCGGGGTCGAGCGGAGTACGAATCGTCTTCTCCTTCATATCTTCCAACCCGCCGAACGGATCTACCAATTCACCGAAACGTGCCTTATTGAGACAAACTGCAAGGGCATTAATCGTAAAATCCCGACGGTTCTGGTCATCTTCCAGCGTACCGTCCTCTACAATCGGTTTGCGCGAATCCCGCTGGTACGATTCTCTGCGTGCACCTACAAATTCGACTTCCGTACCTTTATATTTTACCTGTGCCGTTCCGAAATTCTTGAAAACAGAAACGTGCGCCCCCCGTCCCAAATGCCGGCCGAGTGCTTCCGCCATTGCAATTCCACTGCCTACAACTACTACATCTATATCTTTAGAGG
>UMFP01000181.1_pt1 | contig 32374 bp, 20 predicted proteins | sample 1965031 | NCBI WGS metagenome assembly UMFP01 (sample SAMEA4836048, study PRJEB28245) | human gut metagenome | biome: gut microbiome; material: fecal sample | place: Denmark | collected 2008
AGTCGGATAACCTATGTGCTGCCTGGAAAAAGCATGCACTTGAAAATGACGAACTTTCCGTCCGTGTAGGACGATGGAACATCCCCGGTGAACCCATAGTCATTCTAGTCGATTTCCAACCTTTTTTTGAGAAAAAAGACGATATATACACAGAAATGTGGAATCGTTTTCAAGTAGATTCGTTGCACGCTTATGGCGATTACGACGAAGCTTCCATGTTTTCGTATGCTGCGGGCAGAGTGGTGGAGAGTTTCTATCACTACAACCTGACAGAAACGGATAAGGTGGTATATCAGGCTCATGAATGGATGACAGGAATGGGAGCACTTTATGTACAAGAAGCTGTGCCCGAGGTGGCGACTATTTTTACGACCCATGCTACTTCCATCGGTCGGTCGATTGCAGGTAATCATAAGCCGTTGTATGACTATTTGTTTGCCTATAACGGTGATCAGATGGCTCAGGAACTGAATATGCAATCGAAACACTCGATTGAAAAACAGACAGCACATTATGTGGATTGCTTCACCACGGTCAGCGAAATCACCAACAACGAATGTAAGGAACTGCTGGACAAGCCGGCGGATGTAGTCCTTATGAACGGTTTTGAGGATGATTTTGTGCCGAAAGGAAGTACATTCACCGGAAAACGTAAACGTGCGCGTTCCCTGATGCTGAATGTAGCGAATAAATTACTGGGAACAAATCTGGGTGACGATACGTTAATTGTCGGAACCAGTGGACGATATGAGTTCAAGAACAAGGGAATCGATGTATTTCTGGAATCATTGAACCGCTTGAACAGGGATAAGAACCTGCATAAGAATGTATTGGCATTTATCAATGTGCCCGGTTGGGTAGGCGATCCCCGTGAAGATTTGCAGGAACGTCTGAAGAGCAAAGATAAGTTTGATACTCCGCTCGAAGTGCCGTTCATTACTCATTGGCTACATAATATGACACATGACCAGGTGTTGGATATGCTGAAATATCTAGGAATGGGAAATCGTCCGGAAGATAAGGTGAAAGTTATTTTCGTACCTTGCTATCTGGACGGCCGCGACGGTATCATGAACAAGGAGTATTATGATATATTACTGGGACAGGATTTGAGTGTCTATGCTTCCTATTACGAACCTTGGGGATATACCCCATTGGAAAGCGTAGCATTCCATGTGCCGACAATCACTACCGATCTGGCCGGATTCGGACTTTGGGTGAATAGCCTGAAAAACCAGCATGGTATCAATGATGGGGTAGAGGTGCTTCATCGTTCGGACTACAATGACTCGGAAGTAGCGGATGGTATCAAAGATACGATTACGCTGTTTGCGGACAAGACGGAAAAAGAAGTGAAGGAAATTCGCAAGCATGCCGCTGAAGTGGCGGAACAAGCTTTGTGGAAACACTTTATACAATATTACTATGAGGCTTACGACATTGCCCTGCGCAATGCTATGAAGCGTCAATTGAGTTAAGGTAAAATTTATTCATCAATAAGTAAATAAAAACATTATGAAAATTAAAGTTAGTAATGTGAATACTCCCAACTGGAAAGAGGTTACTGTAAAATCACGTATACCGGAAGAGTTGGAGAAGTTGTCTGAAATCGCACGCAACATTTGGTGGGCATGGAATTTTGAAGCGACTGAACTGTTTAGAGATCTAGATCCGGAACTTTGGAAAGAATGTGGACAGAATCCTGTACTGTTGTTGGAACGTATGAGCTATGAAAAGCTGGAAGCTCTGGCAAAAGACAAGGTGATTCTGAGAAGAATGAATGAAGTTTATACGAAATTCAGAGATTACATGGATGTGAAGCCGGATGAACAGCGTCCGTCTGTAGCCTATTTCAGCATGGAATATGGCTTGAGCAGCGTCCTGAAAATATATTCCGGTGGTTTGGGTGTGTTGGCCGGTGACTATTTGAAAGAAGCTTCCGACAGCAATGTGGATTTATGCGCGGTAGGTTTCTTGTATCGTTACGGTTACTTTACCCAAACGTTGTCCATGGACGGACAGCAGATCGCAAACTACGAAGCACAGAACTTCGGTCAGCTTCCTATCGACCGCGTAATGGACGCAGACGGCAAGCCGTTGGTAGTAGACGTTCCTTACTTGGATTATTATGTTCACGCTAACGTATGGCGTGTTAATGTAGGACGTATTTCTTTGTATCTGTTGGATACGGACAATGAAATGAACAGCGAGTTCGACCGTCCTATCACTCACCAACTTTATGGTGGCGACTGGGAAAACCGACTGAAACAGGAAATCCTGTTGGGTATCGGTGGTATCCTGACGCTGAAGGCATTGGGTATCAAGAAAGATATTTATCACTGTAATGAAGGACATGCTGCATTGATTAATGTTCAGCGTATCTGTGACTACGTAGCTACCGGATTGACATACGATCAGGCTATCGAACTGGTTCGTGCTTCTTCTCTTTATACGGTTCATACACCGGTTCCGGCAGGACACGACTATTTTGACGAAGGCTTGTTCGGTAAATATATGAGTGGCTATCCTGCAAGAATGGGTATCACTTGGGACGACTTGATGGATCTCGGACGTAACAATCCGGGTGATAAGGGCGAACGTTTCTGTATGTCTGTCTTTGCTTGCAACACTTCTCAGGAAGTGAACGGTGTAAGCTGGCTGCACGGAAAAGTCTCTCAGGAAATGTTCTCTTCTATCTGGAAAGGTTATTTCCCCGAAGAAAGCCACGTAGGATATGTGACGAACGGTGTTCACTTCCCGACTTGGAGCGCTACGGAATGGAAAGAACTGTACTTTAAATATTTCAACGAAAACTTCTGGTTCGACCAGTCTAATCCTAAAATTTGGGAAGCTATCTACAATGTGCCCGATGAAGAGATTTGGAAGACTCGTATGACGATGAAGAATAAGCTGGTTGACTATATCCGCAAGTCATTCCGCGATACTTGGTTGAAGAACCAGGGCGATCCCTCACGTATCGTTTCGCTGATGGATAAAATCAATCCGAACGCATTGCTGATCGGTTTCGGCCGTCGTTTTGCTACTTACAAACGTGCGCACCTGTTGTTTACTGACTTGGAACGTCTTTCCAAGATTGTGAACAATCCTGACTATCCGGTACAGTTCCTGTTTACAGGTAAGGCTCACCCGCACGATGGAGCAGGACAGGGCTTGATTAAACGTATCATCGAAATCTCCCGTCGTCCTGAATTCCTGGGTAAGATTATCTTCCTCGAAAACTACGATATGCAGTTGGCTCGTCGTCTGGTTTCAGGTGTTGATATTTGGTTGAATACTCCGACCCGTCCGTTGGAAGCATCCGGTACATCAGGTGAAAAAGCATTGATGAACGGTGTTGTCAACTTCTCCGTATTGGACGGATGGTGGCTGGAAGGTTACCGCGAAGGTGCAGGTTGGGCGTTGACTGAAAAACGTACTTACCAGAATCAAGAACACCAGGATCAATTAGATGCTGCTACTATTTACAGTATTCTTGAGACAGAAATCATGCCGTTGTACTATGCCCGCAACAAAAAGGGATATTCGGAAGGCTGGATCAAGGTTGTGAAGAATTCTATCGCGCAGATTGCTCCTCACTATACAATGAAACGTCAGTTGGATGACTACTTTAGCAAATTCTATTGCAAACAGGCAAAACGCTTTGCGTCTTTGTCTGCCGATAACAATGCAAAAGCAAAAGAAATCGCAGCTTGGAAAGAAGAAGTGGTTGCTAAATGGGATTCTATCGAAATCGTGTCTTCAGATACAGTGGAAGAACTGAAGAAAGGCGACATCGAAAGCGGAAAAGAATATACTATCACTTACGTAATCGATGAGAAAGGCTTGAATGATGCAGTAGGACTTGAACTGGTAACGACATATACGACTGCCGACGGTAAACAACATGTTTACTCAGTAGAACCGTTCAACGTAATCAAGAAAGAAGGCGATTTGTACACATTCCAGGTTAAACATAGCTTGTCGAATGCAGGTAGCTTCAAGGTGGCTTATCGTATGTTCCCGAAGAACCCGGATCTTCCGCATCGTCAGGACTTCTGCTACGTGCGTTGGTTTGTCTGATTAATTGAGAATAAAGTAGGGAGAGTAAATCTCCCTGCTGTTTTCATAGATAAAATTAGCCCCTGCAATCTTAAAGAATGCAGGGGCTAAATTTTTATCATCAAGAGACTGTCTCCAGAACGAAACAGTCTTTGCTTCTTTTATTTTACTGCTTCTGCTATTTTAGCTTGAAGCTCTTCTCCGTGCAGGCCGCGAGCGATAATCGTACCGTCACCGTCGATCAACACTGTGTGAGGGATGCTGTTTATAGCGTAAAGTTGTGCACCTTCACTTTGCCAGAATTTCAAGTCGGACATTTGCGGCCAAGTCATGTTCAGTTTCTTGATAGATTCTTTCCACGCAGCACCGTCTTGGTCGAGAGATACACCTACAATTTCAAAGTTTTTGCCTTTGTATTTAGCGTAAGCTTCTACCAGGTTAGGCATTTCGCGACGGCAAGGACCGCACCAGCTAGCCCAGAAGTCTACCAATACCACTTTGCCTTTACCTACGTAATCAGACAGTTTCACAGCTTTTCCGTCAGGAGTCTGCATTTCGAAATCAATGAACTTGGTACCTACGGCAGTCTTTTTCTGCTTTTCGGTCAGCTCTTTGATTTTTACGATTGCTTCATCGTTTTGCAAGTTAGCCGGAACCTGTTGCAGTAATGCTTCGTTTTCGGCAGTAGAGTTATTGTAGAAAGTCTGTTTGAACAAGAATACGCCGACCGGGTTGGTGATGTTTTTCTGTACAGCTTCCTTAAATGCGTTTTCGTACTGTTCCTGCAACTCTGCTCCTTCTTTTTGCTTGGCTTCTTTCTGTTCGTCGCTCAAGGTAGTGTCACCCATTGATTCATAGATGCCATTCATTTTCTTGCTGATGTCATTGATTTTGGCTCTGAGTTCCTGGTAAGCGTCGTTGTTGGCAGTACCGGTAACAGAATCATCATCTTTGCCTAACGTGACATTGATTTTTCCGTTTTCGAGGAAGAAATCAACCATCAACGGTGTTCCGTTTACTTCACAAGTGACATAACGGCTGACAACAGAATCTTGTGTACCTTCAAAGGTAAAAGTACCTTTTTTGATAACAGCAGTATCGAGTTTAGTCAAATTTCGACCTGTAGCTTCCTGAAGATAAACGGTGTCACCATCGGCTGCGCCCTCTACTGTACCTGTAACAACGTAACCAGCTTTGTTACCGGTACAAGCTACCATACCCAGGGCGGCTGTTGCGATAACTAAATAAGTTAATTTTTTCATGCTTTTGTAAGATTAGTGAATAAATATTTATGCAAAGATAGATTATTTTTCTCTCGAGCATCGAAAAACACTGTTATATTAGATTAACACGTAGGTGAAAACCGCAGAAATGTGTACCTTTGCAGCCCAAACTTTAGTATGAATATGCAAGAAGATAAATCCATCATTGAGGTAAGCCATGTCTCGAAGTTTTTCGGCGAGAAAACAGCATTGGATGATGTGACACTGAACGTGAAAAAGGGCGAGTTTGTCACGATACTCGGACCTTCCGGTTGCGGAAAAACCACGTTGTTGCGTCTCATAGCCGGTTTTCAGACAGCTTCGGAAGGCGAAATCAGAATTTCGGGGATGGAAATAACACAAACTCCCCCTCACAAGCGTCCGGTGAACACGGTATTTCAGAAATATGCCCTGTTCCCGCATTTGAATGTTTACGACAATATCGCTTTCGGCCTGAAGCTGAAAAAAACACCGAAGCAGACCATTGGGAAGAAAGTGAAAGCTGCTCTGAAGATGGTGGGTATGACGGATTATGAATACCGCGATGTTGATTCCCTTTCTGGTGGTCAGCAGCAGCGTGTAGCCATCGCCCGTGCCATTGTCAACGAGCCGGAAGTGTTGCTTCTGGATGAACCGCTGGCAGCACTTGACCTGAAAATGCGTAAGGATATGCAGATGGAACTCAAAGAAATGCATAAATCTTTGGGAATCACATTTGTCTATGTCACTCATGACCAGGAAGAGGCGCTTACGCTGAGTGATACTATTGTCGTGATGAGTGAGGGAAAGATTCAGCAGATCGGTACGCCGATTGATATTTATAACGAGCCTATCAATTCTTTTGTCGCGGACTTTATCGGAGAAAGTAACATCTTGAATGGTACGATGATTCATGACAAACTGGTACGCTTCTGCGATACGGAGTTTGAATGTGTGGACGAAGGATTTGGTGAGAATACACCGGTTGATGTGGTGATTCGTCCGGAAGATTTATATATTTTCCCGGTTTCGGATATGGCGCAGTTGACAGGAGTGGTGCAGACTTCCATATTCAAAGGCGTGCATTATGAGATGACTGTGCTTTGCGGCGGCTATGAATTCCTTGTGCAGGATTACCATCATTTTGAGGTCGGAGCGGAAGTCGGTCTGTTGGTGAAGCCGTTCGATATCCATATTATGAAGAAAGAGCGTGTCTGCAATACTTTTGAAGGAAAATTACTGGATGCCACTCATGTGGAATTCCTCGGTTGTAACTTTGAATGTGTTTCGGTGGAAGGTATTGAACCCGAAACGAATGTCAAAGTGGAAGTGGATTTCGACAAGGTAATTCTTCAGGATAATGAAGAAGACGGAACATTGACGGGTGAAGTGAAGTTTATCCTTTATAAGGGTGACCATTATCATTTGACGGTGTTCTCCGACTGGGACGAGAATGTGTTTGTAGATACGAATGACGTGTGGGACGACGGCGACCGTGTAGGTATTACCATCCCCCCGGATGCAATTCGTGTAATTAAAATAACCGATTAACAGGAAAGGAAGTGAATAAGAGGTTTTTGGTCTTTTTGTCATCACGTAAGAGTTGGACTCTCCCTTACATTATTTTTTCGGCGATCTTTGTGGTCATACCGTTGTTCTTGATTGTTGTGTATGCGTTTACTGACGATAACGGTCATTTGACACTCGCCAATTTTCAGAAGTTCTTCGAACATCCCGAAGCAATCAATACCTTTGTCTATTCTATAGGCATTGCTATTATTACCACCCTTGTTTGTCTTTTGCTGGGTTATCCTGCTGCCTGGATACTAAGCAACAGTAAGCTGAACCGTTCCAAGACGATGGTCGTCCTGTTTATTCTTCCGATGTGGGTGAATATCCTGGTGCGTACTTTGGCTACGGTCGCTTTATTCGACTTTTTCAGTGTACCGTTGGGTGAGGGGGCTTTGATATTCGGTATGGTGTACAACTTTATCCCCTTTATGATTTATCCTATTTATAACACGTTGCAGAAGATGGATCATAGTTATATCGAAGCTGCGCAGGATTTGGGCGCCAACCCCGTACAGGTCTTTCTGAAAGCAGTTCTTCCGCTTTCCATGCCGGGGGTGATGAGTGGTATTATGATGGTGTTTATGCCGACTATATCGACTTTTGCCATTGCCGAGCTGTTGACGATGAACAATATCAAGCTGTTCGGTACGACGATTCAGGAGAACATCAATAACAGTATGTGGAATTATGGAGCGGCGCTTTCGCTTATCATGTTGCTGCTGATTGCCGCTACTTCTTTGTTTAGCACTGACGATAAAGACAACTCTAACGAAGGAGGTGGGCTATGGTAAAGAAAATATTTGCGCAGGCTTACTTGTGGATATTGCTGTTGTTGCTTTATTCTCCTATCGTGATTATCATCATCTATTCCTTCACCGAAGCGAAAGTGCTGGGCAACTGGACAGGTTTTTCTACCAAACTTTATACTTCGCTTTTCACCACAGGCACGCATCATTCCTTGATGAATGCACTGATTAATACGATCACTATTGCCCTGTTGGCTGCAACTGCTTCTACCTTGTTGGGGAGCGTAGCTGCTATCGGCATCTTTAATTTGAAATCCCGTTCGCGCAAAGCGATTAGTTTTGTGAATAGTATTCCTATTCTGAATGGAGATATTATTACGGGTATTTCGCTTTTTCTTCTATTTGTTTCTTTGGGAATCACACAAGGATATACAACTGTAGTGCTTGCGCACATCACATTTTGTACGCCTTACGTTGTGTTAAGTGTCCTGCCGCGTCTGAAGCAGATGAATCCGAATATTTATGAAGCTGCCCTCGATTTGGGAGCAACTCCCATGCAAGCCTTGTGGAAAGTCATTGTACCGGAGATTCGTCCGGGAATGATTAGCGGTTTCATGCTTGCGTTGACACTGTCTATTGACGATTTTGCCGTAACTGTGTTTACTATCGGTAATCAAGGTTTGGAGACGCTTTCCACTTATATTTACGCTGATGCCCGCAAAGGTGGTCTGACACCGGAACTTCGCCCGCTTTCCGCTATTATTTTTGTAGTAGTGCTGGCGTTGCTTATCGCGATCAATTACCGTGCAGGGAAAGCGAAGAAAAAAGATTAATGGATTACTAAATGTGCTACTACGTAAATAATATGAAAAGAATAATTCCTGTTATCCTGTTATTGTTGAGTCTGGCCGGATGTTATAACTCCGGCGAACCCCGTGAGCGGGTTCTCAAAATCTATAACTGGGCGGATTATATCGGAGATAGTGTACTCGAAGATTTTCAGGCGTATTATAAGGAGCAGACGGGCGAAAATATCCGCATCGTTTACCAGACATTCGACATCAACGAGATTATGTTGACGAAGATCGAGAAAGGGCATGAAGATTTTGACGTGGTTTGTCCTTCGGAATATATCATTGAGCGTATGTTGAAGAAGCATTTGCTTCTGCCTATTGACACGAATTTTGCCCATTCTCCCAATTATATGAATAATGTGTCTCCGTTTATTCGTGAGCAAATCAATAAATTGAGCCAACCGGGAGAGGAAGCGAGCCGCTATGCGGTGTGCTATATGTGGGGAACGGCAGGGCTTCTGTACAATCGTGCTTATGTTCCCGATTCGGTTGCGGCATCCTGGGATTGTCTCTGGAATAAGAAGTATGCCGGAAAAATCCTGATGAAAGATAGTTATCGCGATGCTTACGGTACGGCTATTATCTATGCGCATGCCAAGGAATTGGAAGAGGGGACAGTGACAGTGGAAGAACTGATGAATGACTATTCTCCACGTGCGATGGAACTAGCGGAAAAGTATCTGAAAGCGTTGAAGCCGAATATAGCGGGTTGGGAAGCTGACTTCGGCAAGGAGATGATGACGAAGAATAAGGCTTGGCTGAATATGACCTGGAGCGGTGATGCGATATGGGCGATTGAAGAAGCTAATGCGGTAGGAGTGGACTTGGATTATGAAGTTCCTAAAGAAGGAAGCAATATATGGTATGACGGTTGGGTGATTCCGAAATATGCGAAGAACCCGAAAGCTGCCAGTTACTTTATCAATTTCATGTGTCGCCCGGATATCGCTTTGAGAAATATGGATTTCTGCGGATATGTAAGTTCGATTGCTACTCCTGAGATTTTGGAAGAGAAGACCGATACGACACTTGCCTATTTTGCCGATTTGAGCTATTTTTTCGGGCCGGGTGCCGACAGCATACAGATTGATAAGATACAATATCCCGACCGCAAAGTGGTGGAACGATGTGCTATGATCCGTGATTTTGGCGACAAGACGAAAGAAGTGCTTGATATTTGGTCACGTATCAAGGGAGATAATTTGGGAGTGGGTATAACTATTCTTATTTTCGTTGTCGTTGCTTTGATGAGCGGTTGGATGATATATAAGAGATGGCAACGTTACAGTCGTCAGAAGCAACAGAACCGCAGAAGCAGAAGAAAAAAGGTAAAAAGGTAAAGAGGAATCAACGTTAATTCCTTCGGATATATATTGAAAATAAAATAGCCTGGTGAACAGAATGTTGATAGCAGAATGTTCATCGAGCTATTTTTATATTGTCATTATCGCCGTTTCATGTTTCGGAGTACGTCTTTAGTTTCTTTATCTACGCGAAGCGATTCGATTGTTTTCTGCAATGATTTATTATAAGTCCAGTTATCCAGTTTACTCTGTTTCAGATATTCCATTGTCTTTTCGGGGAACTTGATGAAGCAGATGGATATCATCCAAGCCATAGCCATACGTGCATAATAAGCATCATGGCAGAATGAGTCTGCGTATGTCAGCAATGAGTCGATATGCTCTTTATCCACATAATGGAAAAGCATCACAATACCGAATCGTATTTCAAATTCTTTGGGGGATGTCAGATAAGGCTGAATGAATTGCCACACAACTTCTTTTCCTTTTTTTGCAGCAGTCTTCAGTTCTCCGCAAAAGATGTCGCATACAGCCCAGTTATCAATGCGGGGAACGAACATACTAACGTATTTCATTCGTTCGTCAAGTTCCATTTTGGCTAATCCGATAACCATTCCCTGAAGCATTGTTTCCTCATAAAACTTGGTATCGGTTGCTTCCACAAATATGCGCCAATCTTCTCTCTTAGCGATTTCTTTTGCCAGTATCCGTAGTTGCGGAATACGTACACCGAGAATATTTTCGGTTCCGGGGACTAAGGCGGAATGAAATTCCTGATACTTGGAATCTACTAAAGTCTGCAATTCTTTTCGAATGTTTTCCGTTGTAGTCATTTTGTTATAGTTGGGTTATTTCACAAAGGTATAAAAAAAGAGCATGCCTTGCGCACAGGCATACTCCATTTTAGCTTTTTCTTTCAATAATAGGTTTGTATTACTTCTTGACCATGTCGAAAGTAAATGTTGTAACCGGGAAATCAGGTAAATCTGCTTCTCCGATTTTTACTCCTGTTGCTTTGATAACGAATGCTAGTTTTTTGCCCTCATAAACGTAGACACCGTTCTTTTCAGCTTCAATAGTTACTGTTATAAGAATTTCAGCCGGTTCTTGTCCTTCTTCTTGTACTTGAGTCGGTGCGGTGTATTCAATTTTCAGTGGTTCAGGTTTTAGTTGAAGCAGGATATTTGCTTTATTTTCATCAAAAGTCGGTGTATAAGGGATATTGTAGTTAATATCGCCTAAGTTTTCGATGATGACTCCGGCATTTTCTTCACCGACAATGCTTTTAATCAGGTCATCAACCGGTAGTTTCTTAATCATAATCTGATTGTCTTTTACTTCGGCAGTAACTTGAGCTCCTGCCGGTTCTTCTCCCTCTTCAGCATTTTCCTGAGGATTGACGGCAGCGGATTCTGTCAGCATTGTACCGGAATAATTACCATCAACATCTTTAAGAGAATATACCGGAATGTCCGAATCGTCGTCACTGCTACACGCAGTAAAAGAAGTTACCATACTCAATGCCATTGCGAATAAGACAAAGCGGTTAAAACAACAAACTTTTTTCATTTTAGTTAAAGTTTTCATACTGTTTAAAAAATTAGATTATTAATTTCAAAATTAAGGTGTACGTACATAGTGTAAATGCTACGATTAATAAAATACTGCATGAAGAAATAAAATAAAGAGAGAATCCTTCATATGAGTACTATGATGTAGACCCCTGTTCATGGGATCTTCTGATATATAAGTTTGTTCTTGTCTTATTGTTTTTTCATGATAGACTCGCTTGGCGTTATTCCAAAATACTCTTTGTATTTATGACGGAAGTTTTTGAGGCTCTTCAACCCGATCATTTCCGGAAGAACATTGACAGAGTATTTTCCGCTTTCCAATAGTTCACGCGCTTTTTCCATACGGATCCGGTAAATGAAGTACTTGGGTGCTTCTCCTGTCAGTACTTTCCATTTATTAAAAAAAGCAGTTCTGCTCATATATAGTTCTGAGGCGATTTCGTCTATTGTCAGATTTTCCTTGTCTATATTCCTTTGAATAAATTCTTTTACTTGGTTGATAAATACGTACTTATCCTCATTTGGGTTTTCCTCTTCCTCAACTTCCAGAAATTGCTTCCCGAATATTTTTTGCAGGAATGATTTTCTGAGGAAACGGTTGTTCCTGATAAGGACATTCATTTCTATCTTTAAATCTTCGATATGAAAGGGCATATATAAGAATGTGTCAGCCAGGGAACTTTCTCTTTTGCTGCGTTGTCCTATATCCATATGTGAACCGTAGAGGATAATGGGGATGACGGATGTTTCTACTGATGTTTTTAGTCTCGATGACAGTTCGTTGCCGTACATCCCATGAAGCATAATGTCGCAAATTACTAAATCCGGGTATTCTTCTTTTATACATTCCAAAGCGTCCAAACCGTTTTCGAAGCTTCTTATAATAAAATCCTTTGATAAACGTTCTTCCAGATACAACCTGAATTCTTTGTTGCTGTCAGCAAGTACGACCAACGGCTTGGCGGAATTTCTCTTTTGTGTATCCTTGCCGGACAAGGCATCTATTCTTTCTTCTGTCAAGTTTGCCGAGATATTCATGCTGCTATGGTGGCGAACATTTCCCGTCGGATCTTTTGAAGGGAATTTTAGGATAATAGTGCGGTTGGAATGGTTAATCAGAATCTTTCCATTACACATTTTTATCAGCCTTTTGCAGAATATATTTTTGGCAAAATTGTATTCGACTTCTTTTTTCCGTTGGAATAGCTGCCACTTTTTACATTTATAGCATTGAAGTAACTTTTTATTTTCGAAACCAGTAATTTTTATTTGCCAGTTTTGGGAATTTGAGGTGATTAACAGGGTTATTGTTTTTTTTTGTCCGGTATGGTCTATGGCATTTTTTATGAATTTATCAATGACTGGAGATATTTTGCTTGGGTCGAACCACGCACTGGCGTAATTAAAGTCAGTTTTTATGTCCAGCCCAACCATGTTGTTGGCAGCATGTGCCTTCAAAGAAGTGACTCGGCTTTTGATAAATATTCCCAGTTCATATTCTGAGGAATCCAATTTTTCAGAGTTTGCGAACAATTGCTTTAAATTCATCAACCTCGTTAAATGTATGTTGAGGTAATCTATGTTTTGGATAGCTACTGATAACTCTTTCCTGATATTTTCGGGGCAAATATTATTACATGCTATTTTCAATGGGGTATGAACCAGTGTAAGCGGGGCACGGATGTTCTCGAAGGAGTCTATAAAGTACTGGCTTCCTTCTTTGAGAAGATTTTTTTCTTTCTGTATCATAATGATACGCGTTATAATCCAATAAATAGAGATTCCTCCTGCCAGAAGTATGGAGGTGAAATTAAATTGATAAAGAATAAGTACTGTCATGGCACTGGAAACGAGGGGCGACGTTTGTAATAAGTATTTCATATTATATTTTTTAGTGACGTCACTCAGATGAAATAGACCCGTTGCTTTCGTTTGAGGAAAAAAGAGGAAATTCACTATCTTGATATTTTGAATCATTTTTTTTGAAAGAAACGGTGAATATCCTCTAAGTAACAATTATTAATCAGTTTTATTGGTTGAATATTGTTTGGGCTACTTTAGATGCGTAGGGGAGCGTATGTATTTCCTCATATATCAACTGAAAAGATGATGGAGATTAGGTTTTTATAAGAAGGGATGATTGGTCTATTTTTACGAAGTAAAAATAATGATAAGTTCTAATAAGTAGATACTGTTGTCAGTCTTGAATACTGATTTGTTACTGTATGGTGTTAAGAGTGCGTGAAATGGTATAGTTATACTGTGATTTGTTGGTAATATGCATACTTTACCAGAATCATCAGGTTAATTTAAAGTATTCTATAGCATGAATTAATAAATTCCGGCTTTCTATTAGCTATTTCATACGGATGATTTAGTCTGTTGCTGTTGAGTAACTTTGGGGATACACAAGTGTGTCAAGCTTGCTGCACAAGTCTGTCTGTATAAATGCACAAGTGCAACTTCCTTGTTGTTTTCTCTTGACAAGAAGCTCGCCATTGACCTCTAATTTATCAATGACGGGCAACTTACGATTTTTCCAATATTATACGGACTGACCGTTAAATGGATGATTTTCCAACCCTTTTGATGGCTTCACTTGGTGTTATCCCAAAGTGTTTCTTGAAACGTTCCCGGAAGTTTTTTTCGTCCTTTAATCCAATCAAATCAGGTATTTCATTTACAGCATATTTTCCACTAGCCAATAATTCCCATGCTTTTTCCATACGGATTCGATGAATAAAAAATTTAGGAGCTTCACCTGTGATGGACACCCATAATTCGTAAAATTTGGTTCGGCTCATACCAACATCTTTGGCTATTTTTTTTATTGTTATCTTGTCTATATCGGTCAGGCTTTCCAACACCAATTTTTTCACTTTGTTAATAAGGTTGTAATCATTTTCATTTAGAACTTTAACAGGGTCTGGTGAAGTTGGTGATGTATTATCATTGTTACCGATATTTTGCAAAGAAGTGTGTGGTAATGTAAGTGGATGATGAACGTCAGGAAAAGAATTAATCAGATATTGAATTTTTTCTTTTAGAAGATCGTTTTCTCTCTTTAATGTTAATAAATGGGGGATGTATGAGTATAATGAAATAATTATTGCTTTCATCGTTGAGATAGAAATCAATGTTCTTTTTAAAAGATTCATGTTATTATATTTTTAGTGATGCTACTTGCTCGAATAGCCTTTTTTTCCTTTAAAGAAAAACACAAATATGTACTACAACTATGAAGGCATAGCTGTATACGACTACAAACTCAAATAATATGATCTCTTGATTGTTCGCTATATGGGAGGTCAATATTCAGAATCGAGTTCTATATTCAAAGTCTAAATATTAATGTTTTGATTTGTTAAGGAAAAAAGCACCTCCTCCCAAGTAATGATGTTTTGTTTATTTATTTTTTTCGGCATTATATAATTAGCCTCCTAAATGGAAACATAGAAAGGAGGCGATCTGGATTTAAAGGGTTTACTATTGGATTGTCTGCCAATAGCTGTTTGTGTTTGATTTATCATATACAAATTAACAACTACAATACTATTTTTCTTTGCAATGGATAAGAAATTATCTTTACGAAGTAAATGTAATGATTCGTCCTAATATTTGTAATATTAAGATTGTGTAATTTGTTGGGTTATTATAAAAAATATAGGTGGTTAATAGTGAATTGTAAGTGAAAGTTGTATAATTGATTTGTAATGTTATATTTCCTGTCTTTATTGAAAAAGGTAGGTTATGATGAATCTCATTTTTTGAATATTTTCATGTGTTAAAATACAGTGTGAAATATGTATAATTCCAGAAGATGGATTTGTGGCGAAAATATTAAAATAAAGAGAGGCATCTGAATGTTTCAGACACCTCTCGATTGTATATAAATTAAATTGCAGTCTGCATCATCCAATCATCCACTCTCCCAAATTTCGTTTTTCGGCATCGAAAGCGACACCGACTTTTACCAGCCGTCTGCCGTCAACAGTATAAGGAAGGAGATAGCCCTTTTCATCAATCTGTTTCAAGGCTTCTTCGGCAGTGCCATGCAGTTTGAATTCGAATACATAAATGTAGTCCGCAGTCTTTACTACGGCGTCGGCGCGACCGATGGCTGTGCGTATTTCCGCTTGCGTAAACTGTCCCATCAGTTTGAAGACCAGATAGAATATCACTTGGTAGTGGCGTTCCGTTTTTGTATTCAACTCGTATGGAAAGTCGGCAAAGAAGCAGGTCAGGCGGGTGAGGAAAGCTTCCGTATCACCCGTTTCCAGTTCATGAACAAATTTCCCGATATAAAAAGTTGTATCATTGGAAGCGACAGGAGTATAGAAAGGAGCGGCAAAGTTGAGAAAACCATATTTCACTTCCTCGTTCGGGAATCCCAGTGTATAAGAACGGAAGCGTTGGTCGAAGGACTTTATCGTCAAGTATCCGCTTTGATAAATCATCGGAATGGGATTGGCTATGTTCGCCCTGTCATCGCTCAATGAGGCGGAAGATACTTCAATGCCATCCAGTTGTCGGAGATCGAAGTCCGTCCTTTTAAGTATTTCTACCAAAAACGTCGGCGTTCCACTGGCAAACCAATAATCACTGAAGCGTGACTTGGAAAGAGCGCTGAGTACACTAAAGGGATTGAACATAGGGGTAAAACCTTTCTCCGGAGTGAAACGGTATCCGTCGTACTGGCAGGTCAGCTGTTCTACAGCTTGTTCGCAAGTCGTTTCAGTTTGTTTTGCCAATGCTTGTAATTCGGGGACAAAAGTGGCTTCGATTTCCGTGCGGGTCATCCCGCAAAGAGTATTGTATTCGAGGTCGAAGCTGATGTCGTTCAGCTGGTTGAGTGTGCTGAATATTCCCATTTGTGCAAATTTGGTCACTCCGGTGATGAAAACAAATTGAAGATATGCGTCAGCACTTTTAAGCACTGTATAGAAAGCAGTCAGTGTTTTACGGAAGTCTTCCTGCAAATCTGGATTATCAAACGTTTGAAGCATGGGTTTGTCGTACTCGTCAACAAGCACTACAACGCGCCGTCCTGTCTGTTCGTAAGCACGCTGAATGATAGTGGAAAAGCGGCCGGAGTATGTCATTGTGCCTTTATCTACGCCATACGTTGCCTCCCAACTTTCCAATTGTAACTCAAGCATTTTTTCCAACCGTTCGCAGCTGTCATATTTCTCGGCATTAAGGTCAAGGTGTAATACAGGGTAATCAAACCAATTCTGTTCCAGCTGTTCGATGGCCAGCCCTTTGAATAGTTCTTTCTTCCCTTTGAAATAAGCTTCGAGAGTAGAAAGCAACAAGCTTTTTCCGAAACGTCGGGGGCGGCTGAGGAAATAAGGTTTTCCCTTCGTCACAAGTCGGTAGATTAAATCAGTTTTATCTACATAAAGATATCCTTCCGAGCGGAGAAATTCGAAACTTTGTATCCCTATCGGGAGCTTGCGGAACGTATTGACTGGTGTACTCATAATAGCTTTCATTTTTAACGGAACGATACCTTTGACAAAGGTAACTCTTATATGACTCTTGTTTATAATTCAATATTCCTATAGGCTTTGATTGTTTATAACTTCTCAATTTCCTTCGGAGATAGTCCGGTAGCTTTATGAATGGCTGTTATGTCCACTCCTAATGACTTTAAATTATTGGCAATTTCTAACCGTTCTTCCATTCTACCTTCCATTCTACCTTCCATTCTTCCTTCCATACGCCCTTCCAGCTTTGCTCCATCCAATACGTCGTTTTGTATCATGATGGCACTTAGATGTTCGTCGTAGGCATGCCGTTCTTCTTTGGACATATTGTAATAAATAAGTTTCCGGCGTGCTTCTTCCAATCCGGGAGCTTTGGTGTCGGGTCGGATGCAACCGGTTTTCAAGTATTCAATCCACTCTTCCAATGGAGTGACGGCTACTTTATCAAATTCATTCACGCGAATCAGGAAATATTCCGGAAAGATTTCTGCTGGAATTTTATGGACGATGGCGTTCTTTTCTTTGGTGGTCACTTCCAGTCTGTCTCCTGTGTGTACTCCGATAAAGTGGTTTTGGCCATGATACAAATAATCTTCTCCCTTGCCGATATCGAAGTACAGAATGCTGATGGAGTAAATCTTTTTCACTGCATAGTAGCGTTCGCCTAAAGAAATATGTTCTGTGATTGCTTTAGCCACTCCGTATAAGATACGTTCCAGATAATAGAGTTCCCGTGTATTTTGGATCTCTACAATAATGATTTCATCCTTGCTGTTTCTGGCTTTGATGTCTACCCGGTTGAATTTATCATCGATTGTTTGTTGGTTACTTTCACTTTCCAATATCTCTATGATTTTTACGTTTTCACCGAGAAGAACGGTCAGGAAACCTTCCAATACGCCGAAATTTGCTTTTTGGCGGAGAAGTCTCTTCACAGCCCAGTCAAAGCGTATATATTTATCTTGTTGTTCCATTTCAATTTATTTTTAGGTTATTGCAAAGCTACGACTTTTTTTTAGATAATAGCTACTCTTTGGCTTTCTCTTTTAGACTCTTTCTATTTCCTCAATCAGAAGTCCGGTGTATTTGGGAATGATATCACCAGGCAATCCGTTCGATTTCATTTTTCCGGCTATTTCTATTTTTTCTTCTTCATGTCCTTTTTCCAACCCTTCTTCACGTCCTTCTTTTCGTGCCGTATTCACAGCATTCACTATATCCCGATACGCTTTTACGCTATCCTCATATTCTCTCAACTGTTTTGGCGTGAAACATTGTTTATGATCGTACGGTTATGAATATATTTTTTAGACGCAGATAACGCGGATGACACGGATTCTTTTATAAAGATGAGATTTATTCTGCTGTTGTTGAGTAGTATGAGCAGTATTATAGAAAGTGCAGTTTTCTTCTGATAAAAAGCGAAAAGACTATAGGTGTTTTTTGTAAACTTATAGAAAATAAGGGGGTGCTTTAGGTTTAAGATATTGATTATAAGTGCTGTGACATTTTTGTTTTTCCCCGTATAATACTTAAAATAAGAACAAAAATGTCACAGCGCTTAAAGCTTAAAAGTCTTCGGTTGCTACTACTCTTGTTTTCGCTCGAAACTTTTCCCTCCGGTTAATACTATGAGCTTTGGAAGAGTTAGTAGCTTCCGAAGGATGATTGGTTAAATAGGAAAAGAGCGGGCACGGTTCTTTAATGGAACGGTGCCCGGAGTTTTCTTACTTGATTATTCTTTGTTTTTCTGCGTTACTTCGATGCCGGACGGCCATACGGCTTTGGAGTGGGCGATGGCGTTATTGCCGTGTCCGGTATAGTCTTTCGCAATATCACCTTCTCCTTCGTTAAATTTCCAGTATGCACACAGACCGGGTGTTGTAGGTTCTACGCTGTACATATTCTGATAGATTTCTTCTTGTGTACGGGCTACGTTCCATATACGTACTTCGCAGATTTCACCGTCAAGTTGGCGGAGCATTACGTCGGGTTCATCATAAGAGTGCCCAATTTTGAACATGTAGGCCTGCTTGGTTCGGTCTTGTTTACCCAGGTCAATCGGCGTGCCGTTGCCATATTCTTCAATGCGGCTTTGTTCCTTGCCGTCCACGTACATAATAGCGGTTTTCTTTTCGGTGTCGTAGACTACGGCTACATGATACCACTCGTTGGTTTGCAAGAGCTTGTTGTTGCTGGGATTCGGGAATTTTACGTCACCGGGACTGGAGAACTGTAACTGTTGACGTGGGAAACCGGCGTCTCCGATGCGGAACAGGCAGTATTGTTCGATACCCATGATAGTGGAAATATCCCTTTCGAACTTGTTCACACGGATAATGGCTTCGAATGTCAGTTGTGCCATGTTGTTCATCACTGTGGCGCTGGGACTTCCGAAATCGAAGCCGGGCACTTCGAAGTAATTGTCTTTCAAACTGACGGCAGTAGTGATGGCGCTTGAACGGCGTATCACATAACAGATTGTTTTGGAACCTCCCAAGATGCCCATACCGTTTGATGTCTGGTCGATGGTGACGGGCAACAGATAGCCGGCGTCCACTTCCAGGTCGGTGAGGGATGAGAAATCAATGGTGACAGGTTCGGAAGTGATTTCACCTTTGGGGATGACAGTTTGCTGTGCCGATAACTTGTAATGTTTGGCGTCGAGCATTGTGAAATTGCCTCCTAGACGTGCATTGTACGTGCCTGCAAGCGAAGGTTCCACTTTGAAACCCACATTGATGTCAGCGTCTGCAGGGAATGCCAGTACAGCCGAGATTTCCTTTTTCCCGGTTGCTATCGTCTGGTTGAAAGTAAAACTGCTGACATCTTCCAGTTCCGCAGCGTCAATGTAGACCACGTTGTCGAAAGGAGAGGTGTTGCTGTAATCTTTGTTGTCGCAGCTTACTGCCGACAGCAACGCAGCCAGGGTGATGCCTGCAAAAGAGGCAATTGATGAAGTGCTCCGAAGGATTTTTTTTGTTTTCATGCGATTCTTGTTTTTAAAGTAATTAGATTAATATATAGGGTGATTTTTATTTCGTTCTCTATAGGTGATTCGTTTTAATATGAAACTAGAGGTTCCATAGTCAGGCTGATTAATAGTCGATATATTTATATTGTCAAAGTTCATTATGTCCGATTTATGATTGATAATTCCTATTGCTTGTTTTTTCCGGAAAGAATGTTTTTTGATTGCCGGGTAGCTTGATAAGAAAGAGCGGGGAGTGCTACTATAAGAGTGTTAGCTCTTAACGAACACTCCCTGTCTTTTTCTTTATCTAATGCAATGCCTGCTTTTGCATACTTTTAAAAGAGGCATTGCACCAGATTGTACTATACCTTAATTAATAGTTCTTCGCATGTGAAGTACCGGTATAGCTTACTGTCTTTCCTGTGCCCCATACTCGTGAAGCAAAGTTGTTCATTGTATTTGAACAGTCATAATTACGTAAATTGAATGACATAACTGCTCCATAACCACTATAACTGCTTGCACAACCTTGAATTACACTGGCAGATGGCCAACCACTAGTGTAATGTACTGACAATTTAGCCCATTTGCTCTTAGGTAGTCCTGACGGAGGATTAGCGTTGCATCCGAAATCTGGCCACATATAACTAATAGCATTCATTGTAGTCTGATCGAAGTATGTATAACCACCGTAATGGAATACTGTAATCAATTTGTCCGGCAACAATTCGCGTACTTTTTGGATGAGTAAGCCAAAATTGGTGGTACTTGGAGTAGGAGTACCACTTATTTTGCCATATTCTGCATATTCGTCATCGAAATCTACACCATCCAAGCCATAAGTTGTAACACAATCGGCTATTTGATATGCGAAATCATTGAGTAATGAATCTCCTGCAGCTATATTCTCATTTGTAAGATTAGCAAAACCTACTCCCGTGTGATCACCAAGTAAGCCGAGTAACACCTTGATACCTTTATCTTGCAACGGTTTCACTAAGGTGTTGACATTGTTCAGAATATAGGTCTGGTTAGGATTGTGATACAATTGTACGCTTGATGCTGTTCCTCGTATGTTGGAAGCGAACAGAATTACATGATCGACTACCTGTTCTTGCGGGTTTGTACCTGTGAAATAGTATTCACCAGCATTCAACGGATTGATGTCATTCGTTTCAATATACGTAGTAAACTTAGGTGTCTTTGTGCCTACGGCACGTGTAGTAGTGGATTGAGAAGCATCTTGTGCCTCAATTACGTTTTCGTCATTGCTGCAACTTGCAACTGTGAAACTTACAGCCATAGCTGCAATTACTAAGAAAATACGATTTAATGTTTTCATCTTTTTAAAGTTTTAGATGGTTTATATTAAATACATGAAATAACCAAACAGTATTAATCTAGAAAATGCTAGTAGAGTTTAGAGATGTATTATTTTACCTCCTTTCTTACAGCTTTTTTATGATTAAGCCTAAATACATACTTTTATTCTCCATTTTTCTATATTAGCTGTATTGACATATTTCTTTTTTGTTTTACCAATCTTTGGCATATGTTTTATAACCTTGATTAAGCCGATAGTCTAATACTGAATTTTGATACCAATATGAAGTGAATCCTCCATCGGGCATAAAGTTGTCGACTAGGGCAATCATGAATTTGATAGCACCTTCATACTGGGATTGTTCATTAGCGGTAAGGTCATTCCCATATACGAGGATGTTATTCCTATTGCGTCCGGATTGCCCCCATTCTATAAACTTTTGTTGAACTTGATCTGTAAAGCCTGGAGTTCCGCCTATCATTTTGTAACGAGGTATATTCACACTTCCATAATGTTCAAATGTTAATCCTGCAATTGGTTTACGGATATAATCACTGTAAGGATGATCGGACGCCCATGGCTCAATAATCTGAATAAATTCTTTTTCGCTTGTGTATCCGTGCCATGCATAATCTATGAGCTTGCCAACTTCAATGCCACCACATAAACTAGCATCATAAAATGATTCTGTAGGTTCACCTTTGTCTACCAAGGTTAGTAGCTTATTGGGTAACGCCTCGCGCAGAGCTTTGATTAGCTTTGGATATGAAGTGGTGTTTACTGTTGGCATACTTTCTTTGCCATATCCACTACCTTCATCCCAAAGGTTCACCCCATCTAGATTATAGAGTTCTAATACATTTTTTACCTGATTAGTGAAGTCGGCTATCTGTGTATCATTCATGTTGCAGAAGCCTAATCCCTTGCCGCCACCTTCAATGCAGAGACAAATTTTTCGTCCATGGTCTTGGAGAGGTCGGATATATTTGTTAGTATGTTCCAGTACGTATCGTATATCACTGCTGAGGTTGAGTATAGCACGTTTGGTGGAGGAGTCATAATCTACTGTCGCAGTTTTCAAGTTTACAATATTGCCAATAGAGAATAGTTCCTCATTCCATTCCATCATATCTGTTCTTGAGACGGCATATACACCGGCTATCAACGGTTGATAATTTTCGGTGTTTACGTAAAATACAGTAAACAAATTAGGCAGCATCGGTGGTATTTCTACTTGTGAATTTGAGTCGTATGGATAACATGTCGTAATTTTCTCTCTGATACTCACTCCATAATAGAGTACCTGTTTTTCGCTTTGAGCCTGCACTCCAGCCGGAGCTTCTTTTATGGTGAGCGGAAGCAAATATACAGTTTCGGCTTTCAGTCCTTGTGTGGAAATTGTAATTTTTATCTTGTCGGATGTCTGTTTTCCGGTAGCAACAGTCAATTTTCCTCCGCCTTCGAATTGTACGTTGGCAGCCGGTAATGCTTTCAGTTTGGTCTGGTTCGTTTTATTATAGGTATCTACGAGTTTTTCATCAGCTATGGCGGTTACTGTGACGGCAGTTGCCGCCGGTTTGGTCAGCGTATAGTAAATAGCATCGGTGCCAGAAGCTTCATCTTTTGACAGTCTGATGACAAGTTTGTTTGTTAATGACTTTTCGCTGTACAATATTCCCCCTGTATTGTTCATCGTCGTTTCATCGGGCAGCTTGCCTGCTGCCACCGGGATAGGGTCTTCGGTACATCCCGCCATTGCTGCCAATAGCAACGGAAACAAGATATATTTGATAGTATATTTTTTCATAACAGTATATTTTTTAGTTTGACGGATTCATCGACTGGATAGCAGTGCGGGTGATTGCATAATGCATCTTCGTCTGGTAATAATCGTCACCCACAGAATAAATGGCGAGTCCTCCTAGAGGGCCAAGTGAAGCGACGCGGTCGGTCATGATAGTCACAGCGTCTTGTTTCACATTGGTTTCGTCGGTCATCTGGTTATTGATTTTTGCTGCCAGCAGCAGTTTGTCTTTGGGTAATGCCTTGTTGTCGAGTAGTCCTGCTACCAGTAGTTTCAGGGTAGTGATATTATTAATATCAACGGTGTTTAGCACGATATAATCCAGTTTTTCAATATCGGCGGTTTCTACAAAAGCAGGGTCGCCTTCCAGTATCAGCAGCTTGTTACCGCTTGCTGCTGCAGAGAGTTTGGCAACAATCAAGCGGGCGGCTTCCTTACGTGCGGCAAGTTCGGCTTCCGTTCCGCTATAGAGCGGGCTGCCCGTGAAAACAAATCCGTTCAGGTTCAGATTGTCAGCCGTAGCTATAGCCTTGTCGAGAAAAGCACCAAGCTTGCCGGCATCGGAAAGGGTGGCTGTTTGTGAAGCATAGTCTACGCGGTAAAGCACTTTGGTACTTTTTTCCTGTAATAAAGGGATGTCTTCACGGTCATAGTCGGTGATGTTTTCCGAATTGGCCAGTACTACCATATCCAGTGAATCGGGTAGTGAACGAAGATAAGCGCCTTCGTTCTTTGATTGTTCCACGCCATTGTCGAAACTCCCGTATGTAATGTAGTGCGGGCGTTCCTGCTTGTAGATGCGCAGGGACTCCATATAGCGTGCCCAAAGTTCGGGATTCTGCTCTTTCGCAGGTTTGGGAGCAATATCTACGGATTCTATATCTTTCCAGTCGCTGCATGAAGCGGTCAGCAAGAGAGCCAGCAACAAGAATAGTCCGGTGCATAACCTGTTGGTTAAAGTTTTCATATTCATATCTTTTTATGTATATAGTTTAAGTTTCATTCTTTTTATTCCGGTCGGGGAAATTTCTCCCGTTTATGGGTTGCGGGGTTTCTTGTCCCACCATAAAGGAGTAGCTCCGTTATCTTCACCGCCCAGCATATTGACAGCTTCCGTGATATACGGATTGTTGGAATACTCACGCGGCGGATACCATAAACGACGGATTTTGGCAACCTCATCATTAATGACGCCGCTGCTGTTGTTCACTACCACGGGCAATAGCTTGGGGTAATCCGTGCGGCGGTATTCGCTCCATGCTTCTACAGTGCATGGGAACATGGCAATCCATTTCTGGGTGATAATACGTTCGAGGTTGGCTTCGAATTTATCGTCACCATCCTGCCAGGCAATGGTAATATTGCTTGCCGGAGCAGCAACGGAATAGGTTTCCATCGGGTCTTTGTAGGCTTGCGGTTTATCTGTGGCATTGGCGGCGTAGGTGTCGGCACCGGTAAGTCCGTACTGGTCGAAAGAGAGTGCTATGGCTTGTTCATACAGTGTTTTGGCGTTTCCGCCCATACTCCATCCCCGCAGAGCACCTTCCGCACGCAAGAAAGTCACTTCTGCTGCGTTCATCCACAAATAAGGGCTTTCGGTGGCGATAACCGGTTTGCAGTAACGGTCTTTCACTTTATCCTTATTGGCTACGTTAATGCCGATACGAACGCCGGCGTAGCCGTCAACCTGAACTGTTTGTCCTCCGACTTTATTATCCAGTTTCACGGTAGTAAACATCTTTGGCCGGCGGGGATCATTGTAACCATTCATATAGCAAATGATGTCGGCACCCACACGGTGGTCGCTCCAGCCGTTGAAAACCATGGAAGCACGATTCTCTTCTACCGTCAGCCAGGCGTTGTCTGCATTCGAGGTGATGACGCCTGCGGTTACGGCAGCTTCGGCAATCTGTCGGGCTGTGGTGGGATCAACGTAGGATATTCGGATGGCCATACGCAATTTCAAGGAGTTGGCATATTTGTACCATTTGCTTATATCTCCGTAGTAGACGTCGTCGAATTTGCGGAAAGCTTCAGTATCTAATGTGAGATTATCTTTTAATACGGCATTTGCTTCGTCCAGTTCTTTCAACATTTGCGTATAAACGTCTTTCTGTGAGTCGTAGGATACGGCGAGTGATATGCCGCCTTGTTCGTCCACTATCTTGCTGTAGGGGATAGGGCCGTACATGTCCGTCATGCGGTGCATGATAGCTACACGCAAGAGCTTGGCAAGTGCCAGTGCGACGGGGTCGTCACTCTGATCCAGCAGGTCGCGGTAGAGCGGGTAGGTTTCTGTGAAGATGTCAGAAAAAGTCTTGTCCTGCCAGTCAACGGACGGATTGTAAGTCTCGAACTTCGTTGTCCATGGGTTGGTGGCTCCGAAGTATCCCGCATACGGGCCGGCCACCAATGCTTCGATAAACTGGTAGAGATGTTCTTTGGTGGGAACAACAAGTCCTTGCAGGCCTCTCAATGTGGCTCCCAAATTATAGTTTTCACGTCCCAGTTCATTCTTGTCCACTTCATAATCCTTGCGGTTGATGTCATCGAAGTTGCCCGTACAGGCAGTGCCACCGACAATTAATAGGGCAAGAGAGAACATCTTCAGGATTGATGTCACTTGTTTCATAATATTTGATTTAGTTCATTAGAAGTTAATTTTCACATTGAAGCCAATGTTTCGGGTACTTGGCAACATAAAGTAGTCGATTCCCTGATAGTAGTTGTCTGTTGTGGCTACTGATTCGGGGTCGAAAGGAGCTTTATTATAAATCATCCATAGGTTACGTCCGATTACGGATACCTGGATGTCGCATACATTGCCCAGCCATTTGCGTGGGATGGTATAGCCGATACTTGCTTCTTGCAGGCGTACGTTGGTGGCACTGTAAGTGTAGTACTGCGGGAGTCCGCTTTCACTGCCGATTTTCGTAAAGTAATTCTCTGCATCCACCAATGTGCGTCCGTTCACCAGTACGCCGCCATTGTCTCGTGCCAGAGCCGAACGTTCCGATACGCCATATTGATCCATGGCTGCTTCCGTGGCAGAATATACGATACCGCCGATACGTGCCGTGAAGAGTGCGTTCAGGCTGATGCCTTTCCAGGAGAAACGGTTGTTCCATGCCAGGTTGGCTTTGGGGAACACACTGCCAAGTTTGATGTCCGGTAGGTTGTTTTCAATGTTTACTGCGCCCGTAGGGTCTATGTCTATCATGCCATTATCGTCACGTTTCAAGTCGGATTGCGTATAAAGGTCGCCTAGTGTACCGCCTTCTTTCAGGATAAAGCGTGCTTTTCCAAGTCCGCCTACGTCCAGGCGGTCTTTGTTGATCAGTTCGCCGGTTTCGGGGTGTACATAGTTTCTGACCAGTTCCTTGATCTTATTTTTATTATGGCTCAGGGTGAAGTTACTTTCCCATCGGAAATTGTTGTTCCAGGTATGTCCGTAACCCAGTGAAAGTTCCAGTCCGGTATTGCGCACGTAACCTGTCTGCAAGTAAATGGTAGTGTAACCGGAAGAGACGGAAATCTGCGGGTCAAATGTTTGGTTGAACGTATTGGCCAGATACCATGACAGGCCGAGGTTGAAGTCTTTGAAAAGGCGCATGTCCAACCCCAGTTCCCATGAATTGGTACGTTCGGGTTTCAGGTCACCGATAGGGTAGTGGGTCTTGGGTTTCCAGCTTTGAGTAGTTTCGTTATACTCGTAGGTAGGGGATGTCAGGTTGCGCGGGTAAGGCATACCGACGGAACTGAATGAACCGCGTACTTTCATATAGTCGATGAAACTCGGCATTTGTACCATTTCGGAGATAATGCCCGAAAGTCCTACCGACGGATAGAAGAATGAAGAGGTGGATGAGTTGGCGAGTTGGGAAGCCCAGTCGTTACGTCCGGTCAGTGTCAGGTAGAGCATGCTCTTCCAACCGACTTCCACACTGGCAAAGACTGATTGCGTCTGTTCCTGCCATTCGTCCTGGCGCGCTTTTTTCTTGGCATTATCGAGGTCGAACACGTTGAATACGTTAGGTATTCCTTTCTCACGTATCGGGCCGCGGTAGCTCAATTCTTCGTATTTGTTGTTCACAATGCTGGCACCTACGTTTGCCACCAGGGAGTAGTCGCCGAAACGCTTGTTGATATTGGCGAGCACATCGGCATACGTCTGGGTTTCATCCGGTTTGGCGATGGTATAATGTCCCTGTGTGCTTTCTTCGGTAATAGTGGCATTGGAACTGGCATACAATTTCTGTTCGTACTTGGTGTGAGAGTTATCTACGCGTACACGACCTGCAATATTCAGCCAGTCGGTGATGTCGTAGCTCAATTGTGCAGAGAGCATATAACGTTTCTTCTGGTTGAGGCGCAGGTTGCGATATGCAATCCAGTATGGGTTTTGCATACGTAGGTCACCTTCACCTTGCGGCCAGAACATCGTATTGATTTTACGTGCCGGATCCCAGCGCTCAAATACTTTGATAAGGCTGAAATCGTCACTGCGGGGAAAGAGGTAGACAGGTACAATCGGATTAGAGTAGACGCCCTGATTGGTCATGTTACGGTCGTTTTGTATGATGTAACTGGTGCCTACGTCAAGCTTCATCCGGTCGTTCAGGAAGTTGGTCGTATTGCGGAACGTAAAGTTGAAACGGTTATAACGGTTATTGGGCACAATGCCTTGGGAATTAACCGATGCGGCCGAAAAGAAAGTCTGGTTCTTGTCCGTTCCGGTAGAAAGAGTGACAGAGTTAGTAAAAATCAATCCTGTATCAAAGAATTCTTTCGGTTCGAAACCGGTGCGTGCAGCGTTGTTCAAAAGCGGCCCCCAACTTAAGGTTGTGGTGCCTCCTGTCTTGCCACGAGTTCCTGTTCCGTAGCGATTCTGGAATTCTGGAAGTGCAAATGGTTTTGAGAATTCCGTATTGCTGTTGACTGACACTTGTAACTTACCTACCTCTCCGCGTTTCGTCGTAATAACGATAGCTCCGTTTGCGGCATTGCTACCATAGAGGGCGGCTGCGGCTGCACCTGTCAGCACGGAAATGCTCTCTATATCGTCGGGGTTGAGGTCGGCAATACTTTCTGTCTTGCCCCGCGAATCGAATTCCGTTCCACCACCACCACCGAAGTTGAACATCGGGATACCGTCGATTACATACAGTGCATTGCTGCTTTGTTCGATAGATTTCGTACCGCGCATCACTACTTTACTGGCACCACCCACACCGGAAGAACTGCTGTTGATATTGACACCTGCTACCTTTCCGTTCAGGCTGTTGATGAAGTTGGCATCTTTGATACCGGAAATGGCATCGGCTTTGACTTGTTGCACATTATAACTCAATGCCTTTTGCTCACGCTTGATACCGAGGGCGGTGACAACGACTTCATTTAGTTGTCTGGTGTCGCTCATTAGTTTTACTGTGTAGACGTTTTTCTCGGTTATTCTCACCGTTTGGGGGGTATATCCTACATAAGTGAAGCTTAATATACTGCCTTGTGGAACTGTTATTGAGAAATTACCATCCATGTCGGTGATAGCTCCTTCGGAACTTCCTTCCACTTTGATGTTTACTCCGATGAGAGGTTCATTACTTTCGTCAACTACCTTTCCCGCCACTTTCTTGACAGGAGTTTCTTTAGGCTTGTTGTCCTGAATAATCATAATGTATTTTCCTTTGAACTGATAAGTGAACCCGCTGCCTTTGAGTATTTGTGCAAGGGCGTTCTCTATTGTTACAATTCGTAGGTCGAGATTTAAGACCGGCTTGTTTTTTAATTGGGAATCGTTGAATCCGACAGAGTAGTCGGATTGTCTTTCTACTTCTTTTAGTGCCTCTATTATAGATATGTTTTTCTTTTGAATCGTAATCTTGGCACTGCTTTGCGCAAAGGTGGATGTCTGCATCAGTAACAAACAGAAAAAAAGTATAAAACTTCTTCCCTTTGCTGTTTGGTTTACTATAAATTCATAAATTTGTAGCATTTTCTTAGTATTAGGTTATTAAACTAATTTAAATCACACTAGTTAGAGTAAAACTCTAATATTGAGAATCTTGATTTCATATCCGGAATAGAGTTCGGGCTCTGTTCCGGATACTTTTTTGCATGTCTGTAAAGGGTTAAAAAGGTTAGCCTATTATTGTTGTTTGTTTTTACTGTATTTTGATTCCGGAGTTATTTGTTATTTGGGAATCAGGTAACAGCGACCCTCTTTTATTTTGTAGTCCATCTGACCGACTACATTAACTATCACATCCATTACTTCCGATAGCGTTGCCTGGTCTTTAAAACGGAAACTATACTTGTCTTCTTTCAAACTCTTAAGCTGATACTCAAATGTATATGGGTATTTTCGTTCGAGCACCGTGATGATGTCTTTTACACTCATTTCCCTGAATACAAGCTCGCCATGTTGCCAGGCTGTTACGTCTTTCATATCGGGATTGCTCAGACTGTAGTGGCGGGTGTGCTTGTTATATGCCAACTGTTCGTTTGGCTTCAGAATCATTTGAGAGTTTAGCTCGTTATATTCCACGAGCACACTTCCCGAAATCAAGGTTGCCGCTACTATCGGATTCTCGGGGTATGCGGCTACATTGAATTCTGTTCCCAATGCTGTTACCTGAAAGTCGTTTGACTTGACGATAAACGGATGCTTCTTATCCGGCTTCACTTTGAAATTGGCTTCACCGATCAGGAATACACTACGGTCTTTGCCTGTAAATTCCTGCGGATATAATAGGGTGCTTTGTGAATTCAGTTGCACTTTGGTACCGTCGGGCAAGGTGAGAGACCGCATTTCTGCTGTCGGGATGTATTGCTGTAGTAAATTGGGTTCCGCATCTTTTCCTATGGTGGAAAGATAAACGGAAGAAGCAGCTACTATAAAGAATACGGCTGCGGCTGCCTGCCAAATATGGATGGGGCGGATTCTGCGTTCTTTCCGTACGGAAGGAATGCCTGCATTCTTTCTTAATTGCTCGTATGAACGGTGTATGTTTGGAGCAGGTTCCTGCTTTAAGGCTTCTTCCCAAAGGTTTTGTAATGCCTCGTCTTTTTCGGAAAGATGTTCCTTGTCTACCAACCATCTGTAGAATTCTTGCCCGGTAGATTCCGGATATTCATGTCCGGTAAATAAGGTCAGTATTTTCTGAAAATAATTCTTCATTTATGCTATTTATTAGGGTGTTACATAAATAGCACACTTGAAGCGGACGAACTACTTACACGAAATGGAAAAAAAATGCAATAAAAATGATTTTTTTTAATTCGAGCATGGTACGGTATATCTGATGCTCTACTGTACGGACGGAAATATTCAGTTTTTCGGCAATCTCCTGATTGCTCATATTCTTAAAGCGGCTTAACACGAAGATTTCTCTCCGGCGTTCGGGAAGGCGGCTCAGGACAAGGCGTACCAATAATTCCGCTTCCTTATAATAGATGGGTTCGAGTGTGTCATCTGTTTGGAAAAGTTCCTCGATGAGGCTTTTCTCGATTACACTTTCTTGATATTCTTCTACTATTCTCTTGTGTTTGATGAAGTTGATGGTAATGTGTTTGGTCATGGCAAAGATATAATTGGATATCTCTGCGCTATCCCGGTCGGTCCATATTTGCGGTTGTGTCCATAATTTTGTGAAAACGTCCTGAGTAATATCTTCCGCGTCCGCTTCGGATTTCAGGAGCATAAGGGCGAAGTATTTCACCGCCGAATAGTATCCGGAGAATATTGTTTCGAATTGATGTGCTAAAAGTCTGTCGTCTCGGTTTTGGGTCATTGAGTTAACAAATTATTGGAAATTGAATGACAAATGTAAACAAATAAATTAAGGTACAAAGAAAAAAAGAATTGTTTCTTAAAAAAGGGAAAATAAAATAGTGACGCTATCCGTTGCGGATGGCGTCACTATATGAGTGGGATAGTGACGGTATCATGAGTGGATAGCGTCACTATTTTTAAGTCTGTTTTTTACCAGTTTCTTTTCAGGGTACGATAGCCGTAACCGCTAATCACAAGGAAGCAGATAAAAGGTAAAATGAATGAAACATTGACGGCAGGCAGACATCCGATTTCTTTCATATCAATAATGCTTGCTTGCAGTGGGGGAAGAATAGAACCACCTAAAATAGCCATAATGAGGCCGGCTGCTCCGAACTTCGCGTCGTCTCCCATACCTTTCAGCGCAATGCCGTAAATGGTGGGGAACATTAGTGACATACAGGCGGAAACTGCAACCAGGCAGTAGAGCCCGAAGATATTCTGAAGGAAGATGGTGCCTAATGTGAACATACCACCGAAGATGGCAAGTATCATCAGTAACTTTCCGGCATTGAGATAACGCAGGATGAAGGTACAGATGAAGCGGCTGATACAGAAGATAACCATGGCTATGATGTTATATTGCTGCGAGAGGACTTCAGCGCTCTTCTCATCCATTCCGAATTCCGGTGACATAAACAGGCGTGTGCCGTATTGGATAATGAAAGTCCAGCACATGATTTGCGCGCCTACATAGAAGAATTGGGCAATCACCCCTTCGCGATAACGTGTTTCGGTGAAGATACGTTTTAATGTCGGGAAGAAGTCTATTTTGTGATTTTGATCTCCGTTCTTCGGCATTTTGATAAATCGGATCAGGAGTAACATGGCTACGATGACCAGTCCGATAATAAGATAAGGGGCAATCAGGACGGCGAGGTCGCTTTCCTTGATAGCTTGAAATTCACTGTCGTTGAGCAGGGCGCGGTCGGCGGTATCCATCGGGTGCAGCTTGGCTTGGATAAATTGCATGGCTACATACATTCCGAGGAGCGAACCCATCGGATTGAAGGACTGTGCGAGGTTCAGGCGGCGGGTGGCAGTCTCTTCCGTTCCCATAGAGAGGATATACGGATTACAGCTCGTTTCCAGGAAAGAGAGTCCGCAGGTAAGGATAAAGTAAGCAATCAGGAACGGGTAATATTCTCCCGTCATTTTGGCGGGGAAGAATAAGAAGGCTCCGAATGCATACATTCCAAGTCCCAGCAGGACGCCGGCTTTGTATGAGTATTTGCGGATGAACATGGCCGCAGGGAAAGCCATGGCAAAGTAGCCGCCATAAAAGGCCACCTGTACCAATGCTCCGTCAGTAGCGCTCATCCGAAAGATTTTGGAAAATGCTTTCACCATCGGATTGGTAATATCGTTTGCAAATCCCCATAACGCAAAACAAGAGGTAATGAGAATAAAGGGTATAAGATAACTGATGCCATCTTTTGAGATAATGGACTGCTTAGTGTGTTTCATGGTCGTTCTTGATATTTTTTTAGGTATTATATAAGTGGAACATTCTTTCCATCGGTTTCCATTTTTCCGCGGAACTCATTCCGGGATCGGCTTGCTGGAATATAGCCATGTATTCTTCCCATTCCTGTTGGCGGG
>UMFP01008208.1_pt1 | contig 32013 bp, 32 predicted proteins | sample 1965031 | NCBI WGS metagenome assembly UMFP01 (sample SAMEA4836048, study PRJEB28245) | human gut metagenome | biome: gut microbiome; material: fecal sample | place: Denmark | collected 2008
GCGATAAGGGCACTCGCAAGGCCGCTATCTATGGTGTGATTACTGCATCCTGCCTTTCTATAACATTTGCGCTTTTGGGTAACTACATTGTGCGGATCTTCACGGATGACGTACAGATGATAAATCTGGTCACAAAGCTTCTCGCCATTGATGTTGTGCTGGAGCTTGGAAGGGTCACCAATCTGGTCTATGGTCAGGCACTGAAAACAAGCGGTGACGCCGTTTTCCCGGTTGTCATGGGTGCTGTTTTCATGTACCTTGCGGCGGTCGGCGGAACCTACTTCTTCGGACTGCATCTGGGGCTTCTCGCAGTCGGTGCCTACATCGGACTCGCAAGTGACGAATGCATCAGGGCTGTCGGCATGGTGCTGCGCTGGAAGAGCGGAAAGTGGAAGAACAAGGGACTGGTTGATTAGAGATAACAATATAAAATTGCAATCGAGTAGGAGGGAAAATTAAATAAATTTTCCCGACCTCTCACACCGCCGTGCGTACCGTTCGGTACACGGCGGTTCAATCAACTTAACAAGTGGCACACCTTTTGGTGTAGTAATCTAACATTGAGTATAGCACTTCAAACGGGGCCAGTAATCCGTTTTAAGAAACACTGATCATCTACATAGGAAACAGCCACTTTACGACACGGTGGCGTAAAGTGGCTGTTCTTCTGCACTAGCCTAGATTACCTGATGATCCCAATCAACTAATTTTTTGAGATAAAATTTTGAAATACTTCATATGGTGAGAGTTGCCCAAAATAACATTAGTTTTCTCATCCTATTTTCCCCTAAACATAACATGCTTGAAAATATATCAAAAAATATAAATCCCAAGTCATAACTGACGGAAATACCTGCTATGTAGTTACGAAATCAAGCTAATCTTCCGGCCACATCATTTTCTTATCCTCATCGGACATCTTTATATATACAGAAATCAATTTTTCATATATTGTTTTTGCCATCCGGCAGCTTCTTTCCGAGGCCAAATTAATATTATTTGTGTTAGTATAATTTTCATGGGGACAACAGCCCAAGCATAAATTTTGTGCCCAACACTTAGAACATTTATCTCTATTTCTTACGTTTATCATCTTGAGGAATTTACTGTTGTCTGATCCTGTCCAAATATTACCCAATGCGAATTTTCTTTCCCCCACAAAGCGATGGCAAGGATAAAGAGTTCCATCAATGTCTACCGCAAACATTGTTCTTCCTGCACCGCATCCATTATTTCGAACATTCCCAAATTCTATTTTTTCTAAAGCATTTACCAAATCTGTCATTTTTTTTGCTTTTGCATATTGCTTTGTCAAAATAAGCTCTTCGAAATAAAAAATATAGTTTATGTATTCAGATAAAATTTTGTCAAATTGTTCATCATCTACCATGTTTTGAGCTATAGCTATTGGTATAGCGCGAAACTCTAATTCGTTAAGATGGTTAAATATTTCTTTATAATCAGAATTATCTGGTGTAACAGTCGCACGAGCAGTTACCAAATTCATATGTCTCATAGATTTAGTTTTCTCTACAATAACATCATAGGAACCCTTCTTATTGCGAAAGAATCGATTCATGTCATTTTTTCTTTTGTTCCATCCAAACTTATTTGACAGACAATTTTGTTTTCTGTCAAATACTTTTCTATGTTATCAGTTATTAACGTTCCATTTGTAGTAATTGTATATGAAAACTTTTTACCAGTATCTGCAGAAATCTGTTTGCAGTATTCAACAACTTTTTTTAACAACGGAAAATTTAATAGTGGCTCTCCACCTAAGAATGCAATATGTAATAACTCATCAGTACTATTTTTTACCAAGTAGTCGATAGCTTGAAAGGCAACGTTTTCCGTCATAATACCTTTATTATTATACTCGCCTCCTTCTCCATAGCAATAAGAGCATCTCATATTGCATTCTTGTGCCAGCATCAATGTCAATGCAGAAAAATTTGCTTTCTCTATCTCTTGAGACTCATCATGACTTACTTCATTTCTACAAAGTAATTTTTCATTCTCCATATCAGTTAAAAGCTCAATTGATTTATCTTCTGTAAGATCTATCTTTAATGCTTCTTTTATACTTTCAACCGTACTACCATTTAATTGTAATAACTTAGATACGGTATTATCAATTTCAAAAAGCCCACTTGCATAAATAGTATATAAATATTTTCTTCTCTCAACCTCAAAAATCTTATAAGGATAAAAATATATTTTATCTGTATTTAACATTATCATTTCTCCTCGTATAATAATTATTATAGAGAAGGGGCCTATCCATCTATGATGAACAGACCCTTCTCTTTTTCTTAGCTAAAAACATCCCATGACCATTCATCGCAGATGATACAAGGCCAACGATTCTCTTTGTTTTCTTTGCTGTTAATGCGCTTAAACATTCTATCCTACCTCCTTTTCTCATGTATATTTATTAGTAAATTTGCCAAAAAGCAAATACTAATCTAATTCACACTGCAATCCAGTTCATTTATTTTATTTATTAATGTCAATTTTACTCCCAACAAGGCAATGATTAGAAGAATTGCAATTTTCAAAAATGCATCTGTCAGAGCTGGATTTCTTCCCATAATGGGTGTTTGCATAAATGCAACTAAACTTCCAATAATAATAGGTATCGAAACTGATTTTTTGGTCATTCCTATTATATATGGGAAAAGTGATAGAACAGATCCCAAAATCACAGAAATAATCATTTCTTTAATCCCGTAAATTATAAGCTCTAATGTAATAGTACTTGCAGTTACATCAAATATCGCTTCTGCTATTGTCACATAAACAACACATAACGCATAACTAATTGCGATAGAAATTCCCGTAAAGGAACATACCATAGCTAATTTAGTAAGAATTATTTTTTCTCTTTTTATGGGATAGGTAAACATCAGCAAAATAGTTCTATCCTTATATTCGCCAATAATATATTTGGCTGTTAATACTGATGAAAATATCACAAATGTACCTGTTACTAATAAATTAAGCATTCTTATAATACTATCATATGTATCTTTTGTCTGTTTTGGATCTGTCATTGAATCAATAAGAGAAACAGTAATAAATGCAATAATACATACTGTTGCTATAAAAATACCCTTAATATATTTTGTTAACTTATATTTTTTTATCTCTAATTTCATTAGATGTTTCAAGCCAAGCTCCTCCTTGTGGTTTTAAAAAAGAACTCTTCTAAGCTGTTCTGTTTTTTCTGGATACTTTCCACACCTATACCATATTTCATCAAAGCACTGCTGATCTCTTTTCCACTTTTTGATAAATCAAACACCTGAATGATTCCATCTGATATAACTCGAAATTGCTTAATTTGTAAAATTTCATCCAGTATATATCCTGCTTTTTCCGCATTATCTGTTTCAATTTCTATATAAGCCGCATTTTGCTCGTGGATGTCTTTCATAGAGATTTCCTGTATCATATTTCCATCTTTCATAATTCCAACAGTATCTGCTAACAATTCCATCTCGGAAAGAATATGGCTGGAAATAATAACGGTGATCCCCTGTTCTTTATTAAGTTCTTGTATTAATCTTCTTATTTCTATAATCCCATCCGGATCCAAACCATTTATAGGTTCATCCAATATTAAAATTTCAGGACGAGTCAGTATTGCACGTGCTATTGCTAACCGTTGTTTCATCCCTATAGAATATTGCGACACATGTTTCCCATCAATGTTTTTTAATGAGACCAAGCCTAAAACTTTATCTATTTCTTCTAAATTAGGATATCCCATATATTCACAATGCAGTTCTAAATTTTCTCTTCCTGTTAACTGTTCATAAAAATACGGATTTTCTATAATTGCTCCAACCTTACGTAATGTCTGATAACCATTTTTTTGAACAGATACTCCATCAATCGTAAATTCACCCATATCTGGTTTTGTAAGATTAAGCAACATTTTCAACATTGTACTCTTTCCTGCCCCATTTGGCCCTACTAAACCATAGATTTCACCGTTAACCACATGCATACTTACATCGTTAACAACTTTACGATTTTTATATTGTTTCGTCAGATGTTCTCCCACTATTTTGTATTCTTTCATCGCCTCGCCTCCGAACTAATAATAAGTATAAGCTCTGTTTTTCTCTTTTTTATTTTTTAAATATCACTTTTTTATCACTTTTTTATCTTCCAATTAAAAACAGTTTGTTTATGAGGAATACTTTTTACCAGAATATCACTATTCATACCGTTTGCCAGATTTTTTGATATTGCTAACCCCAAACCGCTACTTTCATAGTTTTTATTCGTATCACTTAATGTATATGATCTATTGAAAATTTTTTCAATTTCAATATTCTCAATTCCCTGACCATGATCCTCGAATAAAACATAAACTTCTTTTTCCTTTTCTTCTACAGTGATACCTAAATACTTTCCATCGTCTCCATATTTAATTGCATTATCAATAATATTTTTAATAATTCTAATAGCAGCTTTCTTATCAATTCGGACAAAGATCGGGTATTCAGGAATATTAATTTCAACATCATACCCTTTTGTATAGAGTAAATCATAATAGCCTAAAACAATTTCTCTACATAATGAAGTGATATTATATTTTTTTATGTCGTATTTAATATCACCCGATTCAATTTGTGCTAAATTAAAAAACTGATTAATCAAACGTACACTGTTTTTTATTTTTATTGAAAGTTTATGAATTATTACAACAATTTCTTCCGGCATATCTATTTTCGATGATTTCTCTTCAAGTATTTCTATATAACCGGAAAGTACTGTCAATGGTGTTCTCAAATCATGTGATATATTTGTCATAACCTGTTGCATTGTCTCTTTCTGCTTCTTACAATTAACTTGTCCGCTATAATATGCATTCAATAAATTATTAATACTTTTTACTAATTCTTTAATAGGTACGCTTTCAGTTGAGGTTAAAATTAAACCTTGTGTTGATTTGATACTATATTCAATTTGTTCCTTAATAGAATTAAGTTCTTTCTCTAATTGATAAATTTTTCGCTTTTGCATTACGCCCCATATAATGACGCAAACCATAATTATAGTGCTTATATATTCCATACTTATTTCTCCATTTTATAACCAATTCCCCATAAAGTTTGAATATAATCCATCTTATTACTATTATCAATATTTAATTTTCCCCTCAGCCTATTCATATGAGAATTAAGGACACGTTCATTTCCATAATATGGTTCATTCCAAATCTTCAAATACATTTCTTCTTTCGAAAAGGCTCGTCCTGGATTTGATGCAAGTAACACCAATATTTCAAATTCAGTATGCGTTAAATTTATTATTTTTCCACCTCTTTCAACCTTATGTTGGTCTGTATATATTTTCAAATCTTTAATTTGAATAATTTCCTCCTCATGTGAGACATTTATATACTTTGTAGCCCTTCGTATATTAGCCTTTATTCTCGCAACAAGTTCTATGATAGAAAAAGGTTTTGTTACATAATCATCAGCTCCCAAATTTAATCCTCTGGTTTTGTCTATATCATTGTCCTTAGCAGTTATTATAATAACAGGCATTACACTTTTCTTTCTGATTGATTTCACTACATCAAAACCACTGCATCCAGGAAGCATTAAATCAATTAAAGCCAGATCATAAGACTCCTGTTCTAATGCTGAGATTGCACTTTCTCCTGTATAAACTGGTAAAACTTCATATCCTTCTCCCGAAAGATAATCTGTTACCATTTCACTAATATTTATATCGTCTTCCACTATTAGAATTTTGTACACATTTCTTCCTCCATTCGTTAATACTATAGCTACTATTATAATTTCATTCCGTTCATCCAGCTAGTACTTATCCTGAATTATTCACGACACTGTGATTTTGCTATTTAACACAGGACCATAGTCTTGAATCCGCTCATAGTACCTCATTCTGCCAGAGAACTGCCTAAAAAAGGGCAGACTATCCCTGTTGCATTGATAAGAGGTCATTTGTGAGGATATCAAGGTTCGTTGATTGTTGTCATTCAAACTGTGGGTGCAGATTCCGGATGTTTTCCAGTGTCTCATAGAATTATTTCTTATATGGGAAACTGCTGCATAGTTTGAAATATTTATATCGTGCTGATTTGACTCCCCTTGCTGTTCAGCTATACACTTTCCACTATCTGGACATGTTCGGGACTTGCACCCGTTAGAGCGCGCCCATGGCGCGCAAACATATAAAAAGGAACCTGTTGGTTCCTTTTTTCATTTACCTGCTCATAAACAAGTGCTCTCTGAATATCTCCCGAAACAGCTTATCGGCACTCCAAAATACATTATCAGGTGTCACGACAGCCTTACATCCGATTGGTTCGATACCTGCCTTCTTATATTCCGCCAGAAAAATATCCATTTGTGATGAATTAATACCTGAAAAGACCAGAAGCTCCGCCGGAAAATCTGCTCCGCTATATCTTGAACCATCCTTTTTGAATCCGGTTATTCCGGCTATCGCACCGAGCTTCTGTCCGTAATCTGACTTTTCCACCTGCTGCACCGATATTCCAAGAGTTTTGCACAGGGCTTTTATTTTTTCCACTTTTTGTGCTGCTACACTAAATAGCAGTATTTTTTGTGTCGATTTCTGCTGCATTCTTAACATCTCCTACTTCAAGGTTATATTTTACTAAATTATCTCATATTGCATCAGCTCGTATTTCAGTCTGCTTCCCTCCATGATTTCAGGTGGGAGCAGTGCCCTTGCCACAAGCTTCAGATCATCTGATTCGATATCGCTTCTCTTTAGATTTGCATAGTCTCCGTCTATGGACACTACCTCGTAATACCATGTTTCCATGTGCTTTCCTCCTAAATTTCATTTTCTAAAGCATCTACTGATAATTCCAATTCACTTTGTTCTTTGCTTTACTGTAAGTGGAGCAGGTGTAATTGTCCTGTGCATTGGTGTACTTTCCTGTAGGATTACCGTTTTTGTCCTTCTTTTCATAACCGCCGGTGCTTTGTGTCACCGCTTTGCTCATCATCACGGGATAATCTCTCGTAGAGTGCAGTGATTTTGTTTAGTTCCGGTTGTTTGGTTTTCATAAGATTCTCCTTTTAAAACAAACAACCAGCTTATCTGTGGTTTTATTCTACCACGAATAAGCTGGTTTGTGTAAAAATAATTATTGTCTCACTAATAGGCGATTGATTTACCATATATCTAAACTATCTTCCTAATCCACCCAAGCCTGCATCTCGTTATCCAAGACCAACCGGGCATACTCCATAGGGTTGTCAATGGCAAGAGCGTTCAATGCACATTTTGAATTTGGTGAAACACATAAAAAGCTGCTCATCAAATATCCCCCGGATAATAATGTGTAGGATACAACTAGTACACCGAGTAATATTTTCCAGCTAAATACATTGATAAAATCGTACAAAATGAGTATAATAATAGTACGAAGAAAGGAAGTGGTGATATGTCAATTACAGCAACTGAATTGAAAAATAATCTTGGAAAATATTTATTATTATCTGCAAAAGAAGATGTTTTTATCACAAAGAACGGAAAGGTAGTGGCAAAACTGACAAATCCACATCAGGACAGAGTAGAAGTAGCAAAATCCCTGTTTGGAATCTTACCAAAGGATGCAGACCTGAATGAAGCAAAAGAAGAAAGGCTTGGTGCAAAATAGATGAGGATTCTTGCAGATACAAATGTGATAATAGATGCCCTGACTTCAAGAGAGCCATGGAATAAAAGTGCAGAAGAAATATTTCTTATGGCAGCAAATCATACAATCGAAATGTACATTACTGCAAGTTCAGCAACAGACATCTATTATCTTATAAGGAAACATTTGCATAACATAGAAGCAGCAAAGATGATAATGGGAAAGCTTTATTCATTGACTGGAATATTAGAGGTTACAGCGGATGACTGCATGGATGCACTTGCATCTGCAATCAGTGACTATGAGGATGCAGTTGTTGAAAAGGTGGCATCCAGAAAAGATATGGATTATATTGTCACAAGAAATATAAAAGATTATCAGGCAGGTGGAACAAAGATAATTCTGCCAGATGATTTTGTGAAACTTGTTGAAGAGGAATAATTTTTACCACCAAATCGTCAAATACCGATTTTGTTAAACTCTTTCTATGCTCCATCCTCTGCCTTATTGCAGTCGATTCGTAAAAGCATATTATCATTAGAACGTGAAACACATTACAGCCTCCTGCCGCATTTTGGGCAGAATTCAAAGTCCTCTGTAGTTGTATATCCACAATTGCTGCATCTTTTTGTTGTGTTTCCACTTCCATTTTCAAAGCCATAACCATACTGCGGGTTTACACGCTGCAAATGCTGTGGCAATATCTCCACGTCCTCGCCTCTTGCTATCCTGCGTCCTATTTCCGGATCAAGCTCGTAAAGCGCATTACAGCATGTGGTCTGCACATAGTAGTGCCTGTTCCATTTAAAACACGGAATGAAGAACAGTGACAGCACCATGTATGTCATATACACCTGATACCTGCCATACCTGCCACATTCATCGCAGGTAATGACCTGATTGAAGTCAAAGTCCTTCCTGCCGTCCGTTATTCCCATCATAAAAAACATATATGATGCCTCCGTTTATCTGTGCCATAGTCCCCAGAAGTCTCCAAGCGATTCTCTCGTATGAAATCCCCGCTCATCCTCAACTACCGGTATTGATTTGGCATCCATTTTCTCTATATTTACATAAGTACCCTGACTCACCATTGCAAATACCCTGTCTATCTGCTCCTCTGTGCCCTGTATTTCCATAAATACCGAGCCGTCAGGGTCATTTCTCACCCAGCCTGTTGCGCCAACGCTTTCAGCCGCGTGCTCTGTTCTGTAGCGGAAACCTACTCCCTGCACAGAGCCGTACACTCTTATCTGCTTTCTGATGATTTTGCTGTCGTAATCACTCATATGCTCTCACTTCCCTGATACACATTATTTTCAGTCTACAATAGCCCTGCAAACAGCCGCATAATTGACTGCCCCAGCCTTCGTCTTGCACTTCTTCCGGTCCTGTACTTCTCCGTCACCTCCGCTGACTCAGCGAAAAGCCTGATAAAATCATCCCTGATTTCATGCACCACTTCACAATCCGCCATAAAACAGCCATTTTCAAAGTGATGATAAAGGCTTCTGTAGTCGAGATTTATGGTACCGCAGGTTGCCATTATATCGTCTGCCACACTCATCTTTGCATGGCAAAAGCCCGGTGTCCACTCAAAAATCCTCACACCATGCTTCACAAGCTGGTTGTAGAAGGAGCGTGTAACGCTGTATATTGGTTTCTTATCAGGTATGCCCGGCGTGATGATGCGCACGTCAACTCCACGCTTGGCGGCAAGTGTCAGCGCATGGCTCATCTCATCGGTAATGATAAGGTAAGGAGTGATAAACCAGCAATAACGCTGTGCCTTGTTTGCCATACTGATATAGACATCCTCCCCCACCTGCTCATTATCGAGAGGGCTGTCTGCATATGGCTGGATAAATCCACTCTGTTTTGCCTCATAATCATAGTGTAGCAGATATTGCGATACATCCACCTCGCGCGGCACCTTGCGCTCTGATGCATTCCACATCTCGAGAAATGCGATGGTAAACGACTTGACAGCATCTCCCTCGAGCCTGATTCCCGTATCCTTCCAGATTCCGTATGGGTGTGTCACGTTGAAGTACTCATTTGCCAGATTATAGCCGCCGGTATATGCGATTTTTCCATCAATTACCGTGATTTTTCTATGGTCACGATTGTTTAAAAACATGTTAAAGGCAGGTGCAACCGGGTTGAACACCCTGCATTTGATGCCAAGCTTCTCCATCTTTTCCGAGAAATCCCTGTCTATGAAAAAGATTGAGCCCATATCATCATAAAACACTCTGACCTCGACTCCTGCCTGCACGCGCTCCGTAAGCACCTTCTGGATACGGTGCCACGATTCCTTGTCCTCTATGGCGTGATACTCCATGAAAATAAATTTCCTGGCCTTTGATAAATCGCTAAGCTGCGCTTCGAGTCCCTTTGACGCCTGATCATAATATGTCACATCCGTGTTCTGATATACCGGATATAGCGCATTTTTTGCCATATATGTTGAAATTCCGGCTGCCTGTGGCACCTTTTCATACATATCGGATAGTATGTCTGCGTTTTCAGGCAGACATGGAAGAAGCATGGAATCCACCTCTTCAAACCGTGCACGCATCTTACGCGGTGCGCCGTTTAGTCCGACTAACAGGTAAAGCGACACTCCCATTATCGGAAATGCCAGTATCAGTATAATCCATGGTGTAGTCATGGATGCGGTCTGCTCACGATTGTACAGTCCGAGCACAAGTATGATCGCCAGGACGCTTGTGGTCGTATTTATCGCTGCCGCATATTCATTTAGCCTTGTAAGCATATAGACCATGAAAACTGCCTGCAATAATATCGCAAGCGCTGAAAAAAACATTCTCTTTAAACCATTCTGTGTTTTTTTAGTTCCCTCGTAGGTTTTTTCCTTCATCTATTATGCCTCCATTATCTTACTGTCTGTAACACCAAACCTCTCCATACATTTTTAGCCACCTTCTTATTTAAGAAGCCACTCAATTTCTTCTTTATAAGGAGGAATAGTCTTCTTCGCAGAGCCCTCCTCACAAAGCCATGGTGTTTCCAGAATCTTTGGTACATTTGCAAAGGTCTCATCATGCACCAGGCGGTGCAGTGTATCATAGCCGATGGTTCCCTTGCCTATATTTGCATGCCTGTCCTTGTGTACTCCGAGAGGATTTAAGCTGTCATTCACATGAAATACCGCTATCTGCTCAAGCCCTATCACCCTGTCAAACTCTGCAAAAACCTCATCATAATGGTTCACAATATCGTATCCTGCATCATTTACATGGCACGTATCAAAGCAGACACGCAGCCTTTCTTTCCTGTCCACTCCATCATAGATTGCCTTAAGCTCCTCAAAGGAACGGCCTATTTCACTGCCCTTTCCTGCCATCGTCTCAAGTGCGATAAACACATCGTCATCATTCTGATTGAGCACTGTGTTAAGTCCCTTTACAATCTGTGCGATTCCAGCCTGCTCACCGGCATTTACATGACTTCCCGGATGAAGCACCAGTATGCGGCTCCTCATTGCCGCGGTCCTTACTATCTCCTTTTCCAGAAACTCCACTGCCAGCTCGTATGTCTCAGGCTTTACGGTGTTTGCCAGATTTATGATGTATGGCGCGTGGACCACTATCTCATTTATCCCATGCTCATGTGCATATTCCCAGCCTGCGTCTATGTTGAGCTCAAAGATTTCTTTTCTTCTCGTGTTCTGTGGTGCCCCGGTGTAGAGCATAAACACATTCGCGCCATATGACGCTGCTTCCCTGGCTGATGCCAGAAACATATCTTTTCCTGCCATGCCTACATGACAGCCTAATTTTATATCACTCATATTTTCCTCTGTTTCATTGAATCTATATATCTATTATTTCTACTATAACACTACATCCCTGATAACTCTATCTAAATATTCTAAATTTTTACTAAACATAGCAAAAGTCATTGACATAGTATCAAAAACTACATATACTATTCTTTGCAACCACATATATTAATGGCATATAATTGCAATGTATGTGATGCATAACTACAGTTAACCAATTATTATGATTAAAGGGGCAAAATACCTTTTGACCATCATATCATTATTATAGAAATACGAGGGTAAATATGTTTGAAATAATTGTTGACTCTGCGGCAAACATTCCTGCAGAGCTATGTAAAAAATATAAAATCAAGGTGCTATCATTTGTAAACCTTGTCAACGGAAAGGAAATGACCTGCTTTGAGCCTGACCTCACACCGGAACAGGAGCGGGCAAAGGGTAAGGAATACTATGACGCTATAAGAGAAGGTGCCGAGGTAAAGACCGGACTTATCAGCAGCGGAATCTTTGAGGATACCTTCAGGGAAATCATTGAGGCTGACAAGGATATCCTGTATTTCTCCCTCAGTAAAAACATAAGCGGCAACTACAACTCAGCCCGTGTCGCAGCCGATGCTGTCCTTGATGATTGCAGTAACGGCAGAAAAATACGCCTGGTGGATTCATTAAATGCTTCCCTCGGACAGGGACTTCTCGCAATATACGCCAGCGAAATGCGTGAGAAGGGCATGAGCTTTGATGAGGTGGCTGACACGATAGAGACCTATCCTGCCAGATTAAACGGTGTGTTTACCGTTGGCAATTTAAAGTATATCGCAAGAACCGGCAGATTAAGCGGAACCACCGCTTTGGTTGGCAACATGCTAAGTATCAAGCCTATCCTAAGGGGCAGCAAGGACGGATATATTGTACAGTTCAGAAAATGTCGTGGCCGAAAAGCCGTACTAAATGAGCTTGTCAATCTGTTATGCGACAACATTACAGACCCTGAAAATCAGATTATCGGAGTCGCACATGCAGACGCATATGAGGATTCGCTCTATGTGATTGAACAGATTAAAAAGCGCATAAAGGTGCGCGATGTGATAAATACCACCTATGATTTCTGTACCGGAAGCCATGTTGGTCCGGAAGCTTTAGCAGTATTTTTCATGGGAAAGGACAGAGAATTGGGAGCCTGATATCAGGCTCCCATTATATTTTACTTCTTAAGCTGCAGCTTTCTTGCTTTCTGATTTCTCACAGAGCTTCTTCACACCCTGAATTGCGACAAGCACACCAAGGATGAGCAGTAATACTGCGAATATAAGCTGTAATGAATTTCCAAGGTCAAGTCCTACAGAGAATAATGCCTTTGTAAGCTTGTAGATTGTCATGCCAAGTGCAGTAAATGTAACTGCCATCATGAATACCATTGGAATCCAGAGCATGCAGCCCTGACGCTTTGTCTTCTTTAAGAATACTGCGCAGGCAACAAGTGCAAGTACTGATAAGAGCTGGTTAGCTGAACCAAACAGTGGCCATATCTCTGCATAGCCTACCTTTGTAAGCAGGAATGCAAGTACCAGTGTGATGATTGTTGCAAAGTATTTGTTTGTCATCAGCTTGACAAATGGACTCATATTGTCATCATCTGTGTCTGAATCAAGCCAGAACTCCTGGAATGACAGACGTCCGACTCTGGCTACTGAATCAAGTGATGTCAGAGCGAAGGCTGATACAGCAAGGTTAATCAGTGTGAACACAAGTGAGTGTGGTAAACCGATTACTGACAGGAAGTTTGCGATAGCTCCTGCGAAAATCTGTGGCTGTGTTGTAAGTCCCTGAGCTGCTGCCTCTCCCTTACTGAATGATGCTACTGCGATAAGTGCAAGGATTGCAAGCATACTCTCCATAAGCATGGCGCCAAATGAAACAGGAAGCATGTTCTTCTCATTCTTTATCTGCTTAGAAGCAGTACCTGATGATACAAGTGAATGGAAACCTGAAACTGCACCACAGGCGATTGTTACGAATAAGATTGGGAACAGATACTGTGGGTTTCCGTTTGCATCAGGGATTGCAAATGCTGTGAAAGCATCAAGGTTACAAGCAGGATTTGCAACAAATACACCGATTATCGCACCTACGATCATGAAGATTAACAGGTAGCTGTTAAGGTAATCACGTGGCTGAAGCAGTGCCCATACAGGTGTAACACTGGCTATAAGTATATATGCAAATATAATTATGTGCCATACGCTAAGGTTTAAATACATTGGGAAATTGAGTCCCAGTGCTATAGCTACTATAAGTAATGCGATTGCAACAAGTGTGTTAATCCATTTGTTGAACTTAGAATATTTAAGGAAGAAACCAAGTGCAACTGCTTCTATGATGAAAAGCATTGATGTAGTTGCAACTGCTCCGTTGGCTACAACCTTTGTAACCTCACCTGCTTTATCAGCAGCAAAACCATTGAAGGTTCCGGCTACGACATCTGCGAAAGCTGCAACAACAAGTATACAGAACAGCCAGCAGAATAACAGGAATAATTTCTTTCCTAATTTACCGATGTACTCCTCGATGATGTAACCGATTGTACGACCCTTGTTCTTAACTGAAGCGTACATAGATGCAAAGTCCTGAACAGCTCCAAAGAATACACCACCAATTAATATCCAAAGCAGAACCGGAAGCCATCCGAAAATAGCTGCCTGAATTGGTCCGTTGATTGGGCCTGCACCTGCTATAGATGCAAACTGATGTCCGAATACTACATTGGTATCGGCTGGTACATAGTCCACTCCGTCCTCCATCTCGTAGGCAGGAGTCTTGGCATTTGGATCAATGCCCCATTTGTTTTGCAGATAACGGCCATATAATAAGTATGCTCCACCGAGCACAACAATGGCTATTACCATCATTAAGATTCCACTCATATTATTACCTCTTTCTTTTGTTTATCTTAATTTTATTTATATATTATGTTTACTCTTTTTTTAACAAATTTCAATAAATATTTTATACATAATTTATTTTTAATTTCTATTATTTTTGTTTAATTTACCAATCGGTTATAATAGGTATTCATTCTCTTTATGCTGTCTTTGTCTCAGCGGCTTCTTCTGCCTTTTTAGCAGCCATTTTGTCCTTTAATGCAAAGGCTCCGGCAAGCAGTGTGCCTGAGATTGAATGCCATGTACATGACACTGCACAGATGATGGCTGATTCAGGTGTTGAAGCAAACTGTGCTGTAGTGGTGGCAAGGTTTGTGGCAAGACCTGCATTCTGCATACCAACCTCGATAGAGATGGTTCTCTTCTTGGCTGTGTTCATGCCTACCAGCCTTCCTGCACCGTATCCGAGCAGATATCCAAGTCCGTTATGTAACAGAACTGCCGCAAAAATTACTACTCCTGATGTAAAGAACTTTGAGCCCTGTGATGATACAACACCACCTACAACGAATGCCAGACCAAGCACCGCAATACCCGGCATGACCTTCTGAGCCTCGGCAAATGCCTTTTTCTTTCCAAGCAGGTAGTTGAGTAAAAATCCAACCGCTACAGGAAAGATTACAGTCTCAATGATTGACACAAACATCGGAAGTGCCTTGATTGAGACATGTGTTCCGCTTGCAAGCAATGATACCAGAAGCGGTGTCATAAATGGTGAGAGCAATGTGGAAACTGTTGTCATTCCAACTGAGAATGCCACATCACCACCGCAGAGGTATGACATAATGTTTGAAGAAACACCACCAGGACAGCAGCCTACGAGGATAAGTCCAAGTGCGATTCCGTCAGGCAGATTCAATGCCTTTGAGATACCAAATGCTAGAAACGGCATGATAAGATACTGTGCGATTGCACCTACACATATATCAAATGGTCTCTGTGCGAGTATCTTGAAATCCTGTGTCGTAAGTGTAAGTCCCATACTAAACATGATGATTCCGATAATTATTGACTGACATGTGAACTTGTTGGATACCGGATCCACAAACAGCATCTGATTTACCCAGGCCATCAGATTCGGAACCAGAAATGTGACTACGGCGATTGCTATGACAACTATCGATGTGTAGTCTGATAAAAATTTACTTACTTTTTGTAATGCTTTCATTGTAAGCCTCCTTAACATTTTTCTGCTCACTAAAACTCTTTTATGGAATCAAAAAATCCCTTTCCAGATTGACATAATCTGAAAAGGGACGAAATAATCCGCGTTACCACCCTGATTCCACAGTGTATTACTGTGACACTCTGCATACCAGCATATGCTTTCCATATAACGGTGGACACCGGCGAGGTTTACAGACACACTTAATGCTTTCAGCCCGCTTCTTAGAGAGGATATTCCAATCTGATCATTGCCTGTTCGCACCGCCCACAGGCTCTCTGAAAATAAATACAAATCGGACCTTGTTCTCATCAACGAATTTTGGTGAACATATTTATTTAAATCTTGTTTTGTATTATAGCCCTCTGACACTATATGTCAAGAGAATGATACAAATTTGTACTATAACATTTATTTATAGCTTTTATTCATGCGCTTTATTCTTATTATTTATTCGTAATCTTTGTTGTTATACTCATCATTCCATGACTGCTGTTGTGATGTACCGTAGGAATTTTGAGCATCCCCTCCCTGAGCTGCGCCGTTTCCATACATATTCTGGCCGTACTGCTGATTTGTGCCATTTCCGTACATGTTCTGGCCGTACTGCTGATTTGCTCCGTTTCCGTACATGTTCTGACCGTACTGCTGGTTTGCTCCGTTTCCGTACATGTTCTGACCGTACTGCTGATTTGTTCCGTTTCCGTACATGTTCTGACCATACTGCTGGTTTGCTCCGTTTCCGTACATGTTCTGACCGTACTGCTGATTTGTTCCGTTTCCGTACATGTTCTGACCATACTGCTGACCATATCCGTTTGAACCATATGGATTATAGTAGTTATTATTACTATATCCGTTTCCCACATAAACAATTTTTTTGTTGAAGGCAATAATACAGACAAAAATCACATTGAGGAATATAAGTCCGCAGGCAAATCCTGCTCCCTTGCCAAACGCATGTGACAGTCCGACACAGCAGAGGATATTCATAACAGCTGCCGCAATCATTGCTGCAATAATCAGAATAACTGCAAATATCAGCATGCCCATGTGATTTCCGATACTGCTTACACCATATCCATAGGTAGAATCATAATACGATCCCATATAATCGGATGTCATAACAGAAAGTCCTGATGCAATAATCTCATACATCAATATAATACATCCCACTATAATTCCGATAGTAGCCACAAGATATCCCCAGAACAGCTTCTTTTTCCCTGCAATCTTAAATCTGACGTATGAGCTGTAAAACGGTACAATGGCCGCCCAGCCGTGCTCTCCTGCCTTTGCATACATAATCCATGATGCAACAATTGTCAGTACCATAACTGCCAGATTGATAAACGCCTCAAAGCCGTCAATCATACTCATAATAATATAATATATGCTCATTTTTTCTTCCTTTCATAACCAAAGTTTGTTTGTTATTCAAAGTATACATCACCACAGGTCAGAGTGCAATAATTAAAAAGCTTTTCATACTTTTCATACACCGCTTTTTGCACCCTTGACAAACCCCTTCTTAAACAGCTATAATATCGTCAATTGAAGCACAATTACATTTCAACAGGCTTTGATGGGAACAAGTACATTTCTGCAATACTTACAGAGAGCTGCCGGCAGGTGAGAGGCGCAAGGAAACAGATCTGGAATACATCCCGGAGCTTTGCACCGAACGTCATACCGGATGGTTAAATATCGCCGGTTCGATTAATAAGCCGCAACGTATTGGCACACGTTATAGTGCCGGAGTGTTAGCAGAATCGGCTATTTTCACTATATAATATATGTCGAATAATGTGTGACAACTCACGGAGGCATTCCTGTGCGAGCAGGATGCAAATTAAGGTGGTAACGCGAGAAATCCCCCTCGTCCTTAAATGGATGAGGGGGATATTTTATTTTTCAGAATACAGATTCATCTTATCAGGAGGAAAATCATGACAATTTATGACGAATTAGTTGCCCGCGGTCTTATCGCGCAGGTAACAGACGAAAAAGAAATCAAAGAGCTTATAAACAACGGAAAGGCTACCTTCTACATCGGCTTTGATCCTACAGCAGACAGCCTTCACGTTGGACATTTCATGGCTCTTTGCCTTATGAAGAGACTTCAGATGGCCGGAAACAAGCCTATCGTGCTTATCGGTGGAGGTACAGCACAGATCGGTGATCCATCAGGACGTACAGATATGCGCCAGATGATGACAACAGAGACTATCAACCACAACGTAGAGTGCTTCAAGAAACAGATGAGCCGCTTCATTGACTTTGGCGAGGGCAAGGCTATCATGGTAAACAACGCTGACTGGCTGATGGACTTAAACTACGTGGACGTGCTTCGCGAGGTTGGTGCTCATTTCTCAGTAAACCGTATGCTCACAGCTGAGTGCTACAAGCAGCGTATGGAAAAAGGTCTTTCCTTCCTTGAGTTTAACTACATGATCATGCAGAGCTACGATTTCTACACACTTTTCCAGAAATACGGCTGCAACATGGAGTTCGGTGGAGATGACCAGTGGAGCAACATGCTCGGTGGAACAGAGCTCATCAGACGTAAGCTTGGAAAAGATGCATATGCTATGACAATCAATCTACTCCTAAACTCTGAGGGCAAGAAGATGGGCAAGACACAGTCCGGTGCAGTATGGCTTGATCCTAACAAGACAACACCTTTCGAGTTCTTCCAGTACTGGAGAAACGTTTCTGATGCCGATGTTCTTAAATGTATCAGAATGCTCACCTTCCTTCCTCTCGAGGAAATTGACAAGATGGAAAGCTGGGAGGGCGCACAGCTCAATGAAGCTAAGGAAATCTTGGCATTCGAGCTTACAAAGCTTGTTCATGGTGAAGAGGAAGCCACAAAGGCTAAAGAGGCAAGCCATGCACTTTTCGCAGGCGGAGCCAACAATGCAAATATGCCTACAGTTACTGTTACAGCTGAGGACTTCCCTGACGGAGAGCTTGATATCATCTCTGTTCTCGTAAAAGCAGGACTTTGCGATTCAAGAGGAGACGGCCGCAGAAATATCCAGCAGGGCGGTGTTTCCGTTGCAGATGAGAAGGTAACTGATATCTCTACCAAATACACTCTCGACGATTTCAAGGGCGATGGTCTCATTATCAGACGTGGTAAAAAGAAATTTGCCAAGGTTGTAGCTGAATAATTATATAAAAAACTTCGCATTTTAAGATGGTTTCTTTTAATGCGAAGTTTTTTAATATTTACTGCGGAAATCCAGTATGAACCATCATTTTTATTCTTTAGCATAATATTCCCCACACTAAATTAACATAATGTACAATAGCCATAGGTTGATAGCAGGCAGGCCTTGGGTAGCTGTAATCCATAAAACTTCTAAAACAGCACCCCAATCCAGCCCAAAAGCAAGAAAAAATTCTGGAAAAAAGTAGCTGAAACTGCTGAAATTCCTAAAACAGCTACCCAAAACCAGCGAAACAGCCGGAAAAGGCCAGGGAAAAAGTAGCTGAAATCGCTGAAATCCCCAAAACAGCTACCCAATCCCAGCGAAACAGCCGGAAAAGGCCAGGGAAAAAGTAGCTGAAACCGCTGAAATTCCTAAAACAGCTCCCTAACCACAGCGAAACAAATGGAGACCATAAGCTCCACTTTTTAAGATATTGCTTCCATTTTTGACGCAAAGACTAAATCATCATCACATATCGCTATATTTATCAAAGTGTTTTCTTCCTTTACTGTTTTATTGATGCTATGTTTATTGTCAAATATAGCTTATTATCCATCATTTATATACATTAAGCCCTACTTTTTCCTCATCTTCCCTTGACTTATCATTAATAAGTTAATATAATTTATCTAATTGATACATCAACGCTTTAAAGCGCTGACAAAAGGAGGAATTATCATGAAAAAGAGATCTAAAATTTTAGCTTCACTTGTTCTTGCAGGAACAATGGTTCTTGGACTTGCCGGATGTGGAGATTCCGGTTCAGCAAACGGTGGCACACAGTCAGGTAAGAACTCAGATGCCAAATATCAGGTAGGTATCTGCCAGCTCGTACAGCACGAGGCTCTCGATGCCGCTACAAAGGGCTTTAAGGACGCATTAAAGGACAAGCTCGGAGACGATGTCTCATTTGACGAGCAGAATGCCGCAGGAGATGCTTCTACATGCTCTACAATCTGCACCAAGTTCGTCACAAACGACTATGACCTTATCCTTGGAAATGCCACAGCAGCTCTTCAGGCCGCTTCAGCAGCCACAGACTCTATTCCGATTCTCGGAACATCTATCACAGACTACGCTACAGCTCTTGATATGTCAGACTGGTCAGGCACTACAGGAAAGAATATTTCAGGTACAACAGACCTCGCTCCACTCGATGAGCAGGCTAAATGCATCAAGGAGCTCTTCCCGGATGCAAAGAACATCGGTATCATCTACTGCTCATCTGAACCAAACAGTATCTACCAGTCAACAACTATTACCAAATACCTTGAGGACGAGGGATACACTGTAAAAGAGTACACATTCTCTGATTCAAATGATGTCGCTGCAGTAACACAGAGTGCATGTGATGCATCTGATGCAATCTACATCCCAACTGACAACACTGCTGCTTCATGTACAGAGGCTATCAACAATGTAGCTTCACAGGCTAAGAAACCTATCTTCGCCGGCGAGGAAGGAATCGCTAAGGGCTGTGGTGTGGCAACACTTTCTATCAGCTACTATGACCTTGGATACACAACAGGTGAGATGGCTTACGATATCCTTGTAAATGGTACAGACATCAAAACTATGGAGGTCAAGAGCGCTCCTAAGTTCACTAAGGAGTACCTTCCGGACCGCGCCAAGGAGCTTGGAATCACAGTTCCTGACGGCTATGAGGAAATCTCAGCTGAATAAACAGCTGCACTATGGAGGTATTTAATAAAATGATTCTAATGAATTATTTTGCAACCTTAAATCCGGTTGCATTCACCAATGCCCTTCCGGGCAATATAGCCCAGGGTCTGATATGGGGCATCATGGCACTCGGTGTTTACATCACCTTCAGACTGCTGGACTTCGCAGATCTGACGGTTGATGGCTCATTTGCAACAGGTGGTGCCGTAACCGTTATGATGACGATTAACGGCTACAATATCTGGGTTTCACTGCTTTGCGCATGTATTGCCGGTCTGCTCGCAGGACTCTGCACTGGTCTCTTACATACAAAGCTCGGCATTCCTCCGATTCTGGCAGGAATCCTTACACAGATAGCGCTCTACTCTATCAACTTAAATATCATGCAGCGCCACGCCAACCAGGCACTTAGCGCAGATAAATATAATCTGGTGCTTTCATCACGTAATCTGACACATGCGATAATTGTCGGTGTGATTTTCTCGATTGTAATTATCGCGGTGCTTTACTGGTATTTCGGAACAGAGCAGGGCTCTGCTATCCGTGCCACAGGCTGCAACCCTGCAATGAGCAAGGCTCAAGGTATCAACATCGACAACATGAAGCTCATCGGTCTTGCGCTTTCAAATGCAATTGTAGCGCTTTCAGGCGGCCTGCTTTCACAGTACTCAGGCTTTTCCGATGTAAACATGGGCCGTGGTGGAATCGTCATCGGTCTTGCCGCCGTTATCATCGGTGAGGTGCTCGGCGATGCAATCCTCGGAAAGCACATGAATTTCATGGGAAAGCTTATCTTTGTCATATTTGGTGGAATTGTTTACTACATTGTAATCGGAATTGTTCTGTGGCTGCAGATGCCAAGTGATGACTTAAAGCTCTTCACTGCAATCATCGTGGCAATTTTCCTTGCGGTGCCTTACCTAAAGGGCAAGAGCAAGGCCTCCTTTAAAAAGGCCGGCAAACGCTCTGCCGCAGCACTTAACACAAAGGAGGGCAAATAAATGCTAGAGATTAGAAACGTACATAAAACCTTCAATCCGGGCACAATCAATGAAAAGCATGCCCTTAATGGTGTAAACCTAAAGCTTGAGGAGGGCGATTTTGTCACTGTTATCGGTGGAAACGGTGCCGGAAAATCGACCATGCTCAATGCCGTTGCAGGCACATGGCCTGTAGACGATGGTTCAATTCTCATCGATGGAGTGGATGTCACAGGACTCCCTGAGTTCAAGCGTGCATCATTTCTGGGACGTGTGTTCCAGGATCCAATGACAGGAACTACCGCAACCATGCAGATTGATGAAAACCTCGCACTTGCAGCACGCCGTGGAAAGCGCCGTGGTCTTGGCTGGGGCATCACAAAGGCTGAAAAGGAGCGTTTCCACGAGCTTTTAAAGGAGCTTGACCTGGGACTCGAGGATCGAATGACCTCAAAGGTTGGTCTGCTCTCAGGTGGACAGCGTCAGGCTGTTACACTGCTCATGGCTTCACTCCAGAAGCCGAAGGTGCTGCTTTTGGATGAGCACACCGCAGCTCTCGACCCAAAGACAGCCTCAAAGGTGCTCGCTCTCACAGACAAAATCATCAAGGAGAACAGCCTGACAGCCATGATGGTCACACACAACATGCGTGATGCCATCGCTCACGGCAACAGACTCATCATGATGAATAACGGACAGGTTGTCCTTAATATCTCAGGCGAGGAAAAGAAAAACCTCACTGTGGAGGATCTGCTCATGAAGTTTGAGGAGGTTTCCGGCGAGGAATTTGCTTCTGATAAGGCTTTGCTTGGATAGACATATCTATATAATAATAAAAAAATTTGCAGCTCGATACACGAGCTGCAATTTTTTGTTATATAATTTTTATATGAGTTCTCCCACCGGCTTAATCATATCAGCCTTGATAAAGCCCTTTATGATCAGATACTGCTCTATCGTCTTCACACAGTTTTCCACACCGACACGGTCACTGTTTAGTGTCAGGTCGTAGTTCACCGGATTGGTCCAGTAGTTTCCGTGTGTATAGTACTTGTAATAGTCTGCCCTGAACTTATCTGTTCTCTCAATCGTGGCATTAGCCACCTCCTGTGTCACACCCATATTGGCTATGGTACGCTCCACACAGAATGCACGCGGTGCCTCAATATATATGCTCACCACATTTGGGCGGTTCTTTAATACATAGTCGGCACATTTTCCTACTATGACACAGGATTCCTTGTCTGCAAGCTCGTTGATAATCTGGCTCTGATACTCAAAGAGCCTGTCATCTGATTTGAACTTCTCATTTCTCGATATATATCCCTTTGCTCTTGGAAGCCCTCGCAAAAAGCTCGTAAATCCGCCCTCTTCACGCAGCTTCTCATTTACCTCCTGAAACACATTCTCGTCAAGTCCGCTCAGCTGGCTTGCAAGAGTCAGAATACGGTTCTCATAACAGTGTATTCCAAGCTCTTTTGCCAGCTGTGATGCTATTGCTTTTCCACCTGTTCCAAATCCTCTGGCAAAGGTTACTACAAAATTATCCATTTATCATTTCCTCCTTCTGAATGCCAACCATATCTAGCCAGCCAGATATCTGCTTAAGAATTCTCTTGTTCTTGGATTCTTAGGATTTGTAAACAGCTCTGACGGTGCTGCATCCTCTGCCACATATCCTGAGTCCATGAAAATAGTTCTTGTAGAAACATCTCTGGCAAATGCCATCTCATGTGTAACGATTATCATCGTAAGTCCTGTCCTCGCGAGGTCCTTCATGACATTTAGCACCTCTCCGACCATCTCAGGGTCAAGCGCCGATGTTGGCTCATCAAATAAAAGCACCTCCGGGTTCATACAAAGCGACCTGGCAATGGCAACTCGCTGCTTCTGTCCTCCTGATAGCTGCGATGGCTTTGCATTGATATAAGGAGCCATGCCGACTGCCTTCAGATGCGTGATTGCCCTGTCAAAGGCCTCCTGCTTTGGCAGATGAAGCACCCTTCTTGTACAAAGCATACAGTTCTGGAGCACTGTCATATTGTTGAACAAATTGAAGGACTGGAACACCATTCCCACCTTTGAACGGTAATCATTGATATCCTTTTGTACATTTCTGACCTCTTTATCGTGATATAAAATCTTTCCTGAGGTCTGTTTCTCAAGCTTGTTGATGCACCTAAGCAGTGTTGATTTTCCCGAACCTGAGGAGCCCACAATACATATGACCTCGCCGGAATGCACATCAATATCAATCTTTCTAAGTACCTCATGATCACCAAATGATTTGCTTAAATCCTTAATTGAAATTACTGTCTCACTCATATTGTGCCTCCTATTCATTGTCCATGTACTCAACTGCGAGTGCATAGTCCATCTTGCCCTGCAGCTTCTTTTCAATCAGCTTGAAGAGCTTATCAAATACAAAGCAAAGTACAAAGTAAATTACCGCGATAACCAGATATGACTCAAAGTACTTGTAGTAGTTTCCACCGACCGTCTTGGCAGCCATGAAAAGCTCCTGCACAGCGATAACATTGAGTACTGATGTCATCTTCAGATTTAAAAGAAATGTATTTGCCATCTCAGGAATGATGTTCTTGAATGCCTGCGGCAAAACTACATAGAGCATTGTCTTAAACGGTGACATTCCCATGGCCCATGCGCCCTCGCGTTGTCCCATATCTATTGAACCGATTCCTGCTCTGACCGTCTCTCCCATGTAGGCACCTGTATTTAATACAGTTACGAGAATACCTGCAAATACAGGTGTCAGGTTTTCATAGCCCATCTGGCGTATTCCATAGTACACGATCATCGCCTGAACTATCATTGGTGTGTCCCTGAATACTTCAACATAAACGGTAAATATCACCTTTACTATACGGATAAGGACCTTTTTTACGATGTTGTCGCCATCGTTAAGCTTTACATCATTTACTATGCCTACGATATATCCCAATACGAAGCCAAGCAATGTACCAACTACCGATATGTACAGCGTAAGCCAGGTTCCTTTGATAAACATGCTTGAATATTTATGCGCCAGAAATACCATCCATTCTAACGAATTACTTGGATTACTTATCATCATACTGCTACCTCACTTTTATCTCTCTAATCCCCAGCTTACGCCGGTTTATCAGACTATTGTGGGATGATGCGATATAACATCATCCCACAGTCCTTCATCTTTTCGTGAATCAGATAAATCTCTAACAACTAGTTGGCTGCCGGCTGCTGTGTCAGAACCTGATCCATCAGCTCATCCATCTTTGCCTTGTCATTCCAGCCGATTGCATTCATAGCATCCTGGATTTTATCTCTGAGTGCTGTATCATCCTTTCTTGTTGCGATACATACATTTACCATTTCATCATCACCTGTGAATGTATCATTCTCATCCAGCTCGATAATCTGTAAATCATCATTTGTCAGTGCCGCTGACTCTGCTGTCGGAACATCGATTACACATACATCTGCGCTGCCGTTTGATATTGCGAGGAAGCACTCTGATGTAGTCTCAAAGTTTCCTGACTGCTCAGCACCCTTTATCTGGTCTAAAAGTGGAATCCAGCCTGTTCCAAGCTGTGTCGTTACTTTGCAGCCTGTATCTGCGAGATCTGAAAGACCCTTTACATTTGAATACTTGCCGCCCTTCTTAACAACAATACAGTTGTTTCTATAGTAATAAGGCTCTGTGAATGCGTATGACGCTTCTCTTTCCTTTGTCTTGCCCATACCGGCGATGATACAGTCATAATCTCCTGCATCGAGTGAGATACCGATTGATGACCACTCAACCTTATGTACCTCAAGGTCCATTCCCATCTGGTCTGCAAGCTTCTGTGCCACTGCTACATCGTAGCCGTATGCATAGTAATCAGAGCCTGCTATCTTGACTGCCTTGCTGCCGTCCGGTGTGGTATCTGTATCCTGTGTCCAGTTGAATGGAGCATATGCACATTCCATACCAACCTTTAAAACCTTATTTGATGAGCTGTCTGCCGCTGAGCTATCAGAGGCAGCTCCTCCTGATGACGAACCACATCCAAACAATGTTGTCGCTGCCATTACACCTGTCAATATCAATGCTGCAAATCTCTTACTTCTCTTCATCATAAGCTTTTCCTCCTTGATTATTGAAATACGAAAAGGCGCCGGAGTTTTTCTCCAGCGCCTTTGCTTAGTTCGTATAATAAACTTAATGAAGCAGCTTTGCAATGTTAATTTTGCACAATTTGTTTGTGCATTTTTACAGTAACTAATTAAACATAAGCCTTTTTACAAGAATACAATTAACTACATCCAGATATTCCATCGAGTCATCAAGGCTGATTTCCAGTATTTCTTCTATCTTTTTCAGACGGTATTGCAGGGAATTACGATGAACGTACATCATCTGTGCCGTTTTTCCGACATTAAAGCCACACATATAATAATTAAGCAGCGTATCTATGAGAAACGAGCCGTTTGCATTGTCATACATCTCAAGCCGCTTTAGCTTCTCGTTGCAATAATCCATGATTTCCTGCTGATTGCCACTATTGAACATATACTTGTATATGCCCATGGAGCTAGCACTGATTACCTTCTTGTTGGTCGGATTGGGTAAAATATCCTTTTTGGGGATGAGATTTTTCGCCTCCTGATAGCTCTTGCCAAAATCCGCAGGCTTCCTGTATGCAGCACCGAGAATGCATGTGCTGTGAATGAGCCCTGCGAATGGTGCACGACTGTCTAAGTCCCCAAGTATCCTTTCAATCTGATGCTCTGTCTCCATATCCTTTGTCTCCTCAAAAAGAAGCACAAATTTGTTTAAAAACCTCATATACATAGGCGTTTTCTTCATATGGATAACCTCGCGGTTCAGGCAGTCGGTATAGTATGTATATGTGTGCTCGTCCTGCTCCAGATTCACTCCGTATTTGCGGTCTATCACGATGATTCCCACTCTGTACGGCCGGTCAAAGGTCAGACCAAACTGTGCAGAAATCTTCTCGATATACTTATCATTTACCTCATATCCAAAAAGCAGGTTGTACAGGTAGTCCCCGGTCCTTTTATTATCCACACTGGTCTCTAAAAGCAGCTCTCCGACGCTCTGCGCAATATCAACAAAGGTAGCTCCCTCCCACCGGATATAAAACAACGGTAGCTTGAGCTCATCAGCCTTGTCCTTCATCCTCTGTGGTGTCTCTTCCCTGTCCTCCACAACCGAAATCGCAAAGCCCGATATTCCCAGCTCATTCAGCTCAACCATGGCATCATATGCCTCGTCCATGGAAAATCTCTTGTAATCTACCACAAGCAGCGCAAAGTTGCCCGGATTCATATGATCCTTATAAGGCTTTGTCTGCACCAGATACGTCCATGACACTATCCTATCAAGCCCTGCCGCTCCCGCCACAAGCTCCATTCCGTCCATTTGTAAATTGTTAACATCCCTGCATGAAATCATCTGCGTCTCCCTGATATCATTAAGCTTCGGTAACTATCCCAAACCGTTTCACATTACTTATATCCACAGCCGCTTCGCCCCGGCATATCCTCTCCGTGCACATACCTGGCATTGAACTCCATATTTATCTCACGAAGCTCCTTCTTTCCGTCAATATAGTCCTGATACATCTCGGCAAGTCCCGACATGCAGCCATCGCAGGTAGCCTCGATATTGCCAAGCGACTCAGCCACAATTGCCTCGCGTTCCTCTTTTGTTGTCTCACTAATTAAATATCCCATTTCTTATGTTTCCTTTCCGGCTATTCACATATTAAAAGCCCAGATTCTCATCTACAAGAATAATCTGGAAACGTCCCTTCACTCTTGAGAAGCGTGTGGTCAGAATCTGACAGCAGATACACTGCGGACTCTTGCAGTCAAAGCAGGTGCCGTTCTTAGAGCATGGTGTGTCGATGCCAAAGCGCTGTGCGTTTATTGGCGCAGCCTCATTTCTCGCACGGCTCATAGCGTCTGCCTCAGTCTTTACGACCTTGTTCATGCCTACTATAAGAAGCACATGTTTTGGTCCGTAAGCATATGCCGCTACGCGGTTTGCATTTCCGTCAATATTGATAAATACGCCATCCTCGCTCATCGCATTGACACTTCCAAGGAAATAATCCGATGTAAATGCCTTTAACGCTATCTCCTGCTTCTCCTCCTGCGTAGACACCTTGTCCCTGTCATAAAACTGATATTCTCCGTTTGAGAGTGCCTCATACAGACCACACTCCTTCACCGATGTGGCACCGCCCATATTGATTGAGCTTCCCTTTGGAATCAGCTCCAGTGCCTTCTTAACAGCCTCCTCCTTTGTCTCTACATAATAGGCCTCCATGTTGCGCGACTCAAGTGCCGCCACAAGTCGCTTTCCCAGTAATTCGTTTCTCATTTTTCTTACGTCCATAGTGTAAACCTCATTTCATGCTTATTGCCAATTCCCATTTGTGCAATTAGCTTTATTAATTGTTGTTATTATACTACTTTACAGGGGGTGTCTGCAATTTATTCGGGAATAAATAATCGTACATTTTCATGCTAATATAAAGAAGTACAGAAACTATTCAGTACAGAAATATGCGGTACCGCATATTTCGTAAGAAAACGTATATTATGTAGGAGCAAGCGCCCATCAGCGCAGCTGATTCTAATGCGCTTGCGGCTCGCAACTGTGAAGGTACTGAACAGTTACGAAGTGCATAACAAAAAGAGCTCCTTTCGAGCTCTTCTTGCTTTGTACAACATTAAATTGTAGATGATTACTGTAAGAGTGAAAGTACACCCTGTGTAGACTGGTTAGCCTGTGCAAGCATTGACTGTCCTGCCTGTGCAAGAATGTTGTTCTTGCTGTAGTTAACCATTTCACTAGCCATATCTGTATCACGAATACGAGACTCAGCTGTTGTAGTATTCTCAACTACGTTGTCGAGGTTGTTGATTGTGTGCTCAAGACGGTTCTGAACTGCACCGAGTGATGAACGCTGTGAAGATACCTTTGAGATTGCATCTGAAATAGCATCTACTGCGTATGTTGCAGCATTACCAGAATCATCCTTAATGTTAAGGCCTTTGATACCAAGACTTGCAGAATCCATTGAATCAATGCTAACATTAATCTTATTTGTCATATCAGCATCAGCACCTACATGAAGATTGAACGATAAAGTATCTGCAACTGTTGCATAGCCTTTTGAAATTGTATATGTTGTCTTACCATCTGCTGTTGCCTTTGCAACTGTTGCGGCATGATTAACTGTTCCAATATTATTAGCTGCTGTCAATTCTGAAACAATTTTACCTTCTGCTATATCTTTTGAAATTACAGAAGAATCGTCATCATCAACTCCATCATTATCTTTATCTGTCATAACAGTTAATTTCGATGTTTTGTATGAAACTACACTGCCATCTTTGACTTTATTATCCAATGAGCTTACTTTTAATTTATTAGTACCTGCATCTTCTGTTCCAGTAGCGCCAACAACAGTATATTCTGTACCATCAATTGTAACCTTGTCTCCATCTGCTGCCTTTGCATAAGATGCTTTTGCATCAGCGACCGTCGAACCAATCGAATACTCTTTACCAGCTATTGTAACTTTGTCGCCTGCTTTAAGCTCATCCATTACAAATGTAGCAGACTTTGCACTATCTGTAAGAGTTCCTTTAAGACCTGCATCATGTCCATTCATATAAACATTCTTTGTAGCGCCCTTGTCTCCCTTTAACAGATATGTCTCATTGAACTTTGTTGTCTCTGATACACGGTCAATCTCTGTTGTAAGCTGGTCAATCTCATCCTGAATAGCCTGACGGTCTGAATCCTTTGAGTTTGTACCATTGGCTGCCTGTGTTGCAAGCTCGTTCATACGCTGAAGCATTGAGTGAACCTCTGTAAGAGCACCCTCTGCTGTCTGTACAGATGAAACACCATCCTCTGCGTTTGTAGATGCCTGGTCAAGACCACGAATCTGCTTTCTCATCTTCTCAGAAATTGTAAGTCCGGCTGCATCATCAGCTGCACGGTTAATTCTGTAACCTGATGAAAGTTTCTCTGTGCTCTTTGACTGTGCGCTTGTTGTTACGTTAAGCATTCTGTTGGCATTCATTGCCTGCATGTTGTGTTGTACTACCATAATATAATCCTCCTTGTCCCATATTCATGGGTTATTATGTTTGACCTCTGGAAATCCTTTTCCCGAGGGTTTTGCAGCTGCTTTGTGTTTATTTTTATTTAAGCAGTTGCGGTTTTCTATAACAAGCGGCTTCCCGGGTGTGGCTTGCGCCACAGCCGCCTATTAACTTGTTTGCCTATGCTTTCTTATCTGCTTTAGCCGGCTTTGCCTTCTTCTGTCTTTCATTCCAGATAATCTTCTTGATTTCATGCTGTGCTTCCTCTGAAATCCTTGGCTCCGGATAATATGTATCTTTCCTCTTCTCAGGATTCGGATCGTTGTTTGACCTTGAGATGTTCATCTCTCTTGGAGCATCTATCATGAGACGTCCGTTCTTTCCGCTTCCTCCGGCATAGACAACTCTGATGTTGTCTCCGATATTTACATATTCTCCCTCTTTAAGCGATAATTTAAGCATTCTGTATACCTCCGTGCACTTGATTTAAGCTATTTCCATGCTTATGTAAAATGTAACAATTCTCTAAGAAATGTTGCATTTTGGAGCATATGAATTTATAAAATTAAGGAATTTCTCAGAAATATGAAAGTTAGAGCAAGCAATTATGCTCAATAAAGTGCAAATAAATTTTTAAAATTTAATGTAATTAGGTGTAAAGTATTAGAATTGATGTCCGATATAGTAACTGTAAGATAAAAAAATGCAACATTTCTTAGAGAAATGTTGCATTTTTCATATTGTTACCATATTCTTTATCGGTCAAAATCATATACCTCATTCAGGTATAGATGGTGCTGCTCCATGATATCTGCGTTTTTCTTCATACATTTTATCATCCATATTTCTCAGAAATACTTCTGCATTATCATCTTTGCCAAATTCCGCATCAGGTATTGATTTAAAAAGTATATTTCCCATTGTGCTGATAGCCTTGTCACCCATACTATGTCCAAAGCTGTCATTGATGTGCTTGAAATCATTTACATCCATCATAATTCCATACAAAGAGTCTGCGTCTGTATTTTTTCTTTTTGCAAGCACAGCCTTAAGATACCTGCGATTGTACAATCCCGAAAGCTCGTCCATATATATTTTTTCCGCATACGACTGCATCTGTATAAATATCAACGTAACAGCAGTAAGAAAGAGCGCCGTTATTACTGACACTTCTGCGAAAGCCTTTTCATCCTGCCACTGATAATAACCATACTTGATTTTCTCAACTCTTCCTTGTTCTATTAGATTTTGAAGTATCTGATAGGATATACCTTCCCTTGTAAGTTCGCAAGTACGCATTATTCCTCAATATCGTTCAAATATTGATTCATAATTCATAACTGTATTCATGCACATCTCCTTAAACAACTTCATACAATTTCTCAATAGTTTTTGTATCAAGTTTTAAAAATAAATAAGCTTATTATAAATTTTTCAGGAAAAATTTAGGCTGCTATGCAGATAGATGTTTTTCCTGTCTTCCCCCGCACATTTTATGTTATAATCATCTGACGGAGGTACATCATGAAAATAACTACTCTATGCTACATAGAACACGATGGACAATATCTCATGCTTCATCGTATTAAGAAAGAAAATGATATAAATGAAGGAAAATGGATTGGTGTTGGCGGTCACGCCGAGAATGGTGAATCACCCGAAGAATGCTTGCTCCGCGAAGTCAAAGAGGAAACAGGGCTCACACTCACATCATACCGTTTCCGCGCACTCATAACTTTTATAAGTGATAAACAGGAGCCTGAATTGATGTGTCTTTTCACCGCTGATGAATTTTCCGGCAAGCTTATAACATGCAACGAAGGTGACCTCAAATGGGTGGATAAAACTATCGTGCCCACACTTCCTACCTGGGAAGGCGACGCTATCTTCTTAAAGCTCCTGCTTGAAAATGAAGAAAATTTCTTCACACTTAAGCTTGTATATGAAGGTGAATCACTGGTTGATCAGAAGCTTGAGATTTATTAGTATTATCCTGCCACAAGACTATTTACAAGCTTCTGCATATCTGCCTCCCAGTTTCTTTCCCTGCTATAATAAACACAACCATATATTTCCGGGTATTTGAGATTCACGCTGGAGCAGAGAATTACAGGTATTGTGATTTTGTTCTTAATCACTCTGTCAATCAGAACATCTCCTGATTCTTCTTCTCTACCACCCGGCTCGTTTGGATAATACATATCAGTAATTATCAGATCATACGGATTATTACTATCTATTGAGTTTTTAATCTGTTTCCAGCCATCCGCGAGATTATTGGACCATTCGACATCTTTAATCCCACATCCTGACAGGGCTTTGCAAATATCATTGTGTTTAAATGTATCATCTTCGATATTCAGTACTCTCATGTGAATCCTGCCACTCAAAATGTGTTCAAATATACTCAAACACATCGAG
>UMFP01067679.1_pt1 | contig 28574 bp, 20 predicted proteins | sample 1965031 | NCBI WGS metagenome assembly UMFP01 (sample SAMEA4836048, study PRJEB28245) | human gut metagenome | biome: gut microbiome; material: fecal sample | place: Denmark | collected 2008
CGCCTGCAAACTGGTGAAACAGATGAACCCCAAGAAAGTGTATGTAAACTTCATCATCGAGCTGAAAGAGCTTCATGGCAAGGATGTGTTTGGAGATGATGTGGAAGTGGAGGCTGTGCTGTCGCTTTAGCCATTTCATATTTCACCACAGATTACACAGATTAACACAGATTATTTATCCACCACAAAACACAGTTTTATCAAAGAGAAATCTGCGCTAATCTGTGTAATCTGTGGTGAAACGTCGGTATTATGGAAGAACTCAGAACTAACGACTACCTCAAAGGGATTGTATCCAACCTTCCCGAAAGTCCCGGTATTTACCAATATCTGAATACCGAAGGGACTATTATATATGTAGGAAAGGCAAAGAATCTGAAGCGAAGAGTGTCTTCCTACTTCAACCGGGAGCACGAACCGGGAAAGACGAGGGTGCTGGTCAGCAAGATTGCAGATATCCGATATATCGTGGTGAATACGGAAGAAGACGCGCTATTGCTGGAAAACAATCTTATCAAGAAATACAAGCCTCGCTACAACGTACTGTTGAAAGACGACAAGACGTATCCCAGCATCTGCGTGCAGAACGAATACTTTCCACGTGTATTCAGAACCCGGAAGATAATCCGTAACGGTTCCTCCTATTATGGCCCTTACAGCCATATACCTTCCATGTACGCATTACTCGACCTCATCAAGCATCTGTACCCTTTGCGTACATGCCACCTGAACCTCTCTCCGGAAAACATACGTGCCAGAAAGTTCAATGTTTGCCTGGAATACCACATCAAGAACTGTGCAGGACCTTGCATCGGGAAGCAAAGCCAGGAAGAGTATCTGAAAAACATCGCTGAAATCAAGGAAATACTCAAAGGGAATACCCAGGAGATAGAACGGATGCTTTTCCAGCAAATGCAGGAACTGGCAGCCGAAATGAAGTTTGAAGAAGCACAGAAGATAAAGAAGAAATACCTGCTGCTGGAAAACTACCGGGCGAAATCGGAAGTGGTAAGCAACGTGCTGCACAATATCGACGTGTTCTCCATCGAGGAAGACAGCGATGAAAAGTCCGCTTTCGTCAACTACCTACACATTACGAACGGTGCCATCAACCAGGCTTTCACCTTTGAATACAAGAAACGATTGAATGAGAGCAAAGAAGAACTGCTCTCTCTCGGCATCATCGAAATGCGGGAAAGATACAAGAGCCTTTCTCGTGAAATCATCGTGCCTTTTGAACTGGATATGGAGCTGAAAGATGTCGTCTTTACCATCCCGCAACGGGGAGACAAAAAGAAACTGCTGGAACTCTCCATCCTCAATGTGAAGCAGTACAAAGCCGACCGCCTGAAGCAAGCCGAAAAGCTGAATCCGGAGCAACGGACCGTGCGCCTGCTGAAAGAGATACAGCAAGAGCTACACCTGGACCGCCTGCCCATGCAGATAGAATGTTTCGACAACTCCAACATCCAGGGTTCCGACCCCGTGGCCGGGTGCGTGGTCTTCGTCAAGGGGAAACCTTCCAAGAAGGATTACCGCAAGTACAATATCAAGACCGTAGAGGGACCGGATGACTATGCCTCCATGAAAGAGGTCGTAAAACGGCGCTATCAGCGCGCTATAGAAGAGAAAGCACCCCTGCCCGACCTTCTTATCACCGACGGTGGAAAAGGGCAAATGAGCGCCGTAAAAGAGGTGATAGACGAGCTTGGCCTGAACATCCCCATCGCCGGACTTGCCAAAGATGGCAAACATCGCACTTCCGAGCTATTGTATGGCTACCCTCCCCAGACCATCGGATTGAAACAGAACGCCCCCCTCTTCCGACTGCTGACGCAGATTCAAGATGAAGTGCACCGCTTCGCCATTACCTTCCACCGCGACAAGCGCAGCAAACGGCAGATTGCCTCCGCACTGGACGAGATAAAAGGTATCGGTGAAAAGACGAAAAGCGCGTTGCTCAAGGAGTTCAAAAGCGTGAAGCGTATCCGCGAAGCATCTGCCGAGGAGCTTGCCGCCGTGGTGGGAGAAGCGAAAGCCAAAATCATCCAGACCTATTTCTCAGAGAAATAATGACTGATAAATCAGCCTGCAAAGCCATGCACACAACGAATTAATTCGTAACTTTGTCCCCTCAAAAAGACAAAAACAACATGAGAGTAGTGATACAACGTGCCGGACACGCTTCCGTCACCATCAACGGAACCTGCAAAGCCTCCATTGGAAAGGGCCTCATGATACTCGTAGGCATCGAAGAATCCGATGGAAAAGAAGATATTGACTGGCTTTGCAAGAAGATAGTCAATCTGCGCATTTTCGATGACGAAAACGGCGTAATGAACAAATCCATTCTTGAAGCAGACGGCGAGATACTGGTTATCAGCCAGTTCACCCTCCACGCCTCCACCAAGAAAGGCAACCGTCCCTCCTACATACGGGCAGCACGGCCGGAAATATCCGTCCCACTGTACGAACAATTCTGCCGGGAACTGAGTTTAGCATTAGGTAAAGAAATAGGTACCGGCGAATTTGGTGCCGATATGAAAGTAGAACTGATGAACGATGGTCCCGTGACCATCTGTATAGATACAAAAAACAAGGAATAATGACGTTAGAAGAAGCACAGAAACAAGTGGATTCCTGGATAAAGGAATACGGAGTGCGCTATTTCAGCGAACTCACCAATATGGCGATACTGACCGAAGAAGTGGGCGAACTCGCCCGCGTCATGGCACGCAAGTATGGCGACCAATCCTTCAAGAAAGGAGAAAAAGACAATCTCGACGATGAGATGGCAGATGTTCTTTGGGTACTTCTCTGCCTTGCGAACCAGACCGGAGTGAACCTGACAGACGCCTTCTGCCGCAACTTCGAGAAGAAAACCAGACGTGACCAGACAAGACATATCAATAACCCTAAATTGAAAGACCATGGAGAAGAATGAGCCTACCCAGAGTAAGTATGACGCCGCCCTGGCAAAGTACAACACCCAACTGGATGATGCGGAAATAGCTGCACAAGCTGCCAGAATCATTGCAGAGAAAGTGCCGGCAAACAACACGCCGGAGGTAAAGAAATTCCTTTTCAACTGCATTGACCTCACCACACTGAACAGTACGGACAGCGACGAAAGCGTCATGAAATTCACCCAGAAAGTGAATAAATTCGACGAAGAGTTCCCCGACCTGAAGAATGTGGCAGCCATCTGTGTATACCCCAATTTTGCAGAAGTCGTAAAAGACACGCTGGAAGTGGAAGATGTAAAAATAGCTTGTGTATCAGCAGGTTTCCCCTCCTCCCAGACTTTCATTGAAGTGAAAGTGGCAGAAACTGCCATGGCACTGATGGAAGGCGCCGATGAAATAGACATCGTTATTTCGGTGGGCAAGTTCCTGGCGGGAGACTATGAAGGCATGTGCGAGGAGATACAAGAACTCAAAGCAACCTGCAAAGAGCACCACATGAAGGTAATCCTCGAAACCGGAGCTTTGAAGACGGCTTCGAACATCAAAAAAGCATCCATCCTTTCCATGTATTCGGGTGCCGATTTCATCAAGACTTCCACCGGCAAGCAGCAGCCTGCCGCCACGCCGGAGGCCGCCCTGGTTATGTGCCAGACCATCAAGGAATATCACGAGCTGACGGGTATCAAGGTAGGCTTTAAGCCCGCAGGAGGAATCAACTGCGTGAACGATGCACTGATTTATTACACCATCGTCAAGGAAGTGCTCGGCGAAGAATGGCTGAACAACGAGCTGTTCCGTCTGGGAACCAGTCGTCTTGCCAACCTGCTGCTTTCGGAAATCAAGGGTGAAGAGATGAAATTCTTCTAAGAGAAAGCTGTATTTACCTATAAATAAAGCCTGATGGAGTGGGTTCCATCAGGCTTTCTCATATTATCAACCGGAAACAGTTCCGTCATTTTTCCCGCTCTACCACATAATCCAGATACCCGGCTAGCGCTACTTTTACCTCCGTATCGGGCAAAGAAGCCAGCAAAGAAAGAGCCTTTTCCTTATAGTCATACATCACTTGCGAAGCATACTCTATACCACCATTCTGCTTGGTAAATTCGATTAAATGGGCTATTTCGCCAGGCGTTGCCTCCCCATTCTTTATCTTTACGGCAATTTCTTCCGCTGTTTTATCCTTCACGGTATTGAGCACATGAAGCGCAGGTAGAGTCAACTTCCCCTCCACCATATCATTTCCGGTAGGTTTGCCTATTTCCTTGCTCTCGGAGTAATCGAAAATATCATCCTTTATCTGAAAACAAAGCCCGATATATTCACCGAACAGACGCGCAGATTCCGCCTTTTCATCGCTGGCTCCCACCGAGAGAGCGCCCGCCTTCGTACAAGCTGCAAAGAGCACGGCCGTCTTCTTGCGGATAACGTCGAAATAGACTTCCTCGGAGAAATGGAGATTGCTGACGTTGGAAAGCTGCAGAAGTTCACCATCTGCCAAATCCTGCCCCAGGCAGGAGACGATGTCGATAATGTCATGGTTACGGGTCATGCCCACTTGCACCAACGCTGTTGCAAGCAGATAATCGCCTGCCAGTACGGCTACTTTATTATTGAAAATGGCATTAACGGAGAGTTGTCCACGGCGTTCAGTACTTTCGTCCACTACATCATCGTGCACAAGGCTGGCATTATGAAGAAGTTCCAACGCAACCGCAGCATGCAGGGTTGCAGGACATACCTTGCCAAAAAGCTTCGCAGCCAGAAGCACCAGAATGGGGCGCATCATCTTCCCGTTCTTCTGCCGGATATGCGCAATTACGCTGTTCAGCAAAAGGTTGGAACTGGAGAGAGTACTTTCAAAAAGCTTCTTGAAGTCCTCCAATTCCTCAGAAATCGGAGATTTTATCAATGATGAGTTGTCCATGCATCGCTATTTGCCTACAAAAATAGTAATAAAACGGTTAATACGGTATTTTTTTGTACTTTTACCATGAAAAAAAGGATTAAATGTATGAATTCAATCGATAAACTGTTTTTGCTCGATGCCTATGCACTGATATATCGAGCCTATTACGCGTTCATCAAGAACCCGAGAATCAATTCAAAAGGATTCAACACTTCGGCCATTCTGGGCTTTGTAAACACCCTGGAAGAAGTGCTCAAAAAAGAGAATCCCACACACATAGGAGTAGCCTTCGACCCGTCGGGCCCCACCTTCCGCCACGAGGCCTACGAGCAATACAAGGCACAGCGCGAGGAGACACCCGAGGCCATCCGCCTTTCCGTACCTATTATAAAGGACATCATCCGCGCCTACCGCATTCCCATCCTCGAAGTATCCGGCTACGAAGCCGACGACGTGATAGGCACGCTCGCCACCGAAGCCGGACGGCAGGGCATCACCACCTATATGATGACTCCCGACAAGGACTACGGGCAACTGGTATCGGACCGCGTCTTCATGTACCGCCCCAAGCACACCGGCGGATTCGAAGTGATGGGTACCGAAGAAGTAAAAACCAAGTTCAACATACAGACCACCGAGCAGGTCATCGACATGCTGGGACTGATGGGTGATGCTTCCGACAACATCCCCGGCTGTCCGGGTGTGGGCGAGAAAACCGCACAGAAACTGATTGCCGAATTCGGCAGCATCGAAAATCTGCTGGAGCATACCGACCAGCTGAAAGGCGCACTGAAAACGAAAGTGGAGACCAACCGCGAGATGATTACCTTCTCCAAATTCCTTGCCACCATCAAAACAGATGTTCCCATTCAGCTCGACATGGATTCGCTCGTCCGCGAAGAACCGAACGAAGAAGAACTCCGCAAGATTTTCGAGGAGTTGGAATTCCGCACACTCATCGACCGGGTACTCAAAAAGGGAAGCGGCAATTCGTCCTCCCCTACTCCAACCTCTCCGGTACCCGACCTCTTTGCCGGGACTCTGTTTGCCCAGCCGCAAACCTCCACTCCCGAAAACAGCGCCCCGATTCAAGGCGATTTGTTTGCAAATTTTGCGGGCGAGGGGACGGGCGTTTCTGAAAATTCAAACCTGACGCGGTTAGAAATGCTCGATATAGACTACCAACTCATTGATACAGAAGATAAAAGAGCAGAAATTATTCAAAAGTTACTTACAAGCGAAATTCTCTCAATAGATACCGAGACTACCGGAACCGAGCCAATGGACGCCGAACTTGTAGGAATGAGCTTCAGTGATGCCGAAAACCGTGCATACTACGTACCCGTTCCCGCCGAACGAGAGGAAGTCTTAAAAATTGTAAACGAGTTCCGTCCCCTCTTCGAAAACGAGAAATCCATGAAGGTGGGACAAAATATCAAGTACGATATGATTATCCTCCAAAATTACGGCGTCCAGGTGAAAGGCAAACTTTTCGACACCATGCTTGCCCACTACGTGCTTCAACCCGAACTGCGACACAACATGGACTATCTGGCGGAAATCTACCTGCACTACCAGACCATCCACATCGATGAGCTAATTGGAGCGCGAGGCAAAAACCAAAAGAACATGCGCGACCTTCCACCCGAAGATGTCTACCGTTATGCCTGCGAGGATGCGGACGTCACCCTCAAACTGAAAAACGTGCTGGAAAAGGAACTGAAGGAGCAAGGTGCCGAACATCTGTTCTACGAAATAGAGATGCCGCTCGTCCCCGTACTTGTTAATATAGAGAGCAACGGAGTGCTGCTCGACACGGAAGCCTTGAAGCAATCGTCCCAACACTTCACCGTCCGTCTGCAGGAGATTGAGAAGGAAATCTACGAGATGGCTGGCGAGACATTCAATATCAGCTCCGCCAAGCAGGTAGGCGAAGTGCTGTTCGACAAGCTGAAAATCGTGGAGAAAGCGAAAAAGACCAAGACCGGACAATACGTCACCTCCGAAGAGGTGCTGCAAAGCTACCGCAGCAAGCACGACATCATCGGGAAGATACTGGAATACCGCGGACTGAAGAAACTGCTGAGCACCTATATAGATGCCCTGCCCCAGCTCATCAACCCACGTACGGGCCGCATACACACCTCCTTCAACCAGGCGGTGACCGCTACCGGACGCCTCAGCTCCAGCAATCCCAACCTGCAGAACATCCCCATCCGCGACGAAGACGGAAAGGAAATCCGCAAGGCGTTCATCCCCGACACCGGCTGCGAGTTCTTCTCTGCCGACTACTCGCAGATAGAGCTGCGCATCATGGCACACCTCAGCGAAGATAAGAACATGATAGACGCCTTCCTCAGCGGACACGACATCCACGCCGCCACCGCTGCCAAGATATATAAGATAGATATAAACGACGTAACCGCCGACATGCGCCGCAAGGCAAAAACGGCAAACTTCGGCATCATCTACGGCATCTCCGTCTTCGGGCTTGCCGAACGCATGGGCGTTTCTCGCCAGGAAGCCAAAGAGCTGATAGACGGCTACTTTGAAACCTACCCACAAGTGAAGGAGTATATGGATAAAAGCATCCAGGTGGCACGCGAGAACGGCTATGTGGAAACCATCTTCCACCGCAAGCGCTTCCTGCCGGACATCAACTCAAGAAACGGGGTGGTACGGGGCTATGCCGAACGGAATGCCATCAACGCTCCCATCCAGGGAAGTGCCGCCGACATCATAAAAGTAGCCATGGCACACATCTATCAGCGCTTCCAAGCTTACAATCTGAAAGCAAAGATGATTTTACAAGTCCATGACGAACTAAATTTCAGCGTTCCAGAGGCAGAAAAAGAGCTTGTACAGAAAATCGTAATCGAAGAGATGGAGCAGGCATATCGCATGTACGTACCCCTGAAAGCCGATTGTGGGTGGGGAAACAACTGGTTGCAGGCACACTAAACAGCCCAATAACTTTATTTAACTTACAATCAGAAAGCAACAGAAGCAATCCTTTCCAAATACAGTTTGCTCATCAGAATATCCGGCGACCTCACTGCCGGATATTTTTTATTCACCAATCTTGCCAAAAGGAAAGCATACCGAAACCCTCACTACTGACATATTGATAAAATTTAATCCAATATTTATATTTATGTCAATTTAATACGTACCTTTGCAGCGAAATCAATGATATATTGATAGAAAATAGAAAGTTAAACTAAAAAAGACATAAAACCATGAAAGCAAAAGTATCTTTAAAAACAGTGATTGTTTCAGCACTTCTCTTAGTTTGCGGATTAAATGCCTCAGCCGACAATAAGAGCAACCTCATTTACAATTCGGAAGAAGTAAATGGCATGAAGGTGGCAGAGACCGTATACAAGATGGACGGAAACACGCTTGCCAACTATATGAAGTACAATTATAAGTACGACGACCAGAACCGCATGACGGAAAGCGAAGCCCTGAAATGGAACAGCACCAAGAATACATGGGGCAAGGACATGTGCATCCGCTATGCATACCAAGGCAAGACGATGACTACCACATACTACAAATGGAACAACAAGAAAGGCGAATACATACTGGTTCCCGAGATGACAGTAATCATGGACAACCCTAACATGTAATTGACAAACTCTCTCTTAAAGTAAGAAATCTTATTCCTAACAACAATAACCGAAACCTTTCATAAAAGAGCCGGAATGATTCGCACATTCCGGCTCTTTTATTATATCTTCGCCTCCTAAAAAGGAATGCCACATGATACCCGAGACCCTCATTACCTACATCGAGACAGCAATCATTCCCCGGTACAAGGAGTTTGACAAGGCACACAACCTCTCACACGTCCGTACCGTCATCGAAGAAAGCCTTGCCCTCGCCCGGCAATATCCCGAAGCGGACGAACGCCTGGCATACGTCATTGCCGCCTACCATGACACGGGACTGTGCCGCGACCGCGCCACCCACCACCTTGTCTCCGGCGAGATACTGATGGCGGACTCCACCCTGCGGCAATGGTTCTCCGACACGGAAATCCTCCTCATGAAAGAAGCCGTAGAGGACCACCGGGCCTCTACAGACCACGAACCTCGTAGCATCTACGGCAAGATTGTTGCCGAAGCGGACCGTATCATCGACCCGGACATCACCCTGCGCCGCACCGTGCAGTACGGATTGAAACAGAATCCTGCCGCCGACAAGGAGTGGCACTACCAGCGGTTCCATCAGCATCTCATGGCAAAATATGCACCCGGCGGTTATCTGAAGCTCTGGTTTCCCGAGGGCAAGAATGCGGAACAGCTGAAGAAGCTCCAAGCCATTATCGCAGACGAAGGACAGCTGCGGCAAGTTTTCAACCGAATATTCGAGGAGGAAAAGTAATAGCGGTATCAATGAAGCATATGCCCCATTTCATTTCCGACTATGGAAACGGTTTGTTTCCTATAATGGAACAGAGTGTTCTCTATAAGGAAACAAAGTGTTTCCTATAACGGAACAAATCGTTTTATCCCGTCGAAACAAGTCGTTTCATACAAGAGAAACAATCTGTTCCGACGGGGTGTAACAAAGTGTTCAGTACTGTGAACTAATACAATAGCTCTATTTAGAAGGTCTCACAAGATAAGTATCCGCCTCCATAAGTATAAAGACTTATGGGCGTGCCAACATGAGGAAATCATAAAACTCACAGATGGACTGGCCTTCGGTTTCTGATTCGAAGACAAAGAAGAGCGGCTGCTTTCCCTTATGCAGCTTTGCCGGAATAGAGAGCGGAGCATAGAACTCCCTGCAAGTGCTGCCAGCCTTCACATCCACAAGTCCTATCTCTACACCGCCTTTTGTTGTCCAAGGGCTACCCAGCATGATGCGGATGCGTCCGTCGGTATCTTCAGCCTTCAACCTTAACTGCATCTGCAAAGACTTATCTCGCGGAACGGCATTCATATTCAAGTATTTATATCCTACAATCGACCCACTTGTGTTATTCACCACCGGAGCGAACGGGATTTTGTGGTTGTTATCGCCGGCATAGGGATTATTATCCCGGTACACAGGCCGGATGTAAGACCCCGTGTAGACATAATGGGGATAGACCTCTTTGATACCTCCGGGATTGGTGTGCCAACAAGCCAACCCGGCCGAGATGCGCTGCATAGGATTGAGCCCTTCAAGAAGGAAACCCTCAGAGTTGAATTCCCCGCGCGAAATCACGACTTTCCCACCTTTTCCTTTTTCCACCTTTACATCAATGGCCGACACCATAGCCTGGCGTGCATAGCAATCAGTACCTATCTGGCGATGATAGAACACGTACCATTGCCCTCCTATCTTGCAGATACTGCCATGCGTATTTCCACCGGGCATGGCCGAAGCTATCACATTGCCTTTTTCATCATACTCGCGCGCACGGGCATCGATGATTGTTCCGCCATAGGTCCAGGGACCCAGAGGATGCTCGCTATAAGCGTATGCCAGCGTATAGTTGCTGGCGTTCGGCAAGCCATCTTCACCCTCAGCGGTAGTACGGCTATAGATAAACACATACTTATCCTCAATCTTGCGGATGGAGGATGCCTCAAAGAAGCGGAATATACCTTCCTGCCGATAGCCTGAAATCATGTTCTCCACCACTTCGGTACCCGGCTTTACCGTGCACATGGTAGCAGGGTCCAACTCCGCGCCATGCGAAATGCCAAATCCCCAATAACCATACACACGTCCATCATCATCGACAAACACTGCGGGGTCGAATCCCAAACAACCGAAAGTCTCGCGAGGACGCTCCTTATGCCAGTTGCATACCGTAAACGGGCCATCGGGACGGTCGCTTTTGGCAATCATGGAATTGCGTCCACCACCTTGATTATTCGGAAAGAGGTAGTAAGTTTTCTTACCATCGGCATCGGTAGTTACTGTCACGTCAGGGGCAAAAAGCACGTCGTCGGTTCCATCAGCATTCAGTTTATACAGTTCGGGCGACTCATTGACTTTAAATATCACGCCGTCATATCTCCAACGGGTCAGGTCCTCTACGGGTGCCGACCACACCACCTGGTCACGTCCGCAATACATCCACTTGAGATTATCGTGCGAACCATAAATATAAAGACGGTACTTGCCGGGACAGTCAGGATCCTCAAACACATAGGGCTCACCATCAGGAATAAATTCCCAAAGCGGCAGATAAGGATTCTGTGCAGATAATGTAAAAGACAGACCGATGAGACATGAGAAAATCATCAGAATTTTTCTTACTTTGTTTTTCATAATCGCATTGATTTATAGAATGATACTTAAATTTATAATTGCGACAAAACTATCAATTTATCATTTTACTCTCGTGCTTTTAATGCAAATTAACATACCCACTTTCCCCGGTAAGTACTATCTTTGCTTAAAAAAGTGAAGATAGGCTGCACCTCAGCATAAAAAATGAACGCGTTCATTTCATTCTGCCTTCGGTTTGCACTATCTTTGCATCCAATTAACTGAACAATAACTAAAAAACAAGATAACACTATGGCATTAAAAGCTGGTATCGTGGGCCTTCCCAACGTAGGAAAATCCACTCTTTTCAACTGCTTGAGCAGCGCAAAGGCACAAGCGGCAAACTTCCCGTTCTGTACAATCGACGCCCAAATGGGACAAGTGTCCGTACCCGACGAACGACTGACGAAGCTCGCCGAGCTGGTTCACCCGGGGCGTATCGTACCTGCCGTGTGCGACATCGTAGACATTGCCGGACTGGTGAAGGGCGCCAGCAAAGGTGAAGGACTCGGCAACCAGTTCTTGGGCAACATCCGCGAGTGCGACGCCATCATTCACGTGCTGCGCTGCTTCGACAACGGCAACATCGTCCACGTGGACGGTTCGGTGAACCCCGTGCGCGACAAGGAAATCATCGACACAGAGCTGCAACTGAAGGACCTCGACACGGTGGAAAACCGCATCAAGCGTGTAGAGAAGATTGCCAAAGTGGGTGGCGACAAGGCGGCAAAGATAGAGTACGAACTCCTGCTCCGCTACAAGGATGCCCTGGAACAAGGACAAAGCGCCCGCACCGTCATCCCACAGAACGACGACGAGGAACAATGTGCCAAGCAGATGTTCCTGCTCACCACCAAACCCGTGCTCTACGTCTGCAACGTGGATGACGTCAGTGCCGCCAGCGGCAACCAGTACGTAGAGCAGGTGCGTGAAGCCATCAAGGGTGAGGATGCGGAACTCATCATCATCTCCGCCCAGACCGAGGCCGACATCGCCGAACTGGAGACATACGAAGAAAAGCAGATGTTCCTCGAAGACCTGGGACTGAAAGAGAGCGGTTGCAACCGTTTGATTAAAGCTATCTACAGCCTGCTGAACCTCGAAACCTTCATCACTGCCGGAGAGATGGAAGTAAAGGCATGGACCTATCGCAAGGGATGGAAAGCACCGCAATGCGCCGGCGTTATCCATACGGATTTCGAGAAAGGGTTTATCCGGGCAGAGGTCATCAAGTATGAGGATTATATCAAGTATGGCAGCGAAGCCGCCGTGCGCGAAGCCGGAAAGTTGGGTGTGGAAGGCAAGGAGTATGTGGTGCAGGATGGGGACATCATGCACTTCAGGTTCAATGTGTAATGATATTCATTCCAGATGGCAATGTACTTTCTTTGTACATTGCCATTTTCTAATAAACTCCATACAATAACAATACTGTGAAACAGATTATCTTCCTTTTATTCTTATTGTTCTGTACTGCCGTTTATGCACAACAGCAAGACTCAGTAACCATTCACGGACGGGTGACTGATTACAACGGACAGCCGATAGACAGTGCCAGCGTCTGGTGGCAAAACCCGCAGTTCAATGACATCATAGAAGCCATAACCGACAAAGACGGGCATTACACGGCCCGTATACCCAAAGGGAAATATCAAAGTGCAGCCTCTATTTATCTGCCCTCCTATGCGCACATTGCCATGAAAAGCGGGCTGCCCGAGGCTGAACACCGCCTGGAATTCTGGGCCTGGGATTTCATCGCCGACCGCGACACTACACTCGACATACGTTATCATCGTATGGAAGCTTATGGCCTGCGTGCTTTCCGCATCCCCGGAGCCATGCCTACTTATCAGATATACGTCCGTCCCATGAGCTTGACACGTACCTACCAATGGATGAAAGAAACAAAGCCCGAGTCATTGGTACACGGTGAAAACCTGGGTGACATTGAGCAACAAGAACAAAACAAAGAAGCCAGAGAATGCCAGATGGCTCCCCACCCCGGGCAACTGAAAGTCACCGTCTGGATAGACGGCGAGAAAGTCCCCGTGCTGATGAAGCAGGAAATAAAAGAATATTTCGACAGCAACGAATATGGCAACGCCTATCTATTGACAGTAGATATGCCCAAGCATCCCAAAAAAGACCTTCCCTACCGTATCTTCAAAGTAGAACTGGAAGACATGGAGAACGGTGACCGCGGCGAAGGGCTTTACTATATGGAAAAGAAAAACTACGTTCAATAACATTAACCATACACTACAAATGACAAACAATAATCTGAAATACCTCATAGCAGGTACCGGCGGCGTAGGCGGAAGCATTGCCGCCTTTCTTTCATTATCTGGCAAAGACGTCACTTGCATTGCACGTGGCGAACACCTTGCCGCCATACGCGGGAACGGTCTGCAACTGCACTCCGATTTGAAAGGTGAACATTGTCTGAAAGTGGCGGCATTTACCGCAGAAGAATTCCAAGGCAAAGCGGATGTTATCTTCGTCTGCGTCAAAGGTTATTCCGTAGACTCCATTACGGAACTCATCAAACGTGCCTCACACGAGCGTACAGTGGTAATCCCCATCCTGAATGTTTACGGAACCGGTCCCCGTATCCAGCGGTTGGTCCCCGGCGTCACGGTGCTCGACGGCTGCATCTACATCGTAGGATTCGTATCCGGACGGGGAGAAATCACGCAGATGGGAAAGATTTTCCGGCTCGTCTACGGAGCACACCGCAGCACGATTGTTTCCCGTGAAACATTGGAAGCCGTGCAACGCGATTTGCAGGAAAGCGGCATCAAAGCCGAAATCTCCGACGACATCAACCGGGACACATTCGTCAAGTGGTCCTTCATTTCTGCTATGGCCGTCACCGGAGCCTATTACGACGTACCTATGGGCGAAGTCCAGAAACCGGGCAAAGTGCGCGACACCTTTATCGGACTGTCACAAGAGAGTGCAGCTTTGGGCAGGAAGTTGGGTATAGAATTCAAGGAAGACATCGTGCAGTATAACCTCAAAGTAATAGACAAACTCGCCCCTGAAAGTACCGCCTCCATGCAGAAAGATATGGCCAAAGGGCATCAGAGCGAAGTACAAGGCTTGTTGTTCGACATGATTACGGCTGCAGAGGAACAAGGGATTGAGGTGCCGACGTATAGGATGGTGGCGGAGAAATTCAAATAAACTGCCACGATGAACTGCCAAACGAGATAATTTCATACCTTTGTCCCGAACAACCCCGTAATTCAGTAATTTAATTCTTCATAAATATGTTATCACTACTCACCATCAACTGGAATCCCGACCCCGAACTGTTCAAGTTCTTCGGCATATCCATCCGCTACTACGGACTGTTATGGATTATCGGTCTTGCTCTTGCCTACTTCATCGTGCAACGCCAGTATAGCGACCGCAGAATAGACGAAAAGAAATTCGAACCTCTCTTCTTCTATTGCTTCTTCGGCATACTGATAGGCGCACGACTGGGCCACTGCATATTTTACGACTGGGCCTACTACCAGGACCACTTCGTTGAAATGATTCTCCCCATCAAGCAGACCGCCGCAGGATGGAAGATGACGGGCTACACCGGCCTTGCCAGCCACGGCGGCACGCTGGGCCTGATTATCGCCCTCTGGATGTACTGCCGCAAGACGAAGATGCACTACATGGACGTGCTCGACATGATAGCTGTTGCCACTCCCATCACCGCCTGCTGCATCCGCCTTGCCAACCTGATGAACTCCGAAATCATCGGCAAACCGACCGACGTGCCCTGGGCATTCATCTTTGAACGGGAAGACATGTTGCCCCGCCATCCGGCACAGCTCTACGAAGCCATCGCCTACTTCATTTTCTTCCTGGGGATGGTCTGGCTATACAAACGCGGACAGAAGAAACAAGAGACCAAGCTCGAAACAGACTTCAGCACCACCAAGCGGAAATCAACCGCCGTGCAGGCCGAAGCCTCCCTGCCCTATCACCGCGGTTTCTTCTTCGGACTCTGCCTGACGGAGATTTTCACCTTCCGCTTCTTCATCGAGTTCCTGAAAGAAAACCAGGTGAACTTTGAGGACAGCATGACGCTGAACATGGGCCAGTGGCTCAGTATCCCGTTTGTGATTATCGGGGTGTATTTCATGTGTTTCTACGGGAAGAAAGCTTCCAAATAAACATTTCAGCCCCACATAAGCAACATACCTGCCCCTTTCATCCGTGCAGATTTCTCTACTTTTACGGCATCGAAACAGTAACCGTAAATCATATATTTATCATGAAAGAGAGACAACTGATGAAAGGGGCAGCTTTTATGCTGCTGGCAGCAACTGCCACCCTGCCTGCGCATGCCCAACTGAAAACAAATGCCGGCGTGCAATACCTGCTTTCCCAGTCGAAAGACATGAGCCAGGATTTTCTGGACCTCAGCAACACCTATTTCTTTGCCGACAGCCTGGTATCGTTCGACACCTCTACCGGTAAAGGGACTGTCCAGTGGAAACGCCAGCAACTGATGCCCCGCCAGGCATTCAATGCAAACACCTACCTGCACCAGCCCCTCCAGTCGCTGGACTTCCCGGAGACGGCCTACGACAACAACCCGCAGCTGACGTTCACCGTCGAACCGGTCAGCGAACGCACCCTCCGCATCCGTATGCTCACCTCGCCCATCGTGCCGAAAGAAGATACTGACGACCCCATGCTCATAGGGAAGCCCGCCGACGGACGCTCCTTCTGGAAAGCCGAGAAGACGGACAAAGGTACGCTGTACACCTCCCGATACGGCAGCCTGCTCATCCAGAACTATCCCTGGCGTCTGGTACTGAAAGATGCCGACGGACGCCTGCTGACACAGACCTGTTGCTGGAGCGACAACGACTCTACGCAGGTCAAGGTACCTCCATTCAGCTTCATCAAGCGCGGCTCGGACAACTCACGCAGCATCAATCCCGTATTCAGCCTCGCGCCGAACGAGAAAATCTACGGTTGCGGCGAGTCTGCCACCGCACTGAACAAGGCCGGACAGAAAGTCAACCTCTTTGTCACCGACCCACAAGGGCCCGAAACCCCGGATATGTACAAGCCCATACCCTTCTTCTTCAGCAACCGTGGCTACGGCATGTTCATGCACACTTCCGCCCCCGTGACCTGCGACTTCGGCTGTTCCTACATCGGAGCCACCAAACTCTTCATGGCAGACGAAGCGATGGACATCTTCATCTTCCTGGGTTCGCCGAAGGAGATGCTGAGCGAATACACCGCACTGGTAGGACGGCCCGAAATGCCCCCCTTGTGGAGCTTCGGCACCTGGATGAGCCGCATCACCTACTTCAGCGAAGCAGAGGGCCGCGATGTAGCCCGGAAACTGCGTGAGAACAAGATACCGAGCGATGTCATCCACTTCGATACCGGCTGGTTCGGCGTGGACTGGCAATGCGACTACGCCTTTGCCGCCGACCGCTTCGACAATCCCCGGCAGATGCTCACCGACCTGAGGTCACAAGGTTTCCGCACCTGCCTCTGGCAACTTCCCTACTTCACTCCGAAAAACAAGTTCTTCCCTGAGTTGGTAGAACGCGGTCTGTACGTGCGCAACGGCAAGGGACAGCTCCCCTACGAGGACGTGGTGCTGGACTTCACCAACCCCGAAACCGTGCAGTGGTATCAAAAGAAGCTCGGCAACCTGATTGAAATGGGTGTAGGCGCCATCAAAGTAGACTTCGGCGAAGGTGCCCCACTGGATGCCATCTATGCCAACGGCCGTAGCGGACTATACGAACACAACCTCTATCCCCTGCGCTACAACAAGACCGTGGCCGAGGTAATCAAGAAGATACACGGCGAAAACATTATCTGGGCACGTTCCGCATGGGCAGGCTCACAACGCTACCCGCTGCACTGGGGCGGTGACGCCGCCACTACCGAAACCGGTTTCGAGGGAACCATCCGCAGCGGCCTCTCCATCGGACTGAGCGGATTCTGTTTCTGGAGCAATGACATAGGTGGCTTCGTGACCCAAAGCCCCGAAAGCCTCTACCGCCGCTGGCTGCCCTTCGGCTTCCTCACCAGCCACAGCCGCGTGCACGGAGCACCTCCCACCGAGCCGTGGTACTACGGGAAAGAGTTCACAGACTATTTCCGCCGTTGTGCCGAACTGAAGTACAAACTGATGCCCTACGTATATGCACAATCCAAAGAGTGCACCGAAAACGGCTGGCCGATGCTCCGCGCCCTGCTGCTGGAGTATCCCGACGACCCGGGTGCATGGCTGGTAGAGGACGAGTACATGTTCGGTTCCAATCTCCTCGTGGCACCCATGCTCGAAGAGGGCAGCGGACGGGATGTCTACCTCCCCGGACGGCAGAAATGGATAGACTACCAGACCGGAAAGGTGTATGCTCCGGGATGGAACCATATCGAGTGCGGCACCCTGCCCATCGTCATTCTTGTAAAGGACGGTTCGGCCATCCCCCATATCCCCGTGGCACAATGCACAGACCAGATGAAATGGGACAAGATTACGTGGAAGAAGTATCTGGCAGACGAAAAGAAAGCTGAAGGATTGCTCTGCCTGCCGCAGGACGGACAGTTACAACGGATATCAATCCCATAACCGGTATATCAAACACATTAAACCCTAATACCCCATGCGAAACAAGTTATTGTTCCTCGCCTTGCCCCTGCTATTCGGCTTACAGGCAAGCGCACAACAAACACAAGCCTTCCAAGATACCACGCTCACCGACGAACAGCGCGTAGACCATCTTCTTTCCATCCTGACATTGGATGAAAAGATAAACCTTCTTTCCACCGACCTCGGTGTCCCCCGCCTCAACATTCCCCGTTGCGGACACTACGAAGGACTGCACGGGCTGACCCTCGGCGGGCCTGCCATGTGGGGCGGACGCCAAAGAACGGAAGACGGGAAAGTAGTCCCCACAGACTGCCCCACCACCATATTCCCCCAATCCTACGGTCTGGGCTCCACATGGGACACCGATTTGGTGCAGAAAGTAGCGGAACAAGCCGCTGAAGAAGCCCGCTACTACATGCAGACCACCGGTAACAAGCGTCATGCCCTCGTGATGCGCGCTCCGAATGCCGACCTTGCCCGCGACCCGCGCTGGGGACGTACCGAGGAGAGTTTCGGAGAAGATGCTTTCCTCACCGCCCAACTCACCATTGCCAGCGTACGCGGCCTGCAAGGCAATCATCCCCGCTACTGGAAAACTGCCTCTCTGATGAAACACTTCCTTGCTAATAGTAACGAGGACGGACGGGACAGCACTTCCTCCGACTTCGACACGCGGCTGTTCCATGAATACTACGCTTATCCTTTCTATAAAGGCATCACCGAGGGAGGCAGCCGCGCCTTCATGGCCGCCTACAACAGTTGGAACGGCATCCCCATGTCCATCCATCCCTGCCTCGAAGAGATTACCCGCAAGCAATGGGGCAACAACGGTATCATCTGTACGGACGGCGGTGCCCTGAAACTGCTGATTGAAGCGCACAAGAGTTTTCCAAGCTTTGCGGAGGGTGCCGCTGCCGTAGTAAAAGCCACCACAGGACAGTTTCTCGACGTATACGTTCCTTACGTCAAGGAAGCGCTGGAAAAGGGATTGCTGACCGAAGCCGACATTGACAAAGCCATCCGCGGGAACATCTTCGTCGCCCTCAAGCTTGGCTTGCTGGACGGGGACCACTCCCGTAACCCTTATCTCTCCATCGGAAAGGACAGTACGCAGGCACCGCCTTTCATGACAGCAGAAGCCCGCAGGCTGGCACGGGAAGTCACCGCCAAGTCTGTGGTGTTATTGAAAAACAAGAATCTCCTGCCACTCGATGCCGGAAAGCTGCGTAAAATAGCCGTTATAGGCCCGTATTCGGACAAAATCGTGCAAGACTGGTATAGTGGTACCCCGCCTTACGAAACAACGATTCTGAGCGGCATACGCAATGCTGTAAAGGAAGATACCGAAGTCATCCACGCCGAAGACAACCGCATGGGCCAGGCGGAAAAGGCTGCCGCAGCCGCCGACATCGCCATTGTATGTGTAGGAAACCATCCTTACGGCACACGTGCGGACTGGAAGTTCTCTCCCGTCCCCAGTGACGGCCGCGAAGCCGTGGACCGCAAATCGCTGATGCTGCCCGATGAAGACTTGGTGAAGCTGGTGCTCAAAGCCAATCCCAATACCATACTAGTGCTCGTCAGCAGTTTCCCCTATACCATCAACTGGAGCCAGGAGCACGTGCCTGCCATCGTCCACATCACCCACTGCAGCCAGGAGCAGGGCAACGGACTGGCCGACGTACTCTTTGGCAAGGTAAATCCAGCCGGACGTACCGTACAGACGTGGGTGAAAGACATCATCGACCTGCCCGACATGATGGACTACGACATCCGCAACGGACGTACGTATATGTACCACCAAGGCCCTGTGCTCTATCCTTTCGGCTATGGTCTGAGCTATTCCGACTTTACGTACGAGAAGATTGAATCCGTCAAGCAAGACAAGAAGAACATCCGCGTGACGGTATCAGTGAAGAATACCAGCGGACGCGACGGAGAAGAAGTCGTACAGCTCTATGCCAGCTATCCGGACTCCAAAGTGGAACGTCCTTCCAAGCAGTTGCGCGCCTTCAAGCGTATCCCCATCAAGGCCGGCGAAACCCGGGAAGTGACGCTTACCGTTCCCAAAGAGGAGCTCGGCTATTGGAACGAAGGAAAGCAGATGTTCGTTGTAGAACCCGGAACGGTGAAGCTGCTGATAGGGGCTTCATCGGAAGATATACGGTTGGAGGGAAAAGTCAAACTATAAGAAACCAGCCGTGTTTTGAAACAATCCGGATGAGGATGCGTCGAAACTGGTATTCACCACCGATTACACAGATTTACACAGATAAGCATCTTTGATTATCAGTAGATTAAGCTCATTCTGTGTTAATCCGTGTAATCTGTGGTGAATTTTGACACACCCCTATCCGGTTATTTCCCTTTCACTATCCTCTTTATATCATTCAGCTTGTTCAGTGCCTCCAGCGGCGTCAGGTTATTCACATCCAGATTCAGTATCTCATCGCGTATCTGGCACAACACCGGGTCGTCGAGCTGGAAGAAGCTGAGTTGCATGCCGCCGCGTGTCTCTCCCACTTCCACCATCGGTTTGCTGGAAATCCCCTGCTGGCGGTTGTCTGTTTCCAGTTGTTTCAGAATGTCATTGGCACGCTTCACGATGCTTTTGGGCATACCCGCCATTTTGGCTACATGAATACCGAAGGAGTGTTCGCTACCGCCGCGCTCCAATTTGCGCAAGAAGATGACTTTGTTATCTATCTCCTTCACCGAAACGTTGTAGTTCTTTATACGCTTGAAGCTCTTCTCCATCTCATTCAGCTCATGGTAGTGCGTGGCAAACAAGGTTCGGGCTTTTGCCTTGGGATGCTCGTGTATATGCTCCACAATCGCCCAGGCGATGGAAATACCATCATATGTAGAAGTACCGCGCCCCAGCTCGTCGAACAGCACCAGGCTGCGGGGAGAAAGGTTGTTCAGGATATCCGCCGCCTCGTTCATCTCCACCATAAAGGTAGACTCGCCCACGGAAATATTATCGCTGGCACCCACACGGGTGAATATCTTATCCACCAACCCGATATGGGCACTCTCCGCAGGCACAAAACTGCCGATTTGAGCCAGCAGCGTAATCAGCGCCGTCTGCCTCAGCAAAGCAGACTTACCCGCCATGTTGGGACCCGTAATGATGATAATCTGCTGCGTCTGGCTATCCAGCATCACATCATTGGCAATATACTTCTCGCCGATGGGGAGCTGCTTCTCAATCACCGGGTGGCGTCCCTGGCAGATTTCCAGCACATCGTCGTCGGCAATGACGGGGCGTATATAGTTGTTCTCGCGCGCTGCCGTGGCAAAGGAGAGTAGGCAGTCCAGACGCGCTATCTGGTTCGCATTGATTTGAATGGCGGGGATGAACTCGCTCAATGATTGCACCAATTCTGCATAGAGTTGTGTTTCCAGTACCAGTATCTTGTCCTCCGCACCGAGAATCTTCTCCTCGTACTCCTTCAATTCCTGGGTAATGTAGCGTTCGGCATTGGCAAGGGTCTGCTTGCGTATCCACTCTGCCGGCACTTTGTCCTTATGCGTGTTGCGCACTTCGATGTAATAACCGAAGACATTGTTGTAGCCTATCTTCAAGCTGGGAATCTCCGTCAGCTCACTCTCGCGCTGCTGTATCTGCAACAGATAATCCTTACCGGAGTAGGCTATCTGGCGCAACTCGTCCAACTCGGCACTAACACCGGACTTGATGACACCGCCCTTATTAATCAGCAACGGCGGGTCATTGTCTATCTCCCGGTCTATGCGGTCGCGGATGGACTGGCAGATGTTCAACTGCTCGCCTATATGATTCAAGCTGGCATTATCGGCATCCATGCAAGCCGCTTTGATGGGTTCTATCGCCTGCAAAGCCACCTTCAGCGCCACTACCTCACGCGGAGAGACACGGCCTACCGCCACTTTGGAGATGATGCGCTCCAAGTCACCTATCAAATGCAGCTGCTCCTCTATCAACTCCTTGAAATCGGGCTGGCGGAAGAAGTATTCCACTACATTCAGCCGTTCGTTAATCGGCTGCACGTCCTTCAACGGGAATACCAGCCAGCGTTTCAGCAGGCGGGCACCCATCGGGCTGATGGTCTTGTCTATCACATTCAGCAGACTGCTACCGCCGTCGTTCATCGACCCCATCAGCTCCAGGCTGCGCACCGTGAACTTATCCAGGCGGACATACTTATCCTCCTCGATGCGTGCCAGCGAAGTGACATGCCCTATCTGCGTATGCTGCGTCATGATGAGGTATTGCAGGATGGCTCCCGAAGCGATGATACCGTTCTTGAGATGCTCCACACCGAAGCCTTTCAAGTTCTTCACCTCGAAATGCTTCAGCAGCTTTTCGCGGGCAGATGTCTCGGTAAACACCCAGTCGTCCAACTCGAAGGTGAAGAACTTGCTGCCGAAGTTTCCTTCGAACATCAGCCGCTTGCCACGCTCGAAAAGCACCTCTTTGGGGGCAAAGTTGTTCAGCAGCTTGTCCACATAGTCGAAAGGTCCTTCCGCCGTCAGAAATTCGCCCGTAGATATGTCCAGGAAAGCCACACCGCAGGCACCCTTACCGAAATGCACGGCAGCCAGGAAGTTGTTCTCCCGGTAGTTCAGCACATTGTCGTTGATGGAAACTCCCGGCGTCACCAGCTCCGTGATGCCGCGCTTCACCAGTTTCTTCGTCAGCTTCGGGTCCTCCAACTGGTCGCAGATGGCCACGCGCTTGCCGGCACGTATCAGCTTGGGCAGATAGGTGTCGAGTGCATGATGCGGAAAGCCCGCCATTTCGATGGTTTTCCCCTTGCCGTTGGCACGTTTGGTCAAGGTAATACCGAGGATTTCGGACGCGACGACGGCATCGGTGGAATAGGTTTCATAGAAGTCACCACAACGAAACAGCATGACAGCATCGGGATGCTTTGCCTTCAAGTCGAGGAACTGTTTCATCATCGGGGTAAGGACAATATCTTCGTGCATACAAGTCTTTAATTTTTAATTTCCAGGATTTTGAGCCAAGAGAGCAGAAAATCGTCAAGTAAGGCCCAAAACTTAATGTGACAAAGATAATTCTTTTTTAGAAAACAGCTGCGTAGAGGCTTCAAAACCTTAGCAAGCCTTAACAAAGAGACGTATTTTCCTAAAACATGTTATAAAACAGCCTTTTTTATTTGCTTTATTTGGAGATAAGCAAAAAGTCCGTACCTTTGCAATGTGTTTTTCATAGTATTAGATTTAAGGTTAACAAAGGTTGGAGTACAGCGGTACTCCTTTTTTTATACCCACACCTTTCGTATCTTCCCCTTTTCCCTTACAAAAAGACATATTCACTCGGCGAAACGCCCTTCATCTTCTTGAAAACCCGGTTGAAATAAGGAACATTGTTGAATCCCACCTGATAGCAGATTTCTGCTACGGATACCTTTTGTTGTTTCAGCAACCGGCAGGCAAGCTCAATGCGGTATTCATTGAGATAAGTGACGAAAGTCTTCCCCGAGACTTTCTTGAAAAAGATACAGAAAGAAGTGCGGTTCATCCCCACGTGGCGGGCAACGTCATCTAGCGTAATATCCCGCTTGGCGTTACAAACGACGTAGACTTGTATCCTATTCATTCGCTCCCGTTCCGGGTCCATCTTCTGATACTGCCCCACCACACTCTCTTCCTCGCTCCCGGCAAGAATAAGCAGCAGTTTTATCATCAGCGGGATGCGTTCAGCCCTCCCCAAAGGACGCATCTCCTCGAGGACGGAAGCAATAGCCGACGACTTTTCCTTCCCGAACTTCACGGCATCCCTTTTCCGTTTCAGCTTCTCCGTACATTCCTGCAGCTCAGGGAAAGCAACACAGCAGTTGTCAAGAAATTCCCGGCCGAAAGTTATCGTGATATTGGCAATATGCCCCTGCGCATCTGTCACATCATTCTCGAAATACCAGCAATGCGGTATCTCCGGAGGAACTATCACTACTTCCCCACTCCCGAAAGGTTCAGTACGGTCACCTATCAGCCGCATGCCTGAGCCTACGATGATATACGACAACTCCCACGTTGCCTGCTCATGCAGACCTATCTGCTCGCCGGGAGCCAGGCATACATCGTCGAAGGTAAAAGAAGTGTTTTCCGGCCGAGGCACTGCATTATCATTCATAATTTGGGTAAAATATCTCCCTGAAGGGGAGTAAATGCAAATATAAGACAATCCTAATAAACAATAAGAGAAATGCCCGGAGAAATTGCAGACTAACTTTGCCCGCGAAATAAAGTTATGCCGGGAATCCGGATTGTCTGAGGATATGTCAAAATACACACTCGCCACAGATTAACACCGATAAAAGTTCTTGATTATCAGAGCTCCTAAAATAATCTGTGTAATCTGTGGTGAGTCATGACACGTCCGCATTTTAGAAGAATATTAATCTAACAACAAACATAATTCCAATGAAGACAACAACTTATTTAGCATCCAAGCCGCGTTACGAAATACTGGACGGGCTTCGCGGCGTAGCCGCAATAATCGTGGTAGCTTTCCATCTTTTTGAAACCTATTCCGCAGGGCCTGCCCACCAGATTTTGAACCACGGCTACTTGGCCGTGGACTTCTTCTTCGTACTCTCCGGCTTCGTCATCGGTTATGCCTACGACGACCGCTGGGACCGTATGACAACGTGGGACTTCTTCAAGCGACGCTTGGTACGCCTGCACCCCATGGTGATTATGGGTACACTCCTCGGCGCCTCCCTATTCTACTTCAGTGCCTGCTCCGCCTTCCCGATGGTGATGCAAACACCGTGGTGGAACGTGCTGCTGATGACACTCCTGGGCTGCCTTATGTTCCCCACCCCCACTTCATGGGACATCCGGGGCTGGTGGGAAACAAACGCGTTGAACGGCCCCACCTGGTCGCTGATGTGGGAATATATTGCCAATGTGCTCTATGCCCTATTCATCCGCCGCTTCTCCAAACTGGCACTGGGCATATTCGTCGGACTCTCTGCCTGCCTTACGCTCGACGTCACGCTCAACATAGATACCTTTGGGCTTCTTTCATCGCGGGGAGAAGCCGCCTACACCCTCATCGGCGGCTGGAGCCTGACACCCGGCCAGCTCTATATAGGCATTTCACGCCTGCTCTATCCCTTCTTCATGGGTCTGCTGTTGTCTCGCATAGGCAAGCTGGTGAAAGTGAAGAGAGGATTCTACTGGTGTTCCCTGCTGGTGACTGTTATCCTCGTGATGCCGCGCATCGGAGGCGAGACCAGCCAATGGATGAACGGCGTCTACGAAGCCGTAAGCGTGCTCGCCCTCTTTCCGCTGATAGTGGCTATGGGAGCAGGCAGCAACGTCACGGGCAAGCGTTCCGTAGCCCTCTGCAAATTCCTGGGCGAACTATCCTATCCGCTGTACATCACACACTTCCCGCTGATATACATGCAGATAGCCTGGGCACGGAATAACCCCGACGCACCGGCAGGAATGCACTTGTTCATTGCCGTATCCGTCTTTGTACTCTCCATTGCCATTGCATACGCTTGCCTCAAACTGTATGACGAACCGGTACGCGAGTGGCTGAAACAACACTGGTTGATGAAGAAGAATACCAAAACATCCAAATGATTGTTGAACCCAAATACACACTACCATGAATAGAATAAAATCTTTCTTGTTGGCAAGCATGTTTCTCCTGCCAACAATGGCGCAGCAAGCAGCTGCTCCAGCTATTCCACAAGACAAAAAAATAGAGCAGAAAGTGGAAGCCCTACTGAAAAAAATGACCCTTGAAGAGAAAATAGGCCATGAGAGAAATCGGCATACCCTGCATCTATGGACTGGACCAAAATCACGGGACAACCTACACAATGGGTGGAACGCTCTTTCCTCAAAACATCAATGTGGCTGCTTCCTTCAACCGCAACCTGGTCCGTGAAGCCGCACGTATTACTGCCTATGAAACCAAAGCCGGCAGCTGCCCGTGGACTTATTCTCCCACCATCGACCTGGGACGCGATCCCCGCTGGCCACGCATATGGGAGAATTATGGCGAAGACTGCTACGTCAATGCAGAAATGGGGCGGGCTGCCGTACTCGGCTTCCAAGGAGAAGACCCGAACCATATCGGCAAACAAAATATTGCCGTATCACTAAAGCATTATATGGGCTACAGCGTCCCCTTCACCGGAAAAGACCGTACACCGGTATACATCTCGGCTCAAGACCTTCGTGAGAAACACTTTGCTCCTTTCCTGGCTTGTGTAAAAGCAGGAGCATTATCCGTCATGGCAAATTCGTGTTCTGTCAACGGATTGCCCGTACACGCCAATTACAAACTCTTGACCCAATGGCTGAAAGAAGAACTGAACTGGGATGGAGTACTTGTCACGGACTGGGCTGACATCAACAACCTCTGGCGCCGCGAAAAAGTGGCAGCCGACAAGAAAGAAGCCATCAAAATCGCCATCAACGCAGGTATCGACATGGCCATGGAACCTTATGAATGGGATTTCTGTACACTGCTGAAAGAACTTGTACACGAAGGCGAAGTACCCATAAGCCGCATTAATGACGCCACCCGGCGTCACCTACAATGAAAAAGGGGCTTATTGGGCCGAAAACAAGCCGGAAATCGAAAAAGCCGTGAAAGCAGCCACAGAAGTCGATTACATCATCGCCTGCATCGGTGAAAATTCTTATTGTGAAACTCCCGGCAACCTGACTGACCTGACCCTCTCGCGCAATCAGCTCGATTTAGTAAAAGCACTGTCTGCTACGGGAAAACCCGTCATCCTTATACTGAATGAAGGCCGTCCCCGCCTCATCAATGAAATAGAGCCGATGGCAAAGGCCGTAGTAGACATCATTCTGCCGGGAAACTACGGAGGAGACACCCTTGCCAACCTGCTCAGCGGTGATGAAAACTTCAGTGGAAAGCTGCCCTTCACCTATCCGAAAGAAATCAACTCACTCATCAACTACAACTACAAGGTGAGCGAGGAAGTGGAAAAAATGGAAGGGGCCTACGACTATGACGCGGTTGTATCCGTGCAATGGGCTTTTGGATACGGACTAAGCTATACCCAGCTTCAGCTATAGTAATCTGAAAGTAAACAAGGCAAACTTCACAGCCGATGACGAGCTTATCTTCACTGTGGACGTAAAAAATACAGGAAGCCGTGCCGGCAAAGAAAGTGTTCTCCTTTTCAACAGTGCCCTCATAGCTTCAATGACCCCCGACAGCCGTCGCCTGCGAGCTTCCAATCGGTAGTCTATATTGCCAGTCTCCCATTTACTACATTCCCTATTTAAGCAACAATTCCTGCAATACTGCATTTTAAATTCTTGCTTACTAAAACTTATTCGTCCGACAGCCGTTGAATTATCGTCCGACAGTTGTCGGACGAATCTGCAACAGCTGTCGGACGATAATTCAACAAGTATCGGACGAATAAATCTTAGCAAAGAAAAAGATAGATGGCTTACCGCTTGATTTATTTGTGAGTACCCGCGTACACAATCAGTACCTTCCCCAAAGAATCAAGTTGCCAATGAGTTCTCATGAGCTTGTCATTGCAACTTCAAGAATGGTAACATATTTCCACCGGTAGACAATGGCAGCTTGCAGCACATCGTTGGGTCTCACGGACGACTGTATGTTGGTAAACGTAAAGCCACGGGTACTGAGACGCTCCTTCAGTAATGCCTCCACCTCCTTCTCCATCATCCACTCCACGCTCACTACCGGCCAGATTGACGATGATGCCCGTCTGTCCCGAATCAATACCGGTCATTTTTGGAGAAAAGAAGGCCTCCCTTCAGCGCAAGTCCCTCGGTACGAGTAGTGCCGGATGCCGTGATACGGATGTCACTGTTTACCCAGAAACAGATGCGCAGAGCTGTAATATCACTGCCGATGAAATCTTCTGCTTTGCCGGCGCCTTTACTTCCTTCTCGCAAGATACTCGATGGCATAAACCGGCCAGCGGGGAACTTTGCGGATATTTGTACGGACAGCAGGAATATCGCACAGCAGGAAGAGGGCGGCAAGGCCTAAAGCGAACCAGATAACATAGCCATAGACCTGCTTCATTGCCACCATCATCATGGAGTGCAGGAAGTCGCGGCCAACGTATTCGCCGAGGTTGAAGTGCGCCATATCCAAATGCGTGAGAGTGAGTTGCTGTCCGTAGCTCATCATGTTGTCGTTCATAAAGTGCGAGAAGATAGTGGTATAAATGCCATAACCTGCCGCTCCTGCCAGATACATGTGGAGGATGTTGAACACGAACAAGCCCATGAAGAACTGCTCAAGACTTGGCACTGATTCGTCTAAAGCCCACATCAATGTCGGGGCAAGGATGGCATACGCAAATCCTCGCAAAAAGATGGCAAAGCGGTACTGCTCGATATTGACGTTTATGTCAAGCGTGAAGTACATCAGCATGCCATAGAGTGCGATACCGATGAAGGCAATGCCGAAGAGTTTCCACACCTTCCACTTCTTGACTTTCAGCCAATAGAGATCGAGCAGGATACCGAGGTACATGCCGGGAAGTGCCCACATATACTGCGACTCTTTGGTCAGCTCCTCCAGCCGGATGACTTCGCTGTAGAGTATCTCTTCCATCGTGTGTTCAGCACCGAAAGCGAGTTCGGCAAAGAAGGTGACGAGGAGGATGGGAACAACGTTGCGACGTGTAAAAAGACCAAGCTCGATGTAGGGGTAACGGTAGTAGCGCAGGCGGTAGAGCACAATGCCGGAAAGCACAATGGCAGCACCGAACAGAAGGCGTATGCGGAGGGT
>UMFP01047587.1_pt1 | contig 28212 bp, 19 predicted proteins | sample 1965031 | NCBI WGS metagenome assembly UMFP01 (sample SAMEA4836048, study PRJEB28245) | human gut metagenome | biome: gut microbiome; material: fecal sample | place: Denmark | collected 2008
ACAGCCTGCGGGCGAAGTGGTGCACGTAGTTGTTCTCGATGCGGTTGTTCTTCATGCCGCTTTCACGCAGTGTCCATCCCCAACCGACGCAGATGCCGGAGTAGTTGACGTGTGACACCTCGTTGTGGGCAATGACCGCGTCGCTCACATAGCCGGCACCGATGCCCACGCAGCCCCAGTCTTCGTTGGTCACTTCGGTGATGAGGTTGTCGGTCACGGTGAGGTGGGAGCAGAGCTCGTCGGCGTTGACCGGCTTGAACGGGACGTGTGTCTCGAAGCCTCCGTCGGGAAACGCTCCCATGAGCAGGGCTGTTCCGCCGATGTCCGTGAACAGGCACTGGCTGACGGACGAGTGGTGGACCGCCCATTCATAATCCAGTCCCGTCGCTCCCAGGTGACGGAAGGTGCACCGTTCGAACCGGATGTCGTGGGCACCGCGTACCCGGATGGCAGCTTCGGGACGTGCCACCCACGCCTGGTTTTCCAGCGAAGCCTTTTCCGGCAGTCCCGGGACTGCCAGCTTGTAGGCATCCAGCAGACGGAGTCCGCCCTGGAGGGTGACGTGCCCTTCCCGTGAAGGACGGTTCCAGGCGGTATGTTCGAAGCGGATGTTTTCAAATGTCAGGTGATGCACCGGGCGCTCCAGCGAACCGTCCACCCGCATCAGGGATTCTAGGGCGGGCGCGATGGCTGCGACGCGGGTCATGTCTTCCCCCGGACGGGGATAATAGTAGATTTTCCCGGACGGATAAGCCTGGAACCATTCGCCGGGTTCGTCGAGCAGCGCGAGGTCGTTCACCAGGCAGAAGGAGGAGTTCCCCTTCTCTCCGCCGATGACCGGCTGCGGCCACGGATGGGCAAACTCCAGCCGGCTCTCGGGATTATGGAAGCGCACGATGGTCGAATCGCCCTGCACATCCAGGCTGCGGACGCGCAGGATGGCGATTGCCCAACGTTGGTGGACGATCATCTCCAGCTGGTCTGCCGCGGACGGGTCCGGCAGGTCGGGTGTCGGGATGGTGATGGTCTCGCGGACGGGATCGAAGGCGTACATGCGCTCCATCACCCCGTCGGCGAACTGCGACGCACGCTGTGCCTTCCGTCCGTTGACCCAGAACTGGCGGAACTCCAGGTGACGGTTGCCCACGACAGGCGCGTCGGCTACCCACCCCTTGCCACGGACAGCCTGGGGCAGACGGGCGGCTTCCCCGGCAGCTACCGGACGCCAACCTTCCACCCGCACGCCGCCGCTGATGACGGCGTCCCCCTCGCCACGCACGATGGTCGGGCTGTCGGCCGTTCCGCTGTCTTCGGGACGGATGAACAGGGGTTCGGACTGAGGATAGACACCCTCGGCAAGGTGGATGCAGATGCCGCCCTCCGCTTCGGGCATGCGCAGACGGCGCCATTCGCGTGCCTGCTTCACGGCTTGTGCCACGGTACGCAGTGGAGCTTCGCGCGTCCCCGAATGGTTGTCATTGCCGGCGGGAGATACCCAGATGTCGCCTGCCTGTGCCACGGAGCTGCATGACAGGCACAATGCCAGCATGTAGAAAAATCTTTTCATGATAGGAATGTTGTGTTTTCGAGACTTCATAGTCTTAGATGGCGACAAACTTACACAATTCTTCCGTAATAAACGAATAAATTGTACAAATCTCTGCAATCGCCTTTCGCCTTGATGGCTTTGGTTCACGGAGTGGGTGTCCCGTGCGTTTGTAGATAATTATTTATTGCTTAGTTTTGCATCTGTTTTTTCTAAACACACAACTCGACTATGAAGAAAGGAATCATCGTGGGATGCGCCCTTTGTCTGGGAGCACTCTCATCAAACGCCGGGAATGTCGACGTGAAGACATTCCGGTATGCAGGACCCTACGTGGTGCAGAAGCCCTTCATGACCGATTCTGCAAACGTGGGCGGGAAGCTCTTCCACGAGGAGGACCTCCTGCAGAGTACCTTGTCGCTCGATGCCTTGCGCTCGGGCAAATCGCTCGAAGGCGGCGTGTTGCCTCACACCGCAGGCTATGCCCTGCACCTCGCCGGCTTCACGGTAGACAATACCCGCTTTGCCAAGGGACGCCTCACCGTGCGGGGCGTCAAGCACTACACCGTCTATATCGACGGCAAGGAGCACAAGGGGGAGGAGGTGAGCCTCGAACCTGCCACCCACCGCATCGTCATCAAGTGCCTCACGCAGCCCAATACCGACGACACGCTCTCGGTCTCGCTGGAGAGCGCGCAGGAGGACATCTTCCGGCTCAACGAAACCGGGAAGCGCGCCTACACGCTGGCGGACGTGCTCAACGGCACACGGTTCAGCGGCATCAGCCTGTCGCCTGACGGACGCTACCTCATCACCGCCTACACCACGACGCACGACGACACCTCGAAGAGCCGCCTGTTCCGTGTGACGGAGACTGCCACCGGAAAGACCGTCGCCGAGACCGACCGCGACATCAGCTGGATGCCCAAGGGCAGCCGTTACTATTATATAAGGAAGAACGTCAGCGGGAACGACCTCGTGACCGTCGACGCCCGCGACCTGAGTGAAACGGTGCTCGCCTCCGGTATTCCGGACGGAGCATTCGAGGTTGCACCCTCCGAGGACTATCTGCTCTATACACTGACCGACGAGGGACCGAAGGAGCCCGAAGACATCCGTCGCATCCTGGAGCCCGACGACCGGCAGCCGGGATGGCGCAACCGCAGCTACCTCGCCCGCTACGACCTGCAGAGCGGACTCCTGCAACGCCTGACCTACGGCTACCGCAGCGCCTACTTCAGCGGCTTCTCTGCTGACGGCAGGGAGATTGTCTTCTCCGTCGGCAGGCAGCGCATCACCCAGCGACCCTTCAACCTGACGTCGGTCTACCGCATGGACGTGCAGACCCTCCGGGTGGACACGTTGCTCGCCGACGAAGGCTTCCTCTCCGGCTGCATCCTTTCACCGGACGGCAAGCAGTTGCTCGTCACCGGCTCGGGCGACGCGTTCGGAGGCATCGGGCTGAACATCCGCGAAGGGCAGAAGTCCAGCTACTACGACAACCAGCTTTTCCTCTACGACCTTGCCTCGCGGAAGGCACGGGCACTGACCCGGGACTTCGACCCCAGCGTGTCAACGACCTTCTGGAACAAGGCGGACGGGCGCGTCTACTTTACGGCGAACGACCGGGACTGCGTGAGCCTCTACCGCATGCAGTTGCCCGGCGGACGCATCGACAAGCTTGCCGCGGGCGAGGAAGTGGTGAAGCGTTTCTGCCTGGCGGCGGAAGCACCCCTGATGGCGTATTACGGCGAGAGTGCCTGCAACGGAGGACGCCTCTACACCTTTGACCTGAAGGGACGCAAGCCCGTCCTGCGCGAAGACCTGGGCAGCCGGCTCACCGACGGCGTCCGCCTGGGCGAATGTCATGCCTGGAACTTCCGCAACTCCCGCGGGGACAGCATCTGCGGACGCTTCTACCTCCCGCCCGGCTTTGATGCCAGCAAGAAGTATCCCCTCATCGTCAACTACTACGGCGGATGCACACCCATCGACCGCTCCTTCGAAAGCCGCTATCCGCTCCACGCGTATGCCGCCTTGGGCTACGTCGTCTACGTCGTAGAGCCCAGCGGGGCGATTGGCTTCGGTCAGGAATTCTCTGCACGCCATGTCAATGCGTGGGGCGATTACACCGCCGACGACATCATCGAGGGCACGCGCCGCTTCTGCGAGACGCACCCCTTTGTCGACGCGAAGAAGGTCGGCTGCATCGGCGCTTCCTACGGCGGCTTCATGACCCAGTACCTCCAGACGAAGACAGACCTCTTTGCCGCAGCGGTCTCCCACGCCGGCATCAGCAACGTCACCAGCTACTGGGGCGAAGGCTACTGGGGATACTCCTACAGCGAGGCGGCGTCGGCTGACAGCTATCCCTGGAACAACGAGGAGCTGTACACCGGGCACAGCCCGCTTTTCCATGCCGACAAGATACACACCCCGCTGCTCTTCCTGCACGGGACGGCGGACACCAACGTCCCCATCGGTGAGAGCATCCAGATGTTCACCGCCCTCAAGCTGCTCGGACGGGAGACCGCGTTTGTCACCATCGACGGCGAGAACCACCTCATCACCGATTACCGCAAGCGCATCCTCTGGCAGAACACCATCTTCGCCTGGTTCGCGAAGTACCTGCAGGGCGATTCCACCTGGTGGGACACGCTTTATCCCGAACGGACAATGTGAGCCCCGCCTGCTTGTCAACTTGTTCCCTCCCTAAACTTTATAACTCAATGAACGAATATCCCAAAGTCCTGGCAATTGCCGGCAGCGAGCCCATGGGCAGCGCCGGTGTCCAGGCAGACATCAAGGCAATCTCTGCCTGCGGAAGCTATGCCGCCGGTGCACTGACCTGCATCGTCAACGAGGACACCACCCGTGTCAAGGAAGTCTATCCCCTGCCCGTCGGGCTTGTCATCGGGCAAGTGCGCTCGTTTCTCGACGATGTACACGCCACCGCCGTCAAGACCGGCATGCTCTTCACCGAAGAACTCGTGCGCGAACTTGGCAGCACCCTGCGTGACTACCGCGGCATCCCGCTCGTGGTCGATCCCGTCATGGTCGACTCCGGCGGCACCCCGCTCATCCGTCGCGAGGCCGTCGATGCCTACAAGGACAGCCTTTTCCCCCTTGCGACGATTATCACCCCGAACTTCCGCGAGGCAAACCTCCTGCTGGACCACACGTTCGATGCCGCTTCACCCGAAGCCGACATCCGCGCGCTCTGCCGCTGGGGCAATGCCGCCATCGTGAAGTCCGTCCCCCATCCCGAGGGGCTCATGGACGTGTTCTACTCCGAGGCGACCGGCATGCGCACCTTCGTCAAGGAGAAGGTCGACACGCGCAACGTCAATGGCACCGGCTGCTCCTTCTCCTCGTCCATCGCCGCCTTCCTGTCACAGAAATACACCCTGGAGGACGCCGTGACACTCGCCGAAGACTACATCGACGGCGCTATCCACCGCGGCGCCACTTACCGGTTCGGGACCGGCTTCGGACCCGTCGCCCATTTCTACCGCCTCTGGCGCAAGGGCGACAAACGCTGACCCTCCGGCTCTGCAAACAGCACGCGGGTGGCGCGCTTCCCATTCCTTTTCTCCGGAACAGGGAAGACGCGCCACCCGCGTTGTCGTTTTCTCTTTCTGCCGGGGCGCGCAGGGCGCTCACGGCGTGGACTCCGATTAGCGGAGGTAGATGTTGTACTTCTTCTCCTCGCCGATGGTCGAGGCGGGTCCGTGTCCCGAGTAGATGCGTGTCTCGTCGGGCAGGGGAAGCAACTTCCGCCGGATGCCGTCCAGCAGCAGCTCCTCGCCTCCGCCGCCCAGGTCCGTCCGTCCGATACTGAAACGGAACAGCACGTCGCCCGTGAACAGGACATGCTCCTCGGCGCAGTAGAAGCACAGCGACCCCAGGGAATGTCCCGGCACGTGGAAGATGGTGAATGCATGGTTTCCGAACTTCACCACATCCCCCTCGTCGAGGTATCCCTTCAGCGGGACGGGCGGTTCGCACTCCATGATGCCGAACGAGCGGATGCGGTCCGTCAGCTGGTCCAGCCAGGGCTGGTCTGCCCGGTGCGCCTCCGCGCCGATGCCGTAGGTCTCCCACAGAAAGCGGTTCCCGAACACATGGTCGAAGTGCAGGTGCGTGTCAATCAGTCGCACGATGCGCAGCCCGTTCGCCTGGATGAAGCGCTTGAACTCCTCCTTCTCCGAGTCGTAATAACAGCCGCAATCGATGACGACGGCTTCCTTCGTTTCGTCCCACACCACATACGTGTTCTCCGGGAGCATATTGAATTCAAAAGTCTTGATGTTTAACATGAGCCTGTGTGTTTTAAGTCGGTAATTGCTTGATGAGGCACGTCGGCGGTCAGCCGGAGCGCCGTCAACGGTCGATGGACACGAACACCACCTTCTTCGTCTGGAAATACTCCTCCTCGAACCAAGTGCTCAGGTCGCACTGCTCCATGCGGTGCTTGAAGGGCATGACCTCGTGCTGCAGCTCGCCGCCCTTGAGGCAGATGAGCCCGTTGGGATAGGCGTTCCGCTGCTCGCGGGCGATGTTCTTCGTGACAATCTTCACCAGGTCGGCAAGGGGCATCACGGCACGGCTGACCACGAAGTCGAACAGTTCGCGTTCCTCCTCGGCACGGCAGTGGCGCAGGGTCACGTTCTCCAGGTGGATGGCGGACGCCACTTCCGTGGCTACCCGAATCTTCTTCCCGATGCTGTCCACCAGGTGGAAGTGGCATTCGGGGAAAAGGATAGCGAGCGGGATTCCGGGGAAGCCGCCGCCCGTCCCCAGGTCCATGATACGGGTCCCGGGACGGAAATGAATCATTTTGGCAATGGCGAGTGAGTGGAGCACGTGGTGCTCGTACAGGTTGCCGATGTCCTTGCGCGAGATGACGTTGATTTTCGCGTTCCAGTCGGTGTAGAGGTCGTAGAGTGCCCCGAACTGCTCCTTCTGGCGGTCGGTGAGCTGGGGGAAATATTTCAAGATGATGTCCATGATTGTTTGAGTTGGCAAGTTTTATGGGGTGACAAGGTTTACAGCCGGACGGAGTCGGTCACTTCTTCTCCAGGTCCTTCACGGCTTCGTAGGGAATCGTCAGTTCGGTCGGTCCTGCGGCGTAGGGGGCAATCTCGTAGGCATTGTAGTAGAAGCGGATGCCCTCGGGGGCGAGCAGGAAGTTCTTCGACGGATACATCTCGGTCCACGTCAGGAAGCCGTTCTCATGCAGTTCGTCGAGCGTCTTCACGCCGAGCTTCTCCTCCAGTGCTGTGAGCAGGATGTGCGTCAGGGGCTCCTGGTAACCCGGTGCGAACACGTCGTCGAGCGTGAGGAGCTGCCCCGTGGAGGGCACGAAGTTCATGTAGCTGATGGTGTGGCTGCCGTGTGCGCCGCCTTCGTAGCAGATGAGTTCCAGCTGATAGCCCTGCAGGCTGTCGCGTGCCGGGACGAAGCTGCCCCTGAGCTCATATTCGTAGTTGTACCATCCGCCGACCTCTCCCTTGCGCTTCTCTTCCTGGTAGAAAGGCTCCAGCTCGGTGTGGTAGCGGGCGATGTAGCTGTTGGCGAACGAGTCGGCAGCGGCGGGGAGGGTGACTCCCGTATAGTCGAACGCAGCGTGGGCGACTGCCTCGTTGATGAGGCGGTTGATGCTGTCGTCCGGAGTGGCGTACGCTAGGTTGATGCGCAAGTCGCAGGCAGGTGAGAGGCTGTCGCCCTGGATGAGGCGTTCAGTCGTGTTGATGACAATCGAATCCACACCCCTTTCGACGGGGGCGACCCGGTGCTGGCATCCGGCGAAGAATACGCTCATGCCTGCACCTATCATACATACAGCAAACAAGTTCTTTTTCATAACTTCATAGAATTTTTTTGGTGTCAGGTGCAAAAGTAGCGATAATCTTTGGATTCCCGGGAGTCCTTGTCCCTTGCGGGCATTGTTTCTTGTCTATTTTCTTTCCCGGTGGGTTTCGCGGACGCCGTTTTTCCGTTTTCCCCGTGCCGTTTGGGGCTGTTTTCAGCGGAAGTCAGGTTCAGCGGGAACGGCGCGGCGTTACATACAGTGTATATTTCGTGTTGCGGATGTGTTTGGAATTACATACAGTGTATATTTCGTGTTGCGGATGTGTTTGGAATTACATACAGTGTATATTTCATGTCGCGAACGTGTTTGGCGTTACATACAGTGTATATTTCGTGTTACGGACGTGTTTGACATTACATACAGTGTATATTTCGTGTTGCGGACGTGTTTGGCATTACATACAGTGTATGTTTCGCCTCGTCGGTCGGTTTGAAGGAAAAAACGGACGTCAGCGTCCGGAAAACGAAGTCGGAGGAAGCATCGAATGCCGTTTGAAGGGGGTTCGAAGGCTGTTTGAAGCGATTGTGCGTGTGGCGGGGGCACTTTTCGACGGACGGAAGACCGTTGTCGGGGCTTTTTGCTTACATTCGTGCTTTCGAAGGGAAGGATAGGAAACCTGACCTGTTGTTTCACCTAAAAAAGTATGGAAGGAATGAAAGAGATTAAGGCTATCAGCCTGGAACGGATGAACAACGGTGCGCATTACCTCTACATGAGCACCATGCTGTCGCGTGCCGAGAGTCACGGGAAGCTCCCGGTCAAGGCGGCGGAGCCATTGGCTGCCCTGCGGACGGCTGTCGAGGAGGAGGACCGGTGTCTGGCTGTTTCGCGGAAGAGTCTGCTGACGGATGACATCCGGAAGGCGGACCACGAGCGCGACGTGCTGTTCGGTGCGTACAAGAATGCGGTCCGCAGTTACCTCAGCCTGCCGGAGGGGAAGCTGTCGCAGGCGGCAAGGGAGTTGGACCAGCATCTGACGGATTATCGGATTGACCCGCGGGAGCAGCTGGACAAGGAGACGGGTCTGCTGGTGAATTTTCTTGCCGACCTGGAGACCCGCTATGCCGCGCAGGTCGCCACGCTGTCGCTGTCGCCTTTTGTCACGGGGCTGAAGGAGGTCAACGAGCGTCTGCGTCGGCTGACCAGGGACCGCACGTATGAGCGGATGACGCTGGAGCCGGGGGCACTCGCCCGGGCGCGTAAGGCGTCGGATGCGGCGTACCGCCTGCTGGTGAGGTGGGTCAACGCGCTCGCCCTGCTGGACAATGAGGCGGATTACGCGGAATTCATCGACTATGTGAATACGGAGGTGGTGCACTACAAGCGCGAGGTGCTCGGGCAGCGGGCGAAGGCGCCGTCGGCGTCGGCTGAACAACCGGACGGGCGGACGGAGGCGGGGGAAACGCCGGCTCACCCGTCGGCTGAACAAGACAATACGGACGTGGATGACGGCATCTGACGTCCGCTGAACAAAAGGCGGAGTCAGACAGACGGCAGACAGGCGGACCATCCGGAGGGGAGGATGCCGAGGGGCATCTCCTGCGGGCGGTCCGCCTGTCTGCCGTCATGTGTGCCGGCGAGGGAAGGAACGGCGGGCGGTCAGAAGTCCCACGACAGTTTCTTCCGGCGTGCCTTCCGCCGCTTCTTCGCCTTCTTCTTCTGTTTGTCGGACGGGACGGTGTCGGTGCGCAGACTGTCGGCGGCGGGGCGGCGGAGGGTGCGGCGGAAGAGTTCCTTCCAGTGACCGAAGTCCCGCTTGAAGAGCAGGCCGATGCCCTGTGTCGTGAGGGTGGTCTTGGCGAAGTAGCGGTCGTTGGTCTGGTTGTAGCCCTTCAGGCGGATGTCGCCGGAGGGGGTGAGGAGCCACTGGACGTCGAAGTCGCCCACGAAGTTGGTGTTGGCGAGCTGATTGTCGCGGTAGCCGAAGTTGCCGTTGATGAGGAGGCGGTTGTTCAGGAGGCGTCCGGAGAGCATGCCCTCGACTTCCATGTCCGTCCAGCCCTTGTCGCCCGTGCTGAGGTTGGTGCCGAAGTTCCACTGGCTGCTGTTGATGATGTGGGAGAGCATGTTGTTGAGCTGTCCCGACAGGGTCGACGAGAGGAGGGAGTTCATGGCTGACGACTGGGTGCCGTTGTCGACGTTGGCGTTGGAGTAGTCGTAGGTGTAGAAGCGGCCGATGCCCAGGAGGTAGATGATTTGCATCTCCATCTGCTCGTCGGTGCTGATGTAGCTCTTCACCAGTTCGCGTTCTTCCTCGCTGACGTTGGGCAGCTCGAGGTCGAAGTGCAGGTTGGGCGTGGCGAGCTTGCCGGTGAGGTTGAGCAGGCAGTTGACCTTGGCGGTGTTCTGCGTGAAGGCGGCGTTGGGCGCGAGGTCTTTCAGGGACGCCGAGTTGACGGTGTAGACGGCCTGCAGGTTGATGTCGCCGTTCTCGGGCCGTCCGCTGAAGGTGATGCTGCCGCCGGGCTGGAGGAGGAAGTCCTTGCGGATGACTTCCTGGAGGCTGAGCTTGTAAAGCCCGTGGTCGAGGGTGTAGGTGCCGTAGAGCTTGAACTCGCCCTTGTTGTAGTAGCTTGCCTGGAAGTTGCCGCTGCCCTGCGCGCTGGCGTAGTCGCCCGACAGGGGGTCCATGATGACCTTGATGGTGGCGTCGGGGGTGACGTCCAGCTGGGCGTTGATGTGGATGTCGGACGTGCCTTCGTCCTCCTCTTCGTCGGTCTCTTCGGACACGGGGTGGCGGAAGGGGTCGGGGATGGAGTCGTTCTCCCACTTGGCGTGGGGAGTCTTGTCGACGAAGGTGATGAACTCGTTGCTGGCTATTTCTTCGGGCGTCCCGAGGTTGTAGACGAAGGTGGTGTTCTTGCCGGTGCGCAGGTTGGTGTTCACGTTCAGGCTGCTGTCGTCGCCCTGCAGGGTGGTGATGCCGGTGCCGTAGATGCTGCCGTAGATGAGGGCATCCTCGCTCTCGGGTGCGTTGTAGAGCAGCATGTTGTCGGTGTCGAAGGTGAAGCGGTAGCGCAGGTTGCGCAGGTGGTCGTGCGCGAGGATGCCTTCCACCTGTCCGGTGTGTCCGTCCTTGTCGGTCATGCGTGCCTGACGGAATTCGATGGAGCCGGGGAGCAGACTGACGGAGTCGAGCTGCAGGTCGTAGGCGGCGTTGAGTACCCCGACGTCGACGCGGGCGTTGCCGGCGGCGTTGCCTTCGAGATTCAGGTTGGCGAAGGGTCCGTGCAGGCGTATGTCGCCCGTGACGCGTCCCGACAGGTGGCGGAACACGCTCGCGGTGTACATGTTGAGGAACTCCAGGTTGGTGCTGTCGGCGGTGATGTGGAGGTCCAGCCCCGCCTTGGGTGGGGAGACCCAACCCTGCACCGTGGTGCGGGCATGGCGGGAGGCGTCGCGGATGTCGGCGTCGAGATGGATGTCGCCCTCCTCGGCGTTCCACAGTCCGCGAATCTTCATGTCGCCCATGTAGCCGTAGTTGAAGGTGAAGTCGCGGATGCGGAGGTCGGCGTCGAGCGCGGGGCTCTTCATTGCCTGCGTCACGACTGCCTTTCCGCTGGCGAACCCGCGGAAGTCGACGGGATGAAACTGGATGATGTCGAAGATGTACTCCAGGCGGATGTCATTGAGGTCGACACGGACGGCGTCGTGCTCGTTTTCGGTCAGCTTGCCGTCGATGTGGATGTGCTGCGGCCCGTGTTCAAAGCGGAAGTCGTTGACGACGACCCGTCCGGAGTCGATGTCGATGACCGACGGGCGGAGTGTCCAGGTGGTGTCGTTGATGATGATGTCCGAGGGGAGAATCTCGATGCGTGCGCTCGGGTTGTCGTGCTTCGTGTCCCGCTGACGGAAGCGTGTCACGGTGGCGAACTCGCCGCTGTAGGTGCGCTCGGTGTTGTTGCCCCAGTGGAAGAAGGTCTTGAGTTCGTTGTCGCGTGCCTCGGCCTTCAGCGAGAGGTTCAGCATGGAGTTGCCATTCATCTGCTGCGTGAGCCGCACCAATGCCTGCAGCCGGTCCTGCGGATTGTCGATGAGCACCATGCCCGACTCGTAACGCTTGCCCTTGTAGCTGAAGGCAGGGAAATAGCCCTCGACTTTCACCTGGTTGTTGCGTTCGTGGAAGTATCCCTTGATGGTGGCGGGCATGCGGACGTCGAGCGGGACGCGGAACATCTTCTCCAGCATCTCGGTGTCCGTCAGGCGGAGTGAGAAGCTCAGGCGGTTGTTGCCGGGCTCCGTGTCGGTGTTCTTGCGGATGAACAGGGGCAGGTAGTTGCCGAGCATCCGTGTGAAGCCCCGCGGCAGGTCGGCGAAGGTGAAGTGTCCGTGTCCCTCGCCGTTGAGGAAGTCGGAGTCGATGTGAATCTCCCGTTCCTTCTGCTCATTGGGGTAGGAGCTGACGGTGAAGTGGTGCAGGACGTAGTTGCCTTCCGGTGAACGGAAGTGCAGGCTGTCGACGTGTATGTTTCCCGTGAAGTTGTCGAAGGTGTTTCCTGTGAAGTTCGTACGGATGCGTGCGGAGAGTTCGCAGCCGGGATACTTGTCCGTCAGCCCCAGGCGGTCCGGCCGCAGGTGGTCGAGGGAGGCGAGGAGGTTGAACTCGGGGATAGTCTTCGTCGGGTTGAAGTCCCCGCTGACGGCGAGGCTTCCGTCGGCATCCTCCAGATTGAGGAAGCCCCGGTAGTAGCCTTCGCGGTAGTTCACGTTGAGGTGGATGTCGCCGTAGCTGTGTCCCTTGTATTCCACGAGGGGCAGGTGTCCCATCACGTTCAGTGCCGGGTAGCTGCTGCCGGTCTGCTGTCCCTTGACCTCGACGTTCAGCGAGACGCGCCCCAGGTCCGGTTGGGCAAGGAGATTCCCGAGTTGGAATCCCTCGGTGAGGAGTTGGCCGTGGAAGGTCTTCTGCTGTCCGTCCAGTCCCAGGTGCAGGTTGGTGTCCAGTTCGCCTGCCGCGCTCCGGATGAGTCCCTGGAGCTGCAAATCCTTGAGCATGCCCCGTGCGCTGCCCTGGAAGGAGAGATAGCCCAGCCTCGTGAGCAGCGGATGGATGGTCTCCATGCCCAGGTTCTGCGTCAGGAATCGGAAGCCGGTGCTGGTGACGTTCAGTTCCGGCAAGGTGCAGTCGAAGAACCGGCGCGACGGCTCGAACGGGTTGCGCACGCGGCAATGCAGGCGCAGGCGGACGTCGTTGTTGTCGGAACGTATCTGCAGGTGGCTGAGGGTGACCTCCTTTTCGTTGCCCTGTATGCCTGCCTGCACCCAGAGCGGGTCGTTGAAGGACGCGAGGGCGGGCACGAAGCATTGCAGGTCGCTCAGCGTGACGGACGAGCGTCCGATGCCGCCCCTGACGCGCATCGTCTTCCACGGTTCCCGGGCGCCGGAGTCGTAGGCTGCCTCCAGCGTGTCGAGCCGCAGGAGCGTGCCCGGCATCTGCAAGGCGAAGCGCGAGAGCGTCAGGTGACGCGGATTGGCGACCAGCTTGAAGGCAAGGTTCTCCAGCGTGAGCCCGGAGTGTTCCCGGAAGCTGAGATGGCGTATGGTGGTGTTGATGGAGTCGTTGCGGAGCGCCTTGAGCGAGATGTTCGCCCGGAGGTCTTCGAGTGAGAGGTGCCGGGCGTTGAACCGTCCGGGAGTCTCCTCTGCAGACGCCAGGTTGTAGGTGATGCGTCCGTGGCGGATGAGCAAGGCGTTGATGCGGAGGCTCAGGTCGCTTCCCGATGAAGGTTCGTCGGACGAGAAGGCGTCGATAAGGAACTGGTAGTTGGGGACGACGGCAGAGTCGCGCCTGGCAAGGTTGAGGTGCATGTTGTGCAGCTGCACGTTGTTGATGACGATGCCTCCCTGCAGCAAGGCGCGCAAGTCGAACTTGGCAGAGACGCGGTCCGCCTTCAGGAGGACGTTGCCCTCGCGGTCTTCGATGCTGACATTGTCGATGATGGCGCGGTTGACCAGCCCGACGTCGACGTTGCCCACAAAGACCTCCGTCTGCAGGAGTTTGCTCAATTCTTTTGATACCCATACGGACAAATGCTGCTGGACATAGGGGATGTTCAGCAGGAGTATCAGGGCTGCATAGAGGCAGAGTATGCCGGTGATGCAGATGCGCGCGATGTTGCTAAGTCGTTTGATAAGTCGTCTGTCTTTTTCGTTTGAGGAGCAAAAATACGAATTCTCGCGTCTTGCCGCGGAAAAAGAGCGTAAAAGATTGTTGCAGGCTCAAGATTCTTTTTTAAGTTTGCGACAAATATCTTTTAAAATTCTTTCAATCTATGAAGAAATCTATCCTTTCAGTCTGCTTAATGACCCTGGCATGGGGCGGATTGCAGGCACAGCAGCAGGGAGGCATCTCTGAAGACATGTTGCGCGAAATCAGAAAAGCGTACAAAGGTACGGCAGCCGACAAGGCTTTGCTGAACGCCATTACAGCCAATGACATCCGTGTGTTGGCGTTGAATCACGAAAATGCAGCGGACTTTGACACGTATTTCAGTGACAAGGTCCTGTCGCGCGGCATCACCGACCAGAAATCATCGGGCCGCTGCTGGCTGTTCACGGGATTGAACGTGATGCGTGCCAAAATGATTGCCCAGTATGACCTTCCTTCGTTGGAATTCTCGCAGAGCTACGGTTTCTTCTGGGATCAGCTGGAGAAGTCGAACCTTTTCCTGCAAGGCATCATCGATACGGCGGACCGTCCGATGGACGACCGCATGGTGGAGCATCTCTTCAAGAATCCGTTGAGCGACGGCGGACAGTTCACCGGTGTCATGGATATCGTGATGAAATACGGTGTCGTGCCCAAGGGAGTGATGCCGGAGACCTTCAGCAGCGAGAACACGGCACAGATGGCAAACTTCATCAAGCTGAAGCTGCGTGAGTTCGGTCTGCAGTTGCGCGACCAGGCGGCAAAAGGCGCCAAAGCCAAGCAATTGGAACAGAGCAAGACGGAGATGCTGGGAACCATCTACCGCATGTTGGTACTCACGCTGGGCGAGCCTGTCACCGAGTTCCAGTGGGTGATGCGCGACGCCGACGGCAAGCCGCGCGGTGAGATGAAGACCTATACGCCGCAATCCTTCTTCAAGGAATTCATCAACGAAGACTATGTGAACGACTACATCATGGTGATGAACGACCCGTCACGTCCCTATTGGAAGGTGTATGAAATCGACTACGACCGGCATGCCTACGACGGGCACAACTGGCTGTACGTCAATCTGCCGATGGATGAAATCAAGCCGATGGCGATTGCCTCCATCAAGGACAGCACGATGATGTACTTCTCCTGCGATGTGGGCAAGTTCCTCAACCAGAAACGCGGCTTGCTCGACCTGCGCAACTACGATTACGATTCGCTCTTCGGCACCACGTTCGGCATGGACAAGAAGCAACGCATCCAAACCTTCGCCAGCGGTTCGACGCATGCCATGACCCTGATGGCGGTAGACCTGGACGCCAATGGCAAGCCCAAGAAATGGATGGTGGAGAACAGCTGGGGACAGGTGGGATACAAAGGCCATCTCATCATGACCGACCAATGGTTTGATGAATACATGTTCCGCCTGGCTGTCAACAAGAAATATGTTCCTGCCAAGGTGCTGGAATTGCTTGAGAAGGAGAAACCCGTCCGCCTGCCCGCCTGGGATCCGATGTTTGCGGATGAAGAATAAGTGACGATTTCAGCCTACGGGAAACATCCTGTTGCATCATAAAAAAGGTGGCATCTTCTTTGCGGAGGGTGCCACCTTTGTTTTAGCAGGTATTCTTATAAAAGTTCAATCAGTGCGTCCACATCCTCTTCGCGGGTCGCCCAGCTCGTAGCGAACCGGACGGCGGAGTGCGATTCGTCGATGACCGCCCACGTCTCGAAGGTCGCATGGCGGTGCAGTTCCTCCTTCTGCCGGTTGTCGAGAATCACGAACTGCTGGTTGGTCGGCGAATCCATGAAGAAACGGTAGTGCCTGTCAGCAAATCCCTTCTTGAGTTTCTCTGCCATGTCGTTGGCGTGCCGGGCGATGCGGAAATACAGCCCGTCGGTGAACAGCGTGTCGAACTGGATGCCCAGCAGACGTCCCTTTGCCAGGAGGGCACCGTGCTGCTTGATGATGGGGAAGAAGTGAGTCAGCAGCCGGGGATTGGTCACGACGACCGCTTCGCCGAACAACGCCCCGACTTTCGTCCCACCGATGTAGAAGACATCGCTCCAACGTGCAATATCTTCCAGCGTGACATCTGCCGGCGTGGCCGTCAGTCCATAGCCCATCCGCGCCCCGTCGATGAAGAGCGGGATGTGGTGGCGGTGGCATGTTTCGCTGAGCGCCTCCAGTTCCTTCCGGCTGTAGAGCGTGCCATATTCAGTCGGGAATGAAATGTACAGCATCCCCGGAGCCACCATGTGCTCGTAGGTCGCATCCTGGTAAAACGACGTGATGTAGCGGTCCACATCCTCTGCCTGGACCTTCCCGTCGGTCTGTGGCAAGGTCAGTACCTTGTGCCCGCTGGCTTCGATGGCTCCGGACTCGTGCACGTTGATGTGTCCGGTCTCGGCAGCCAGTACGCCTTCATACGTGCGGAGCAGTCCGTCGATGACCGTGGCGTTGGTCTGTGTGCCCCCTACCAGGAAATGTACGGCAGCCTCGGGACAGTTGCAGGCTTGCCGGATTTTCTCTTTGGCACGTTGTGTGTAGATGTCGCAGCCATAACCGGGTGTCTGTTCCAGGTTTGTCTGCAGGAGACGTTCCAGGATGAGCGGATGCGCTCCCTCCATGTAGTCGCAGTCGAAATGTAGCATGTTGAGTCAGGTGTAAAGATAAAAGCACGAACCCGCAAGTTCCCCGGATTCGTGCTTTGTGTGAATTTATTAGTATGAATCAGTCGATCATGTCGAAGCCGCAATACGGAACGAGTGCCTTCGGGATGCGGATACCCTCGGGTGTCTGGTTGTTCTCCAGCAATGCAGCCACGATACGCGGCAATGCCAGTGCAGAGCCGTTGAGGGTGTGGCAGAGTTCCGTCTTCTTTTCCGCCGTACGGTAACGGCACTTCAGGCGGTTTGCCTGATAGGTGTCGAAGTTGGATACGGAGCTGACTTCCAGCCAACGTTGCTGAGCTTCCGAATAAACCTCGAAGTCATAGCAGATGGCAGAGGTGAAGCTCATGTCTCCTCCGCACAGACGAAGGATGCGATAGGGGAGTTCCAGTTTCTTCAGCAGTCCTTCCACGTGGTCCAGCATTTCCTGGTGTGACTGACGGGAATGCTCCGGCTTGTCGATGCGCACCAGTTCCACCTTGGAGAATTCATGCAGGCGGTTCAGTCCGCGTACTTCCTTTCCATAGGAGCCGGCTTCCCGACGGAAACACTCCGTGTATGCGCAATTCTTGATCGGGAGGTCCTTCTCATCGAGGATGACATCGCGGTAGATATTCGTGACAGGCACTTCAGCCGTCGGGATGAGGTAGAGGTCATCGACTTCGCAATGATACATCTGTCCCTCCTTGTCAGGCAGCTGTCCCGTGCCGTATCCCGATGCGGCGTTCACGACCGTCGGCGGCATGATTTCCGTATAGCCTGCCTCGCGTGCCTCATCCAGGAAGAAGTTGATCAGCGCACGTTGCAGCCGTGCCCCTTTCCCTTTGTATACGGGGAATCCGGCGCCGGTAATCTTTACGCCCAAGTCAAAGTCGATGATGTCGTATTTCCTGGCAAGCTCCCAGTGAGGCAGTGCGTTCTTGGGCAGTTCTGTCTCCATGCCGCCCATCTTGACCACAACGTTGTCTTCCGCAGTCTTGCCCTCAGGCACTTCGTCGTAAGGGATGTTGGGAATCGTGTAGAGCAGAGCCTGCATTTCGTTGGCAGCCCCTTCCTTGGCTTCCTCCAGGCTTTTGTTGGCTTCTTTGATTTCAGCCACGCGTGCTTTTGCCGCTTCGGCTTCCTCTTTCTTTCCGCTCTTGATCAGTGCGCCGATTGTCTTGGAAGTAGTATTGATTTCGGCAAGGTTGTTGTCGAGTAGTGCTTGTGAGGCTTTTCGTTTATCGTTTAGTTCTATTACTTTAGCGATGACTTCTTTTGCGTGTTCGAAATGTTTCTTTTCCAGTCCACGGATGACTTTCTCCGTGTCGTCTGTAATTTGTTTGATGGTAAGCATATCTGTATGTCTTGTTAAATTCCTGAATGGTATGTAGAATCGCTTGCAAAGATAGAGATTCCTTTGTATAAAATACAAAAAAGGCTCACGGATTTTCCATGAGCCTTTCTATGTCTTCAGTATGAGGTTTACGCTTCAGCCGTCGGGATAATCGATACGTAACTCTTGTTGTTACGTCCCTTTTTGAAGCATACAGTACCATCTACCAATGCGTAAAGAGTGTGGTCACTACCCATGCCGATGTTTTCACCGGGATTGTGCACAGTACCTCTTTGACGAACAATGATGTTACCGGCTTTGCAAACTTGTCCACCAAATATCTTTACGCCTAATCTTTTACTTGCTGATTCACGGCCGTTCTTTGAACTACCAACACCTTTTTTATGTGCCATTTCTACTAAAATTTAAATGATTAAGCAATAACTTGTTTGATTGTTAACTCTGTGAATTGTTGACGGTGACCGTTCAACTTTCTGTAGCCTTTTCTTCTCTTCTTGTGGAATACGAGGACCTTGTCGCCCTTTACCAGATGAGAAACTACTTCGCAAACAACTTTTGCACCTTCTACAGTAGGAGCACCTACCGTTACATTACCATTGTTGTCAACCAACAAAACTTTGTCAAATTCAACAGTTGCGCCGTTTTCAGCATTCTGAATGTGGTGTACAAACAGCTTCTTGCCTTCTTCAGCTTTGAACTGTTGTCCGTTAATTTCTACGATTACGTACATTTTATAATAAGATTAAACGGGTTTCTCCGTCAGGTGAACATCGGCCTTCCGATATTACTTCTTCGTACCCGAACGGACTAAATCGGGCGCAAAATTACATCAATCGGTTGATATACACAAATGTTTGTAGAGAAAAAACAGAACAGTATCAGGCTTGCCCTACTAATAAATGTTATTTTACTCTTCCTCCGGAGAGCCAGTAGCGTTTCCAATAGCTCTCATCCAAGTCACTGACGATGACTCCCTGGCTGCTGCTGGCATGGATAAATTTGTTGTTCTTCAGGTAAACACCGACGTGATTGGCAGTGCGTCGGGAACGCTTTCCATGAAAAAAGACGAGGTCGCCTTCCTGCAACTGCCGTTTGCTGATGCGTCGGCAGTCCTTTTTGAGTTGTCCGTCGCTGGAACGTTGCAGCTTGACCTTATATACCTTATTATATAGGGCGGCTGTCAGTCCGGAACAATCCACTCCCTTGCGGTTGCTTCCTCCGTTGCGATAGGGAGTTCCAATCCATTTGGATGCTTCCACGTAGAGACGGTGGTTGTCTTCCTGCTCGATGTCCATTCCCAAGGTGATACCGGCACGCGCCAGTTCGCGGTAATTGTAGGAAGGGGTGATGCTGCGGCACGAAGACAGAAACACAAGAAACAGCAGACACAGGCTGAAGGATAGGAGAGTAGTTTTTCTCATCTCGTAAGTCGTTGGTTGAAGAATAGGGACAGGCAAGTCTTTTGTTCGCTTGCCCAATGAAAAGAACGCAGATGGCATGGCTTGTGATAGCCTGATGTCATCTGCGTTATCCGTTACACAGACTTAGAGTCCGTGTTCGCTCAAGTATCTTTCCACTTCGATGGCTGCCTTGCAACCGCTTCCTGCCGCCGTGATAGCCTGACGGTAGTGCGGGTCGGCAACATCGCCGGCAGCAAATACGCCGGGTACTTTTGTACGCGGAGTTGCTCCTTCCGTGATGATGTAGCCAACTTCGTCGGTGTCTACGTAGGGCTTAAAGATGTCGGAGTTCGGTTTATGTCCGATGGCGAGGAAGAATCCGTCAATAGCAATGTCGTAACGTTTCTCTTCCGGTTCACCCATCTTGTAGACAACATGTGCGCCTTCAACACCGTTTTCTCCAAACAAACCTACTGTATTGTGTTCAAAAAGCACCTCGATTTTCGGGTTGTTCAGTACGCGGTCCTGCATGATCTTGGATGCACGCAGATAAGGTTTGCGGACAATGAGGTATACCTTGGAAGCCAATCCCGACAGGTAGGTAGCCTCTTCGCAGGCAGTGTCACCACCTCCGACCACGGCTACCACTTTCTTGCGATAGAAGAATCCGTCGCAGGTAGCACAAGCACTGACGCCCATACCTGCGTATTTCTTTTCATCTTCCAATCCCAGGTATTTGGCAGTTGCGCCGGTGCTGATGATGATGGTGTCGGCTTCGATTTCTTTTCCATCGTCAATCGTAACCTTATAAGGAGCTTTGCTGAGGTCGGCTGCTACGGCGATACCGCTGCGGATGTCAGCACCGAAGCGTTCTGCCTGTTTGCGCAAGTCTTCCATCAGTTCCGGTCCGGTAATTCCTTCCGGATATCCGGGGAAATTCTCAACTTCTGTCGTCGTAGTCAACTGGCCGCCCGGTTGGATTCCTTCATAAAGGACCGGAGCAATATTTGCACGACCGGTATAAATTGCCGCTGTATATCCGGCAGGGCCTGAACCGATGATCAGGCATCTAACTCTTTCTGTACTCATACTGTTTGATCTTATTTATGTGATTCTGATTATCTCAAGTCAATGACTTCAGCATTCGGATATTGCTTTGTGTCAAAGATAAACCGATTGTCCGGTAAAAGTAGAGCTTTTTTCAGAGATGTAACTTCTATCTCATTGATATTTTTGTTACAATCTGTTATTTTGATATAAAGAGGTTGCGCATTGCGCTTGTCGACATACAACTTGACAGCCTGAATCTCTTGTTTGGGGTTTTCCGCTTGCAGGTCGATTTCGTCGATGGCTTTACCCTGATAGTTCTTGCGTGCCCCTACCCGATAGGTGTAACCTTGCTTGTACAGGCCGATGAAGGCATAGGGATTGATGCTCTGCAGCTCTTCAGGTGTCGGGTTGCTGACGTTCACTTCCTGGTTGGCAGGCAGGTAGCTCCACTGTGTCTTTCCATCGAACCACGTGATGGCGGATGGAGTCGTCAGATGAAACTTGTTGCCTTTTACGGCAATGCTTCCGGAGGTTTGGTCCTGTTTGTTCCCATTTGTCCAAAATCTGAATTTCACGTCTACCCCCTTATCGTTGAAGATGGCAGCGGTCTTGTCCAACAGCTGACGGGCCTGCGTCTCTTTTTGCGCCTGCACTCCCAAGGTGCAGACGGATAATAATATGCATGATAAAATGTTCCTGATTTTCATAATGATATTGAGCTTACTAAAGTTTATTGTTGCAAATTAGCCAATCGCGTCTCCAGGTCATCCAAGTCTACGCATAGCACTTGACGTGCCTTGCTGCCTTCACTGGGACCGACGATACCTGCATGTTCCAGCTGGTCCATGATGCGTCCCGCCCGGTTGTAGCCAATGGAGAACTTACGTTGGATAAGGGAAGTCGAACCTTGCTGGTAGCTGACAACCAGTCTGGCTGCATCGGCAAACATCGGGTCGAGTCGGTTCATGTCCACCTCATTCATGCTGCTGTCACTCTCTTCTCCCACATATTCAGGCAGGTAGAAGGCCGACGGGTAGCCTTGCTGGTGGCTGATGTACTCCGTGATGTTTTCCACTTCAGGCGTATCGACAAAGGCGCATTGGATACGGGTCAGTTCGTTTGACTGGGAAATCAGCATGTCTCCACGTCCGATGAGTTGGTCCGCTCCCGGGGTGTCGAGGATGATGCGTGACTCCATCATCGTGGATACCTTGAAGGCAATCCGTGCCGGGAAGTTAGCCCGGATGACTCCCGTGATGATATTGGCGGCAGGACGTTGGGTCGCGATAATCATGTGGATACCCACGGCACGCGCTTTCTGGGCGATACGGGCAATCGGTGTCTCGATTTCCTTACCGGCTGTCATGATCAAGTCGCCGAACTCGTCAATGATGACAACGATATAGGGCAGGAACTTATGTCCCTTTTCCGGATTCAGTTGCCGGTTGATGAACTTCTGGTTGTATTCCTTGATTTGGCGGACGTTTGCAGCTTTGAGCAATTCATAACGGTTGTCCATCTCGATACAGAGTGATTGCAGCGTCTGTATCACTTTGGTCGGGTCTGTGATAATTGCTTCATTGCCATCGGGCAGTTTCGCCAGGAAGTGCTTCTCGATGGGATTGTACATGCTGAATTCGACCATTTTGGGGTCAACCATGACGAATTTCAATTCTGCCGGGTGCTTTTTATAGAGCAAGGAGGTAATGATGGCGTTCAATCCGACAGACTTACCTTGTCCGGTAGCTCCTGCAACCAGGACGTGTGGCATTTTGCATAAGTCAGCGACAAACACTTCGTTGGTGATGGTCTTACCCAATGCGATAGGAAGGTCGAAAGTTGACTCCTGGAATTTCTTGCTGGCAATGATGTCGCGCATGGGGACAATCTTAGCCTTCGAATTAGGCACTTCGATACCGATCGTTCCCTTGCCGGGTATCGGGGCAATGATGCGGATACCTTTGGCTGCCAGGCTCAGGGCAATGTCACTGCCCAGGTTGCGGATTTTGGCAATGCGCACTCCCTGTGCCGGCGTAATCTCATACAAGGTAATGGTCGGACCGACTGTGGCATTGATGGAAGAGATTTCCACACCAAAGCTACGCAGCACGTCGATGATGCGATCCTTGTTGGCATCCAGCTCATCCCGGTCGATGGACGGAGAGTTGTCCTCGTATTTTTTCAGCAGGTCAATGGTCGGTGCATGGTAGTTCTCCAAATCGAGTTTGGGATTGTAGGGAGGAAGCTGGGTGATTTCGTTGTCTTCTTCCGTTCCACCGATACTGACTTCCATTTCCGGGGCCTTGTCAGGCTTCGGAGGAGTCGGAGGGGGTACTAATGTGCTTTTTTTTTCATCCTCAGGCGTTTCTTCCGCTTCTTCCTCCGTAGTTGTGAGTGTTGCCTGGCGACGGGAGGCGTTTGCAGGCGATGACGGAGTCGTATCCAGATTGAAAGTCAGCGGTTGGGACTCCTCTTCCACATCCTGAGATGTTGTGTCCGGTGTCTTTTCTTCCGTACGTTCTGGTCCTGTTGTATCATTCTGTTGTGGAGCAGGAGCCGCCGCAGCAGCAGACACGGTTGTATCTTTCTTCTTCTTGAGAGACGGATGAAGGATACGGCGTACGACACGGATGGTGGAACGGCTCATATATACAAGGTAAATGACAGCTACCCCCAATAGCAGGAGGATAACTCCCGTAGCACCAATCTGTGAAGACAGCCACATGCTGATGTTATGTCCGTGGATTCCGCCCGGGTAGATAAAACTGTTTCCAAACGTACTTTCAAACAAAAAGCCAAAGAAGATAGAACCCCATATCATCAGAATTGTACAGCTGATGAACCATTTCCATATCCGGAAATGATACTCAGCCTTGACAAGCTGCAGACCGGCGATCCCCAAGAAGATTGCGATGAAATAGGCGGAAAAACCGAAGCAGCGATTGATGAGGAATTCTGCAAGAACAGCTCCTCGTGAACCGGTTGAATTCTGTATGTTGTTGTCGACTGAAAGTAGCTCTCCTGCCTCCGGATTCGCTACAATGCTTTGATCGGCACCTCCGTTGAAGAAGAAGGAGGTAAATGCCAGCAATAGGTAGAAAGAGAATATAATACACAAAAGCCCGAAAATGAATTGGACGGTTTCACTTCTCAGGATGTGAATGATATTGCGTAAGGTGGATAATTTGTCTGTAGAAGCAGCAGCTTCTGTCTTTTTTTTCGTCATAGCCTGTTCGAAATTTTATGGATGATTTCGTTTATGGTCATTCTCTAGTTTGTCTGTCATGGCTTGTACAATCATGACTGTTTCTTCCCGGACGGTCTTTAGCTTGTTTGGACAGACTCGTTTTAAATCAAAAATCCACTCAAAAGCCAATGAACAATCGGGTCGAATTTTCATGCAAACTTACGGAATTTCTCCGGAATAAACGAAGAAATCTTCGCGGAAAGCTGTCATTATGTTGGGCACTGCCCGTTTTCTGTAGCGTTTGGTTTCTCTGTCGGGGAGAAAGGTGACGTGCCGGTCAGCTGCTTGAGAGGAAATCTTTTTAGGGCTATGATTTTTTGCCTGTTTATTCTACTTTGTCTAAGTTTGCGCCCAAATAGAAATTCTGATGCAAGCGAGTACAAATTATATAGATGAATTGAATGAGAGTCAGCGGGAGGCCGTGTTGTATATTGACGGACCTTCGTTGGTGATAGCCGGAGCCGGTTCAGGTAAGACGCGCGTATTGACCTATAAAATTGCTTATCTGCTGGAACAGGGCTATGAACCTTGGTCCGTATTGGCGTTGACCTTTACCAATAAAGCCGCAGCGGAGATGAAGAGCCGCGTGGCACGGCAAGTGGGATGGGAGCGTGCCCGGTATTTATGGATGGGAACCTTTCATTCCATCTTTGCACGCATCTTGCGGACGGAGGCTGAGGTCCTGGGCTTCAAGTCCAACTTCACCATTTATGACCAGACCGATTCCCGTAGCCTGATAAAGGCAATCATCAAGGAAATGGGGCTGGACGATAAGACTTACAAGCCGGCTTCTGTTCAGAGTCGGATTTCCAATGCAAAAAACTATCTGGTGTTACCGCAGGCGTATGCCTCCAATACGGAATTGCGGGAGTCGGACCGGGAAGCGAAGATGGGTGATATATATAAGGTATATCTTCGCTATTGGGAACGTTGCCGGCAAGCCGGAGCCATGGACTTTGATGACCTGTTGCTCTATACCTATTTATTGTTTGAAGAACATCCTGAAATTTGTCATAAATATGCGGAACGTTTTGCTTATGTGCTGGTCGACGAGTATCAGGATACAAACTTTGCCCAGCATAGCATTGTGTGGCAACTGACCAGGGAGCGGCAACGTGTCTGTGTCGTTGGCGATGACGCGCAAAGTATCTATTCCTTCCGGGGTGCGAATATCGACAACATTCTGAAGTTTACCCGCCAGTATAAGGATGCCAAGCTGTTCAAGCTGGAACAGAACTATCGCTCGACACAGACGATTGTAAACGCAGCCAACAGTCTGATTGAGAAAAACAGGGAACAGATCCGCAAGGAAGTCTTTTCGGAGAATGAGACCGGGGACCGCATCAAAGTGACAGATGCCTATTCCGATGTGGAAGAAGGAGAGATTGTGGCCAATAAGGTGGTGGAGCTGCATCGGCGGGAAGATATAGCTTATTCCGACTTCGCCATCCTGTACCGTACCAATGCACAATCGCGAATCTTTGAAGAGGCATTGCGCAAACGGTCTTTGCCTTATCGCATCTATGGAGGTCTGTCATTTTATCAGCGGAAGGAAATCAAGGATGTGATAGCCTATTTCCGTCTGGTGGTGAATCCCGACGATGAAGAAGCGTTCAAGCGTATCATCAATTATCCAGCCCGTGGTATCGGCGATACGACTGTCAATAAGATCATTCAGGCAGCCACTGAAGCTCACGTCAGTCTGTGGACCGTTCTGTGCCAGCCTGAGGCGTATGCACTGTCCATTAATAAGGGCACTGCAAACAAGCTGATGGCGTTCCGGCAGTTGATAGCGAATTTTCAGGCACGTGTGATGACGGAGGATGCATACACACTTGGAGCAGACATCATACGTCAGTCCGGTATCATCAATGAAATCTATCAGGACAAGTCTCCGGAAAGCCTGAGTCGTCAGGAGAATGTGGAAGAACTGGTGAATGGTATACATGATTTCTGTAGTACCCGTCAGGAAGAAGGAGAGGCGGAACATGTGTATCTGCCGGATTTTCTGTCTGAAGTATCATTGCTGTCCGACCAGGATATGGATCGTTCTGATTCCGAAGAGAAGATTACCTTGATGACGGTACATTCAGCCAAAGGCTTGGAGTTTAACACAGTCTTTGTCGTAGGCTTGGAAGAGGACTTGTTCCCCAGTGCGATGGCAAAGAACTCTTATCGGGAACTGGAGGAAGAACGTCGCTTGTTCTATGTGGCTATTACCCGGGCAGAGAAACATTGCTTCCTTTCTTTTGCACGGAGTCGGTTCCGTTATGGGCACATGGAGTTTGGCAATCCGAGCCGTTTCCTGCGTGATATTGATGCACGATTCTTGGAACTCCCCCAAAACATGCAGGCTTCTTCCCGACGTGTGACACCGGTGCGCAAGACTACCGAGCCCGTACGTTCCCGTCTTTTTGCAGAAGAACGTCCGAAGGGTAAGACGGAAGCTCCGGAGACTCCCCGCTTGAAGAAAATGACCAGCACGGAGCCTGTGGCATCTTCGGGTACGAACAGCTATGGAGTATGTGCCGGTCAACAGATCGAACATGAGCGCTTTGGCATAGGAATAATCGAACGCGTGGAGGGGACGGGAGAGAACTGTAAAGCGACTGTCCGTTTCCAAAATGCCGGAGTAAAGCAACTTCTGTTGAAGTTTGCCCGTTTCAAGGTTATCGGGTAAGCGGTGGAAACCGGTCCATTGCTTCCGGCTGGCTGCAGCTGGGAGTGGCTTCAGCCGAATCGAAATGTGAAATAAATAAATCTACAATAGTTTATAGAATGGAAAGCAACCTTCATTTTTCAAAGGTGTCAGAACATCTGGACATTATTCCTTCTCCTTGTTATGTGATGGAAGAGGAACTGCTTCGTCGGAATCTTGAACTGATTCGTTCGGTTAAGGAACGTGCCGGGGTGGAAATCATATTGGCATTTAAATCATTTGCCATGTGGAAGTCATTTCCGATTTTCCGGGAATATATTCATTTTACGACAGCCAGCTCGCCCTATGAGGCCCGTTTGGCTTTTGAAGAGTTTGGGAGTAAGGCACACACCTATTCTCCGGCTTACACGGAGGAGGACTTCTCTGATATATTGCGGTGCAGCAGTCATATTACATTCAATTCTTTCAGTCAATATGAACGTTTCTATCCGCAGGTGAAAGCTTATGCGGAACCCATATCGTGTGGCATCCGTGTCAATCCCGAATATTCGGAAGTGGAAGTGGAGCTGTACAATCCCTGTGCGCCGGGTACTCGTTTTGGAGTGACTGCCGATTTGTTGCCGGAGCAGTTGCCTGAAGGAATCGAAGGATTTCATTGTCATTGTCATTGTGAGAGCAGTTCCTATGAGCTGGAACATACGTTGCAGCATTTGGAAGAGAAATTCTCCCGTTGGTTCCCTCAATTGAAATGGCTCAATTTGGGGGGCGGGCATTTGATGACTCGGGAGGACTATGATGTGGAACATCTCGTCCGTCTGTTGCAAGGCTTGCAAGCGCGGTATCCCCATCTGCATCTTATCCTGGAGCCCGGTTCCGCTTTTACCTGGCAGACGGGACCGCTCGTCAGTCGGGTAGTAGACATCGTGGAGAGCCGTGGCATACGTACAGCCATTTTGGATGTAAGTTTTACCTGTCACATGCCCGATTGCCTGGAGATGCCCTATCAGCCTAAAGTACGTGGAGCGGAAACATTGCCGGATGAAGCGGTGAAACATGCAAAGCCCAATGAGCCGATTTACCGTTTGGGCGGAAATAGTTGCTTGAGCGGGGACTATATGGGGGCTTGGCGCTTCGATCACTTCCTGCAAGTGGGTGAGCCTGTCATCTTTGAAGATATGATACATTATACAATGGTGAAAACCAATATGTTTAATGGCATCCAACATCCTGGAATCGCCTTGTTGCGTGCGGATGGGACATTAGACGTATATAAGCGTTTTACCTATGAAGACTATAAAAATCGCATGAGTTAGTGATTTTTTTTGTCGAATTGTTTGCAGGTTTCAAAATTATGCCTACCTTTGCAACCGCAATCGAGAAACAAAGATTGATGCGGAAATAGCTCAGTTGGTAGAGCACAACCTTGCCAAGGTTGGGGTCGCGAGTTCGAGTCTCGTTTTCCGCTCAATCAATCGATGAAACCAATCCGGAAGTGTCCGGTATCAGTTGCCCAAGTGGCGGAATGGTAGACGCGCTCGTTTCAGGTGCGAGTGGTTAACAGCCGTGCAGGTTCGAGTCCTGTTTTGGGCACTGATTTTGAAAGCAAATTTTTGACATGCTGGAGAGATGGCGGAATTGGTAGACGCGCTACTTTGAGGGGGTAGTGGCAATTATGCCGTGTGAGTTCGAGTCTCATTCTCTTCACGCTTTGCGGAAATAGCTCAGTTGGTAGAGCACAACCTTGCCAAGGTTGGGGTCGCGAGTTCGAGTCTCGTTTTCCGCTCGTCAGAGGAAGTCTATTGAAAAGATAGTCTTCCTTTTTTTGTATCCAGACCGCTCTGTATTTACAGGGTTCTTCTTATGTTCCTTCTTTTCCCACTCAGCTTATTTTTCATTTGTGGAATTATTATTATCAGTTGTCATGTGCAAGGTGGCACATAGCAGTCTACGCTCTCGTTTATCTATATGGACGTTTGTTTAAATCACAGTAATTTCATGTGTTCTGTCATTTTTGATAAGGTAGAAGAACAAAACTGCAGGTTTATGTATGGCAGTCCATTGTGAAACCGATCGCAGGAGCCTACCTTTGGATACTAATAGTGGTAGGTGTAGAATGCAACGTGATAAAACATAATGAATAGTATGATGTTATCAGGGCTGAACGGATAGGTGGTTGATTCCTGTGTGTTATGAATAAGATATTATTGTTTAAAATCGAAGTATATGTATAGAAAGTTTGTAAGTTTAACGTGAGTTCGATATAAGAGCTTAAATTAGTTGTTTGAAA